>JACCDR010713553.1_pt1 | contig 16627 bp, 16 predicted proteins | sample 7446431 | NCBI WGS metagenome assembly JACCDR01 (sample SAMN15323443, study PRJNA562643) | freshwater metagenome | isolation source: river surface water | place: USA:Blue River Watershed | collected 2017-08-17 | reverse complement strand
TGAACGCCAGCCACCAGGAAAAGCACCATCAGAAAATCAAGGACGATCCATGCACTGATCTCCCTGTCCTGCGATGGGTACACCAGTTCACACACAAACGTGCCCAATGTCGTCCAGCGCCGCAAGCGCGCCATCAGCCACGCGCCAGCCGTGGGGCCAGCCCACGTGATAAACAGCGCGGGCGCGTCCGCATGCATGACCAGGAGCAGCGCGGCATGCCGGGCCGCGATGTGCAGGGTCCCGCGCAGCACGGTCGGCGCCTCGGGCGGGAGGGCATGCGCGCCAGCCAGGCCCGTCACGGCGCACGCCACCAGGGCCAGCGCGCTGAGCTGCTGAGCGTAGATGAAGATCGGCCAGCACACGATGATGCCCAACAGCACGAAATTGCATGCGCTGCGGACAGCGGGCTGCCACGGGGCGACGCCCTTCGCGTCCGTCAGGTACACGGCGGTCGCCATCGGCTCAGCTCTGGTGTGTGTGTTTGGGGTGTGTTTGGGGTGTTTGGGACATTCTGGGGGCAGGTGGGGCTTATAAAGGTGGGGGCTGTGGGTTTGGCTCCAGAACCCTCATTTGAGTGAGGTGATTGATGGCTGCTGTCCGATCAGCGCCACAGCTCGGTGCGTCCTTGGGGAGCGGTAGCCGCGCAAAGAATAGGCTACAGTGCGCGTCGTCCGGTGTAGCCCAGCAGCTGGGCGCGAATCCGCTGGAGCCGCTGTGGGGCTCCGCTCCAAAACTGAGACGCGTCTGAATGGTACAAATCCCATACCGGCAGCACATCATCCTGGTCAGCAGATGCCAGCTCGTAGCCTGAAGGGATGTCTGTAGACACTCGGAACGAATCGGCAGTGTATCCCTCGCTCACACCCCCCATCTGGGCCGTTGTGATCGCCACCCTCGTCCCAATGTCCAGCACCAGTCCATCAGCGTCTACCCACACGTGCCGGAACGCCATCTGATCCTCCGGGATGAGCAAGTAGCCCTTCTGCAGGGTGCTGAGCACGCCATGGCTGGCCAGGGCCTCTTTGAGGAGCGCGGACGCTGGCATGCAGACGCCTCCATGCCCAGCCAGCGCGGATGCAACGGTCTGCATGACTTCGCGTGGATCACACATCTTGCCTCACGCGATGTGTGTTGACCAGTCGCTCTGCAAAGTTGGTAGACGCTACCTGAGGGAGACCCGCCTTATACCTCATTCTGGATGGGGCGGTCTGGGCAGGTGGAACCAGGAAGCCGTCAGGCGCGTCTACCAACTCATGCCTCTGCGTTTGACCCCACGGCTGTGGCCAGTTCTTCCCGCCAAAAAAGAATGCATGCTTGGCATCAACAAACCACCCGTCAGTGCGAAAACAAAACTCAGGCACTGGATCACGGGCGCGTCCACCACGCCATGCACCACGCGCAGTAGCGCAGGGTTGTTGCACAGAAGGGTGCTCTCATGGTTCATCATAGGACGCATACCGATGACCGGCCATTTGTATGTGATGTGGAGGGATGTGGTCGGAATTTCGCACGAGAAACTCGCTGCGAAGCCTACTCATCCATCATGTGCTCGACAATGCCCTGCTCGTCCAGGTAAGAATGCAGCGCGCTGCAATCTGGCTCCGCTTTTAGGCTAGCCCAGTTGCTGGATACCCATTCCCTGACATCCGCTGCAATTCCTCCGCTGAGGGGGCCCAAGTAGGCGTCCACAACACGCCCGCGCTGGGCTGCGGTGGGCGCAGACGCGAGCGCGTCCCACAGCTTGGTGCTGATTCTCCAGCTGACTTCTTGCAAGACCCTGCCCTTTGCCTCCGTCTCATCAAACACCTCAACGTTCACCATTTCAGGTCGGGCACGGACATAAGCGTAGCATATGAACCCAGCAGCGCCGAGCGCCATGATGGCATACGGCGCACACGCGTGCCCAGTAACAATCAACACACACCCCCAGACCACAGCACCCACAGCAGAAGTGAAAGCGAGGCGCTTCCAGGAGAAGTCGACCATGCCCTTCCACAGACTGCTCGCCAGGACGAGAACAACAATGCAACACACCGATTCCAGCGGGTGAGACCATATCAGCTCCAGAGCGCCATTAACGTCTACCCACGGCGTAACGAGTTCCACCTTGCACTCTGGGCACGCTGGGCACTTAAGGCACTCAGGGCATAGCACGCTGTCGCATCCAGCAGCATCACAAACATCTTGGAGTAGGTCAGGGGTTATGTCAGGATGCGCATTCCACCTTCTCATCGCCACTATGAGATTTGCTGCCAATCTAGCAATGGTTGGGTCAGGATATTGTTGGTCTGCATCCCGTATGCACTCTTCTAGCATAGCAGGTGAGCTAGCAGGTGAGCTGGTGTTCAGGCACTGCTGGTATGCAATCCACTTGTTTGCATAGCACAGGGAAGGCAAGCACACACAGTTCTGGATGCGCTTAGTGACCCAAGCAACTTGCTCATCATGTTGCGTGGAATCTGCACGCACCGCAAGGGTGCTGCACAGCATCATCAGAGTAATGAGAAACAGCATTATTGGCACCCGCGCGAAAGACCGCATTGTGTCGCCAGACGTTTGTTACTTTGGCTTGGGTTGGCATCTGCGCAGATGTCACGTTGAATTTTTACGCACAACCTGGCCACAAGGTGAACGCTACTGTATTCACACTGCGTCTTGGCCAGGGGGGGCCACCCCCTCCTAGACCCGCGCCGGCAAGGCACCCCCCGTGTACCAACAGGCTGATCGGAGGGCGGACTTTTTATCCGCCTTTTGGTAGACGCATCACCGGGCTGGAGCTTCCCTGGTCTTGGCACAAACTCAGATGCACTCATGTGCGGAATGGATTACGATGGTCTATAGCCTCAATCTCAGCCTCAACTTCATCCAGCTCTGCTTTCTTCTTCGCAGCAGCCTCCGCGGCTGCGGCAGCCTTTGCAGCGGCTTCTGCGGCAGCCTTGGCGGCCTGTTCGGCATGCGCCGCGCCAACCACCTTCTTCTTGAACTCGTCCCAACCCCGCACTAGGTGGCCTGCCCCGCGCAGGCCGTCGACCATCAGCCACGCCCGGGTCCACCACACGTTTTGCGGCTTGAGGAGGTAGACGTTGTATGCCATCACGATCACAGAGTATGCCACCGCGCTCGCGGCGTCCACCGCGTACTTTGCGCCCACCCTGTTCAGCTGGCCGGCCACAATCCGGATGAGCCGCGGCATGTCCTCAGCCCTGTGGAACGAGAGCAGGGAGGTGACCGCATGGTGCGCTGCGAGCTCCACAACGCCGCGGATCTCCGCGGGCGTGCCCGCGGGCATGACCTGAGCCACGATGGTCGCAATGGTCGCGGCCGCCGCAAGCTGCACTTCGCCAAACACGCCGGCCTTGACAAACTTGGCTGTGGTCGCCATGATGGCGCCGTACGCCAGGCCCATGGCCATCAGCCGCAGGCATCCGGTGAACAGGAAGCGGGTGAGCGACCCCTTCGGGTGCGGGGGAGGCGCCACTGGGCTGTTCTGCTTGACGTGTTCCATGGCCTTGCTCTCGATGCCTTCCAAGAGGGTCCGCAGGACTTGGATCTGCTTATCTGTCAGCTTGAGCGGCGCTCCGTCCCCTGTTGGCGGGACCAGAAGTTGCTGCGCCTGCGTGCGAGTCTTCGCTGTCCCGGCCCTGACCGCCTTCGGCGCGGTCTTGGGCTTCTTGGGTGCTTTCAAGGGCTTGGGCGCAGCACGATCTGCACGTGGTGGGCGTTGCGACGGCATTCTGGGTCACCACTTGGCAATGTACGCTAGGGGGCCCACGCGAGGCGGGGCGTCCGTACACATGTCATCAAAATTATCTAATAGGGCAGCTCTCGCAGGAGGAGGGAGCTCTCACCGCGGGTCTCTGGTGTTGCGCGGGTGCAGCCGCTCTTGCATGAGTTGTTCTGGGGGAGTTCTGGGGAAGTGTGTGGCATTCTGGAGCAGGGAGGGGTTACATGCTTGGAGGACCTGAGGGCTTGGCTCCAGAACCATCTCACTCTTATGTGATAAGGCTGCCGTTCGCGCCTCCTTCTTTTCGTCTCTTGGCCATCGCAGCTTCAAGTTCCTCTAAGCACCGATCCAGCTCATCCTCGTCATGCTGACGCTGCATCTCCAGTGCCGTTTCTGACTGTCGCATTTTTTCGTAGTCTATGCGAGCATCAAATGTGCATGGCTCGGCATCTTGTCGGCATTGTTGCTCTAATTGCACGTAGGGCGCGTACAGCTCCACCCGCACGCCACGCATGTGATTATCTGCGTGCGCATTGGGGCTGTGTGGCAATGGCTGTGCACGCCCCGCACGCAGCCAGAGAAGCTCGGACATCTGCTGCACCTTCCACGGATCCAGCGAGTATACCGACGCCCCCGACGTCACTTTGCGGCCTCGCTGCATGGTGCGGTCCTGCTTCCGCTTGAGGGCGAGCCCGCACTTACCCAGCAGCATGGCGAGCACCTTGCCCACTGCCTTACCGTCCCAGGCGGGTGGCTGCACCTGCGCAGCGGAGCTGAACAGCCGCACGTTCATTGCGTAGTCCCTGAACAGCTCTGTGTGACGCAGAGTATCGTGGAACACGTCCTTCAGATCCACTTTGAAGCTGTGCTCCACGTCAAAGGGGCTCCGGAAGCCCAGCGCCTGCATCAATTCGTTGAGCAAGAGGGCACGGCGCATCATTCGCTGGTGGGCCGGAGTTAGCTCCACGGGCTGAAAAGCGTCTGGGTACACCATGCACGACAACTGGCTTACCTCGGGCGCTTGACAATTCGTGCCGTGGTGCAGCAGAAAGTCCTCGTCCAACGTGTCGACGCCCCAGCACTGCTTGTACAGGTGGCGCATGTGGGCCCACTTATCCGCGGCTGTTGCGCTGCCGGCGTGCACACGGCCTCGCACGGCCGCCCATTTCTCCTCCGTCAGATCTGGCGCTTTCAGGAGCCCTTCCAGCTTACTCACGGCTTCTCTCGGTGCGTGGCTTTGCTCCGTTTGCGGCTTATCTGCAACATCAACGCTCTTGATTTGAGGTTCGGGGGCGGGCTTGTCCTCAGCATGACGCACCGCATGGCCGCCAGCCTCCAGCAGGTCCTGCAGCTCCTCAAAGAAGCGCGCGCTTGAGTTGAAGCGCGCCGCCTCATTGTGCGCGGTCACCTCAAACATCACGTCCTCCTGCGGCAGGTCCAGCCACGCCTCGCGGCCCGTGTCCCAGTCCTTGGCACGCGTGCTGTGGCTGGGCAGGCGCTGCAGCGACGCCTGGTGCCACATCAGGAACTCGCGTGCCTCGCTCACCGTCATCTTGCGGTTCTTGGATGGCGCCGCTAGCCCCCCCGGAGCGCACAGCTGCACATTCAGATCGCGCAATGCCCGCACACGCCCTGTCATCTGCGCCAGGCCCATTGGCGTCGTGGACAGCCTGCAGCAGTACACGTGCATCGTGTCAAAGTGGGCGCGCGACATGTCCACACCCGCCTCGATGGTCGGCGAGTACATGACCAGCCTGTACCGCGACCACAGGGTGTCAACGTCCACCAGCTTACGTTTCACAGCATCGTCGCTCTTGCTCGTGTGCACGAGGACTTCAGCATCATTGACAACGCCGGCCTCCAGCGCCAGGCGCTGCACGGTGACCAGCTGCTCCGTAGACATGCTGGCAACCACCACGTTCTTGCCTGCCTGCAGGTCCGCCATGATGCGGGCAAGCCACGCCTCCTCGCTCTTGACCACCCAGTACGTCTTTGGCGGCGGGCGAAAGGCATTGACCACCGTGCGCTTGGTGATGCCCGCGCGCTCCAGAAAGCCGTGTGTGGCCGCGCCCAGGTTGGCGTCCATGGGCAGCACGTGCCCTGCCTGGTGCATGATGGCCACCAGCCGCCGCATGGTGGCCAGCGGCTCGCTGAGCGTCGGGCTCGCGAAGTGGCACAGCGTGCTCTCCACCTCGTCCAGGATGATGAGGTCAAACTGCGGGGTCTCCAGCTCGTCCAGCCGCGCGAGGCTGTCCAGCTGGCAGATCACCCGCGGGTAGCGGTCCCGATCGTGCATGGAGCCCTGCACGTCCATGTAGTTGACGAAGCCTAGGTCGCCCAGCTTGCGCTGCAGCTCCAGCGCGAGGGACTGGCGGTACGTCACGATGAGCGCGCTCTTGCCAGGGAATGCATGAGAGAGCAGCGCGCGCTGCAGCGTCGTCTTGCCCGTGCCCATGCAGGACTCCAGGCACATCGCCTTGGTCGCCCGCTGATGTGCCCAGGACTTCACCTCAGCGTCCAGCGTTGCCAGGTCTTCCGCCTGCGCAGCCTCCGCATCCTGAGGAGGCGGCCAGGCGAGGTAGCGCATGTTCACGTGGACCGCGCCCGCCCGCCAGGCGTCCGAGTCCGCATGCAGCGCGCCCAGCCGCCGCGCCGGCCTGTCCTGGCACCGCTCGCTGAAACATTTGGCGTACACGTCCCCGCTTGGGCCCACCCAGCAGCGCAGGTTCTGCGTCCCGGAATGCACACACCCCGTGTAGCAGGGTTCCGCGCGGTCGCTGTAGTTGAACTTCACGCCGCGCTGCGAGTCGTACGCGTCCTCGCGGCCATGGCTGGGGTCGTGGAACGCGGTGGGGTGCAGGTCATCCTGCAGCAGCTCCAGCATGCGCCCAACCACAAACGTGCGCAGGTGCAGCGGGTCCTCCCGCTGGTGCACAGGGTGCGCAGCGTCTGCCGCCTGCTTGATGGTGCGGATGCGCTGGCGAGAGCGCGCCACCGTGCGAGGGATGTACGCAGGCACGTTGATCTCCCTCACATCCGCGTCATCCCGCCAGGTCAGGATCGTGTCGCGAAACGCCGCGGCGGTCGCCCGCGCTGGAGACGCGCCGCCCACCAGCCGCAGGGCGGTGATGCGAGGCTTGCCGTACTTGTGGGCGCCCAGCACGCGCATCTCGCGGTCCTTTGTGTACACCCCGCCGTCCACCAGCTTGCCCACGCCCTCTGGGTCCAGCTGCATGAGCCGCCGCGCGAGGTGCACCGCGCCTTGGGGATCGTTCTGGTGATTGCTTCGGTAGACCCACTGCGGGCTGTGCGTGCATACGATCAAGTGCAGGGACAGCTTCTGGGGGTTGGGCGACACCAGCCACACCAGGGCGGCTGCGGGCAGGGTGATGCCGTAGTCCTCAGCAAACACGCGACGCACTAGAGGGGTTGCGCGCGCCATCACCTCATCTGCGGTCCTGCAGCCCTCTGGCAGGGCGTCCGCGTAAGCGCCATCAATGTCAAGGTAGGGCTTTACGCGCTGGCCATGGCTGACCAGCTCGTTCCATGTGCGCTGCCAGGCGGGCAGGCTGCGCATCGCTACATACGCGTCCTGCCAGGTGGGAAAGCAGCCAAACTGACGTCGACCAGAGTCATCATTACACTGCACCTCACACTGTGCGCGCATGCGGGCGGACACCTCTTTCATAGGAGCCTTCTTGTGGCACCACACGCCGCCCAGCCAGGTGTACAGGGGCGCGGGGGCAGGGGCGCTGGAAGTCTGGGCAGGCATCGTTTGCTGGAGCACGGCAGGATCAAGGCAGCCTCTCTAATAATAGAGGAGGGATATAATTCTGGAGAGCTGGGCGCGCCTTAGGCCTCGGCCACATCCTGTCGCACGGCTTGCGGGGGGGGCAGGGTTCCGGCCTTTCTGGCGCGCACAAACTCGCTGACGTTCATCCCATACAGCGCAGCCTTCCGACGCAGACCCTCCTGCTGGCGCTGGCCGAGCTCAGGCGTGTAGATTTTCTTGGTTGGGTCAAAGTCGAGCTGGGCGCACAGGCATTGCATGACCCAATCGCACGTGCCCGCGTCCAGTCGCTTCTGAATCGTGCTGCGCAGCTCCTCGTACTTGCGACGGGTCAGGACCGCCATCCCGCTGCCTGTGGAACAGCCTGCGGGGGCGCCAAAACTATCGTGCATGGGCGCAGCAGCCATGGTTGCGTCAGAACTGCCTCGTGAATCTTGGCACGGCTGTCATATGCCTGGAAAAAAGAGGGGGTGCAGGCGCCACACTCGACGGTGCCTGAGCCATCATGCCTGGCACAGGTGGCTTATCCTGCTGGGCATCAGGGCGCGCTGGGCAGGCAGGCGTCAGGTTGCCGGGAGGGGTGGACTCAAATGTGCCAGTTATTGTTTTTTACACTTCATAATCGCAACATTCGAGTCCACACCCCTCGCCGTCGCCAGCGTCATCGCGCGCACCTACAACGACGAGCGGGATCCCCCCCCTACGGCGCCCGCAGCTCCTCGCACTCGCGCATCAGGCGCTTGTGGCACAGCGCGCGGCCGGGGTCCGCAATGGCGCTCCGCCAGGCGCGCTGAATGCGCCGTGCGGCGGCGGCTTCCCTGGCCCGCAGGGCGTCGACAAAGACCCGCAGGGCGCGCCCCAGCAGGGAGGGGCCCTCGCTGCCAGCCCCCTCGTAGGCGAGGTCAAGGCCCCACAGCGCGTCTGCGTTGACGCCCGCGGGGTCGCGCGGGGGATAGAACCAGAGGTCGCGGCCCTGGTTCATGACGCGGCGGCCCACAGCCGCGTACTTCAGGTAGGCGTACATCACCGCGGAGGCCGGGCGCACCGCGGACGGGCCCAGCGCGACGGTCAACTCGTCGTATGGCACGTCCATCACGCCTGTTGCGAGCCGGAAGAGCGGTGGCCAAAAGTGGATGCGCGCTTCTCGTGTGTGGGGCAGACGCTCTACAATGACGCGCGTGCGCTGGCCGCCCTCTATATCCAATGCACCACTGGCAACGAACCCCACGTCAGGCAGGGTAGAGTCCACGAGGCGGCGTGAGGGCGGCGGCAGTGCGGAGGCGCACAGAAGGCAGCAGGCGTCCCCGCTAGGCGTGACGCGGAGGAGCGCAACCACGCCCTCGCTGATCTGCAGGGCACCGCGACCCCCCGCGGGCAGGACGCCGGCGGCAGCCTCGGGCTCCCAGACGGCGCGGGGCGCCCACAGGAGGCACGTGCGCATGCGAGCGGGTGGCGCATTGTGGAAGTAGGCATTCACGGCGGGGTTGAAGGGGCGCAGCCAGGCGCGGTGAGGCGCGCGCATGAACGCGCCGTGCGCGAGGCGGTCCAGGACAGCGCGCAGGCTGCCATGGACAACGCCCAGCTCGCGTGCGTCCTCCTCTTCCTCGCCATCGTCTGTCGCAATGACGCGGGCCACAATCTTGCCACGCGAGCGCAGGTGGTGCTCCCCGCTGGCAGTGTCGTGGACGAAACAGGGGGGCAGCAGGGGGGCGGTCATTGGGTCAATTGGGGTCAAGCATGAGAGACTCGCACGGCCTGGCCTTATATGGCGGAGGCCAACCACATCTACCGCTTCCTCGTGGCTGACCCGGAGGAGAGCAGCTCGCGCAGCAAGCGCATCTTTGTCCGTCCGCGCATTGGCATGTAGTGCACAAAGCTTTCAGCGACATCATTTTCTAAACCAGGCCTAGCCCCTGCGCGCAGCCTCACACCTGGAGGTGCATGGCTTAAGATGCGCGCCTGCATGAACCTTGCGTTTAAGCCATGCGGCAAGTCCCTGCCGCCGACAGCAGCTATCATCCACATCACATGTCCCCGAGCTCCCGCAGCAGCCGCCGCTGGCACACCAGGTACGCCGGGTCGCTCACGGCCCGGCGCCAAGCCCGCTGGATGCGCCGGGCCCGCGAGTGCGCCACGACCTGGACCCAGCACGCGGTGTCCTGCAGGTGGCGGAGCTCCTCTGGGTAGGTGTGCAGCAGCCACCGCTTCCCCGTCATCGCGCAGCCCCGCACAGGCTTCCAAGGCGCCCCCATGTCCACCATGATGCAGGGCGTGATGTGATGTTCCATGTCATGGGCATCGCGCGCCCACCAGCTGCATGGTGACACGCTCGTGCTGAGGTCTACATTCAATCGGTTGGCGTGTTGCAGCTTACAGTGTCGGGCGTGGCCTGGTGGCTCGATCCCCTCCAGACGCGGAAACAGGTAGTCGCTCCCGTAGTGATACCGGGTCTCGCGACCCCCCTGCCTGGGCCCGCCCTGCTCGAAGTGCACCAACGGGGGGTCAAAGTACAAGACCCGCGTGTCGTGTTTCACATTGCGGGACGCAGCCACGGCGTGCTGCATCACAGTCACCTTGGTCCGCATCTTGGCGTCCGCGGGGCGCTCTGGGACAGGGTCATCCGTCACGCGCGTTCGCGTCGTGTCAAAGCGGAGGTAGGCATCTGGCAGGTAAATGTGCGCGGCGGGAGGCTCGCTTGGCAGCGGCGCGACATCCTCCTCGTACGCGGTCAACAGGGCGTACAGCATCCCATCCCGCCTGAACACCTGCGCCATGACCACTGGCCGCCACCTGGCGGCCGCGCGCCGGTTCAGCGGGGCTTGCCGCGCAACATCAGTGAGGTCATACACCCCAGCGTCCGGCTGCTGCACACTGCCCACAGTCAGCGCGTTCACGCAGCAGTAGCGGTAGTGCCGTCTGCCGGGCGTCGCGCCCTTTGGCCGGTCTGGCCTCTCCTCGCACACCCATACGCCCCGCCGTTTGCTTGGAGGTGCAAACGCGAGTGCCGCCACCGCACGCATTGCCGCCATGACACTGCCGCCCAGCACGTCCATGCCCCCGGTGTACACATGGGACACTACTGCGCCCCCTCCCCAGCCCCGGAGCTTGTAGGTGTGCTGGCGGATGAACAATTCGGACTCAGACAGTCCTGGCACCTGCCCACGCTTGCGCATGGAGAGGGCCATCCAGCGCGGGATGTCTTCGTACACGCTGAGCTGCAGGCAGTCCTGGACGTCCGCCAACTCCACCGCCCGCAGCGCGGGACGCTGGCCAGCGAACGCCGCATGGAACGGCGGAGGGAGGCCACGCCCTTCTTCCATCTTCTTTGAGTTGCGCTGCACCAATGTCAGCGCCTTATGCCGGGCCGCGGGGGAGTACTACGAGCACGCTAGTGAACGGGGGGGGGCATCACCATCCTGAACTGGGCACCGACACATCCACCGCTCGCACGCGTCGCATCTTGGAGCATTGTTGATCTTGAGGATGCGCTTGGTAGGCCTCTCGCACTGGCACATGTTCTCCCACGCGAGCTTGCACGCGCACTTCATCTCCACGTCCGCCAGCGTGGCCTCTGGGTTGGTTTGAAGCATGCGCTGGAGCGCTGCGTCCTTCCTGACGTCAAGCGCCTTTGCTTGCGCCTGCCTGTGAGCCGCCCACTGACGTTGTCTCTCTTTCTCCTCTGCATGCCGCCGGCGATCAATCTCACGTTGACGCGCCTGATCCTGTCGCCGCGCGACTTCCTTCTCAAAACAAGCATCGCATGTGCGATGCTCAGCATCTTGCCGCAGGGGCCAGGACCGTCTGAGCTCCACCTTGCAGGACAGACACGTTGCAATGTACGCTGCTGCATACCCAGATGTCCCAGATGTCCCAGATGCCGCAGCCGACCAGGTAATCGCGTAGTCACACGGGGACATCAGCACGGGTTCCCATGATGATGCTGGCATCCTTTCAGGAAAGATGCGCATCATCAAACGCATGTGCTCCTGGACGCGCTCGGGGTCTCGCGCCAGGCCGCGCGCCATCAAGTCATCCACATCCACGGCGCTAAACGTTGCCCTATACGCCTCACGCTGATGCATGATGTGCTCGCGCGCTCGGAGCAGCAACGCGCGGGCATCCTCCACTGATTTGCATGTGACCACATACTTGCCAGCAGAGCCTCGGATGCGCAACACCTCCGCAGCATCGGGAAGCGCGTTACCTCGCATTGCCTTGATGGCCTGCCGCAGACACATGATGCGCTGGTATGCATCAGCACTCTCAGCATCCTGAGCGGCGCCAGCGACAGGGTCGGGCTCGGGCGCGGCTGTTCCAGCTGCACAGCGGCGCAGGTCTTCACACTGCTTCCACAGCTGTTTGTCCCTCTTCGCGGCATCCCGATGCTCGGGAATGAAGTTGTTCACGCAGTCTGATCCAACAACGGCGCGCCTCCCAGTGGCGATGTGACGCAGGATGCACATGTTCACGATCCCGCGCTTGCCGCATGCGCAGCCTTCGAGCGAGTCTTCGTAATCCGGGGGGCAATACAGGTCTGGCAGCAGCTCGTACAGCTCATCAGAGGGCGACAGAACACTGTGATAATACGTCCCCTCGTACACAAAGTCTTGAGCAGTGCATGGACCACCGGCCACCTCCCGCAACCGCTGCCACAGTTTGTACTCGTAATGCAGCCCCCTCTTGGTACGCGGCACTGCCCTTGCCGATTCACAGGAGCTTGTGTCGCTGGCCATGATGCCTGTCTACACTGTGTGATGACTGGCGGGGGCGAACAGCTTTAAGCCACTGGCTTGATGACGATTGGTGTAGCATTTAAGGCCGCATAGGCCTCGTGCCATGAGCCTGGAGTACCAGCTGGGTGCTGCACCACTGTACGAGCCATGGGGCGCGTCAACGTGACGTACTCGCCCGAAGTGCTGCGCAACTTGCATGGCAGTGGACATGTCCCACCTCACAACACGCCCTGCCCTGCTTGCCATGGAAACCTGTCTGTGAATGAGACGCACACGTCATTCGTGAGGTACGAATGCAACAACTGTCGCATGGGCTTTTGCGAAAAGTGGTTTGGTGAGGATCACGAGTGCGGTTGCCGTGCATACATGGTGCAGCACATCAGCGTGGCCTGTGCAAGGTGCGAGTCAGAGCCAGATGTGGCCGAACGGGCTTGGGATGCGATCAAAAGCGCCCGAGCCACGCAGCAGTACGACCAAGAACGCATCCGTGTCGTCCCACAAACTGTCAACGCGTACGTGACTCGGTACAAGGGCATCTCCGGAGTCATCTTGCGGCTGCAAGAAGATGACATGACACGCTGCAGAAAACTGGAAGAGTGTCAGACCGCAATTGCACAGCTCGTCAACGTGGATGATGACAGTCGTCAGGCATTGACCCGGCTGAGGACTCGTGAGAGCAAACAGCTCGACAATCTCAAGGTGACCAGAATGCGCCTGAACAAAGCGCAGGCAAAGTTTGAGCGCATGGTCAAAGACTTTGACATTCTCATTCCTCAAATCCGCTGCCTGCCGGGCCCTGAACACCGCATTGTGCTGGACAGCTTGCCCGCACCGATCCTCCTCAGGTACAATGCCCACAAGTAGTCGTTGGCCGAATTGCTGCCGGGCTAACAGGTAGGTCCCACACTGCCAAGCAGGCGATCAACGATGGTCCTTTGTCAACGTGTGTAGACGGAGCGTGATGGTTGTCAGCCAACGACACATACACGTCCACCGTGTCACACGCGATCTTCAGTGGGGCATTCACGACCACCTCATTGCACACGTATTCGTCGACCCATACCTCCCCGTCGCGCAACTGTTTCTTGTACAACTGACCCGCCATGCGACACATCTCTGGCATGCACTCCCCACACCGGCCTTTCATCACGTGCTTGACACGGCGTTCTATATCGCCCATGGCCTCCACTGTCCCCAGAAGCACACATATCGTGCATCCACTAACGATATAGCTGCCACACTCCCAGTCCCATACGTGGTTATCCTCACGGTGTTTCATGGCGTCTGCCTTGTCGGTGAAGGCGCCAATCACCCGCATCTCCCATGGAGACACGACAAGCCACACCATGGCTATTACGGGTGCCCCAGACCGCGCTGGCTTCCTTGCGCGTTGTGCCTAGTGTGCCTTGCGCGTCCCTCCCTGCTGCCCCGCCAGCCTTAAGCTGCAGAGGCTGGGTGAGAACATGCACGATGTTTCCTGGCCTGAATGCACGTACAGAGGCCGCACCAACTGAACATGCAAGGCGCGCAGGACGAGCCGTCGTCGCCGTTCGCCCCCATCGCCTACCAGCTCGCGGTGGAGGTCGGCGGTCGCAGCATCATTTTCGAAGCCGAGATACGCGGTGGAGACGAGTACGACCAGAACTCGCGCTACCTGATCATCGCGCCGGGCAAGGTGGGCCACCGCGCAGCCCTGGGCTGCGTCGTGCTCACATTCTCGGCCGACCCGGACGACGATGTGGTGGTGCTGCAGACCCTGCTGCACGACCCAGCCTGCACGGCGGCGGGCCAGGCGCCCCTGATGGTGCTCGGGGCCCTGCACGCGATGCGGGCCATCGCGCATGAGGCGTACCCCCACCTGAGGCGCGTCGAGCTGGCGGACGAGTCGCATTTCCCGCCTTTCCGGTCTTTCCCGTGCCCCCCGCTCAGCCGCGCGGTCAAGACGTTCGCGACGGACGTGCTCCTGCATGGTTCCACGTACTACCAGCGCCACCTGGGCATGGCTCCGACCCGAGGCGTCGTGGCGAGCGCGCTGCGCGCCGCCGCCGAGCGCATGCGCAGGCCGATCGACGTGCGCGACTTCGCGACCTGGTGGGGGCGGCTGGCGGAGGGGGGGCTCGGGCAGACGGCGCAGCAGCTCGAGTGGCTGGAGGCGCACGAGGCCGAGGTGCGTGCCACCTTCGAGGCGGCGCTGAGCTCGGGCTCCTCCTGGGGCGCGCTGTTCCGGGAGCTGCACGAGAGGTACGACTACGCGTTTTTCGCGGCGTGCGCGCCGCAGCTGGTGGCAATGTTCCACCTCACGCCGCTCCTGGGCGCGGTGTGGCAGGTCGACATGGACGCGCTGCCTGACGCGGTGGACGGTGAGCCCATCCACGCGTCCATCACGCGCGTGGGCGACAATGCGGATGCGGATGCGGATGCACATGCGTTGGCAGGTGGTGGTGGTCGCAGCGGTGGGCGGGGTCGGCTGATGCAGCGCCTGTTCACCCTGTCACAGCGCGCATGCTACGCCCAGCACGGCGGCGGCTGACGACACATGAACACGCACAGTACACAGGGCGTAGCGCGCGCGCTTGAGTGGCTGAAGGATAATGCAGTGGTGTTCCTGGCCGTGTGCGGCCACTGCGCCGCCGCGCCAATCGCCAGCGGCCATGGAGGCGTGGGATGTGCCAACAAGGATAAGGCAGTCCGCGAGTCTCCGCCCAGTTGTGGATGGTTTGTGGGGTGGGGGGGGCATACAGCGGCGACAGACCATGATCAGTTGTGAGATCAGCCACCCCACATTCCATCGATCACCCTGACAAGCAGAAACACACAGCTGCAGGGACACCCAATCACTCATGCGCCCATCATGCCCGTTCGTGATGACTGCTCAGTGCAGCGAGCATCATCTTGGGTCGCAGCTCCAACCCAACTCTGATGTATGCTAACCACACAGGGTCCTCCACAAACTGACCCGCAATCTCATGGTGGTGCACCTTCATGTCCATGAGCCGCTTGATGCTGGCCGTATGCATGTTGGTGCCGTCCCACATGCGCTGCAGGCTGTCCATGTGGGATTGCACACTGGGCCTGCATGGGATGCGCTGGTCCGCCACATACACCATGAACTGGGCGTGTTTGGCCTTGAAATCTTCAAACAGGACCCTGAACTCCTCCGGCACGGTAAACCCATGGCACGCCTCTGGCAGATTGTCAAACCCAAGCAAAGAAGGTCCAGCTCTGACAGCGGCTGCCGACCTGGTGCGGCCATGGCTTGGCATACGAATCGGGTTATGGCGGCGGGTCATGTTGATGCTGGCTGGCCAACTAGCTGGCTAGCCACGTGCCTTATACTCTGCCTTGTACTCTTCTTTGGGGACCCCCCATCCATCTACCAATGTCAAGTCCGCACGACAACGGGCAGTTTCATGTTAATTATTACCTAGCTAATAATTATAGGCAGCTAACCAACCAACCAACCAAGCGATGGCAGGTGCAATCCAGAGCGTGCAGGAGTTCTTGAAGCGGTACACACCGGTCAGCAACGCATTTATAGACGATTTCTTTGGTTTGTACACAGACTCTGCGTCGCCCCATCCTGGTGACTTTGTGATTGATCTAGACAAGGTTGCCAAGTGGTTGAAGACGATCAAGGGCAACTTGAAGCAGACGCTTCTGAAATCTTACACCCAGGGCGTCGACTATGAGATTACAAAGCCATTCGTTGGAACCGCAGGGCGTGGAAAGGCCAAAACCGAACGGGTCATGATGACCGCAGACGCATTCAAGAGCCTGTGCATGCAATCCCGCACACCCAAGGCCGCGGAGGTGCGCGCATATTTCCTCACATGCGAGCGCACGCTGTTCAGGTACCGGGACGAGATCACGGCAGCCATGCAGCAGCGCATCGGCGTGCTGGAGCGCAACCAACGCGCCGCGAAGAGCAAGCCAGAGCGGGGCGGCGTCATCTACGTGATCCGGGCCTCAGAGGCAATGGATAGCGTTGTCAAGATTGGCAAGACGGTTGATCTGGCAAACAGGCTGCGCTCGCACGGCTCAGCCCGCGCAGATTCCCTGGACGTTCTGTACGTCTACAAGACCAAGTGTACTGACAAGGTAGAATCCTGCATGAAACTCATGTTGCGCGAGCGTCAGTACAGAAAATACAAAGAAACGTACCAGATAGACCTGGACGCGCTGAAGAAGGTCATCGCCGCCTGCGATGACGCGTGCATGGCGCCTGTGTACCGCCGGCGTGGTCCATCACCGCAGACGGGCGGCTACTACGCTGTGATCCTGAAAGATTGACCAGGAGACGATGATGTGGATGACTGAGCTGCGCGCGCGTTTGTGATGGATGAGTCGGTATCTGCATCAGGTTCAGGAGTCACGACGGCG
>JACCDR011444356.1_pt1 | contig 16634 bp, 18 predicted proteins | sample 7446431 | NCBI WGS metagenome assembly JACCDR01 (sample SAMN15323443, study PRJNA562643) | freshwater metagenome | isolation source: river surface water | place: USA:Blue River Watershed | collected 2017-08-17 | reverse complement strand
TGATAACATCAGAGAAAAACAAGCTACTAAATGAGCTGATAGAACACAGACTAACAGTTATTGAGGATAAGAACGGTGATGATACTCAATGGCTTGAAGCTGTGCCTGTTGACTCAATAAAGAGGAGAATGGAGGAATGAAAGTAGGTGACAAAATAAAAATAATTTGGCATGATAAACTTAAGGAAGTCGTCATAGTGGGCTTCAAAGATGGGATACCACAGGTAGAAAATGCAAATAATAATACCAAACCAAACTCCAGCCAAGAAAAACTCCCGCCAAGGAGTAGTTAGAAACGGCAGGATAATGAACTTCCCTAGCAAGATATATGTTGCTTGGGAGAAAGAAGCCTTAAAGACCCTTCAGCAATACTCAGGTCAACCAGATGGTAAGGTTGCAATAATCTACCAGTTCTATGTGGGAGACCACAGGAAACGTGACCTAGACAACATGATAGCCTCTGTGAACGACGTTTTAGTTAAAGCTGGACTGTTAGAAGATGATTCCTGGAAACACTTATCCATAGGGGCAGCAGACGCAGAATACGATAAAGAAAACCCTAGAGCAGAAATCTGGATAGAAGAAGAGTGAAAGTTCCCGAAGAGTGGGCTAAGGCTAGAAAGGAGTTCATAAAAAATAACCCACCTAACCACCAAGGTTACTGGGTGTGTAAAAGATGTGGAAGATGGACAGAAGATATAGAGGTAGACCACATCATACCTCGAAGTAGAGCCCCTGAACTGAGATTTACTCAGTCCAATCTACAAGTCTTATGTCCGAAATGTAATAGAATTAAAGGAAGTGTGGTGCGTCCCCCGAATGAGGGTTAATAAATGTTAAATGGATAACAGCAGCCACAGTTGCTGAGGAGGTCATTGACTAGTGTGCTCTGAGGAAGATAGAGGGATATTCCAATAACGAGATGGATTTGGTGATGCTAGTTAATGCCTCAGCTGAAAGGAAAATATGAACTGGATAAAGATTAAACAACACGACTGGGATAAATTAAGACCAGAATCAAAAGAAAAGTCACAGACTAGAGTAGGCTATAAGTTTAGGCTAAGAAGTACTGAAGAGAAAAAACTCCTACTAGAGGAGGAGAGAAGGCTTAAACGAGATATGCTATAATTAAGGGAGTCTTTTTTCATAGAAGACTCCTTAGTTTTAAACCCTTTACGGTGCCCACCCCCGTAGAGGGTTTTTAACTACCAGTCTTCTGGAACACCTTCTTCTAGGTCGTCAGATAAATAGTGAATCTTACTTTCTAGGTCATGCTCAACTGCCGCCTGAGGGTGTGGGCTATACACCACAGTGCCCACCAAAGCTACAGCTCCTAGAATATCCTCGAAGTCTTCAGGGTCATGCTCAAACCGATACCAAGACCACCAACCATCATCACGAGTATCTAAAACTGCGACTCTGTCTTTAAGTGGTTGTGACTCTGAGATAAAAACCATTGAATTATATTGGTCTAACTCAACGTCATACTCACCACCGTCGCTAAACCTGGTGATTCCGTCTGTCGAATAGAACTTTGCCATCTTCTTCTCCATAATAAGGGGTTAGTTTACCTTCTTGAATAAAGGGTAGTTGTTGAGTAAAGTTATCGTGCAACCAATAAGCATCTTCTCTATTGCGAGTATTGCCAGAACCCATAGCTAGTTTACCTAAGAACTCTGTTAAGTGTTCAAACCTCTCATAGGGGTCTAGAATGTCCACAGAACGATTGTAATTGTATAGACCTTGCATTAGTTTAGCATTTGGTTTTTTAGGAGGTTCTACGTGTGCATGTAAGTCTCTATGGGCAACAATAGATAATGGCAGAACCATGCCTGCCATTTCTCTAAACTTCTGCTTTTCAAATTGTCCTGTGTACCAATCTTTTTTCCATACTAAATGGTGCTTATTGGTTTCGGCACGATACAACACTCTACCTTCAGGTGTCATGTATCGCTCGTGTTTCATGTTACATCAAATCCTTCTGCTTGTTGCTTACGAATTATTCCCGCTCTGTTAAAGACGTTCTCATATTGGATAATAGCATCGCCTCTTTCAGCTGCTAGCCCATCTTCTATCTGGAAGATTTGGTCAGCCATTCTTACGAGAAGCTCTGAGGAGCCACAGGAAGCTACAACCATTCTGCCTAAGAACATTTGTTGTTCTTCACTCCAGCCCCTTTCAGAGGTCATCTCTCGAAAGCGTTCGAAGTACTCGTCACGCCTATGCATTTTATTTACCGCTTACACCAGCTCTTAATGCTGCTATACCAAAGAAGCCTAGAACTACGTTTATTTGGTCTAGTTGGTCAACAGTAATCCAGTTCATGTAGACACCTACATTAACTAGAATTGCTATTAATGCTACGATATATGTTCTTTTACCTTGTAAGAATTTCATACTAACCTTTCGTTGAATCTCTAAATGTTTTGTATCTTGTGTAGAAGTAGTTGTAGATAGCCTTAATGAAGTTCTTAGTTTCCTCGTCATGAGTGTAAACAATCTTCTCTACTGGCTTTTCTACGACCTTTTCTACGACTTTTTCCACGGTCTTAACCACTTCTCTAGGTGGTTTAGCCTGTTCATTAGCTAGAGCTTGCTTCACTTGTGCAAGTTGTGCCTCAATGCTGCTTGTGTAAGCCCTGCGTGAGTTTGCTTCAGCTAATGCTACTTGGAAAAATCTTTGTTTAGATTGACCTATCCAGCCTTTTCTCTCTTCAGCTGTGCCTGGATTACCTCTTAATAGTTTGTATGCGTCTTGGACTTCTGCGTCGTTCTGGAACACTACGTTACCTCCTGCCACTGGTGGTGGCGTTATATTATATTTACCCTCTAGCCATAATGCTGGGCTGACAAATGATGCAAATGATGTTGGATAAATACCTTCTCGGTTTATATCCCAGTGAACGTGAGGTCCTGTGGATAAACCAGTAGAGCCTGACTTAGCTACTTCCTGACCTTCGGTAACTGGACCGTTTCCCCTACTAAAGGAAGAGTTGTGCATAAGTCGGTGATAGAATTGTCCGTCATAGATAACTACCATGTTTCCACCCGTTGGACTAACGACATTAGTTAATTGACCTGATACAGGTGCTAAGACTTGCCTGCCCGAAGGAATGGCATAATCTACCCCTGAGTGGTAGCCAAACTTGGCATAGGAATCCTTTACCCCAAACTCAGTTGATATTGTGTAAGGTGATAGTACTGGTCTACGCATTTGCTTTCTCCAATTCTTTTAATATTTTCTTCTGAGTTTCAGTTATCTGTTCCATAGCTAGAGCAATTTTAGTAAGCGGAAGTTCTTTATAAACTTCTACTTGACCTTCAAGTTTTGAAATAGCTTTTTCATTTTGTAAGTGCAGGTGTCTTAACTCTTTATTCTCAGATAGTGCTGTATCTACTCGACCAGTTAAAACATCTATTAAGTCTTTTTGCTGGTCAATAATAGTTCTAGTTGTTTTGTCTTTAAAGACTGCAAAGAATATTGCTGCTATACCAGCTACAACTAAAGTTCCTTCTACTAGTTTAACTATTTCTTGTGGTTTCATTATGCCCAACCTCCTATTTGTGCTAGGGTATCCGCTCCTATCGGTGTGAGCTTAAACCAACTATTTCTTAATGTTACGCCTGCAACACCAGGAGCTGCACTCCATTGGTATTGTGGGATAAATGTTCCACTTGCATTACTTCTAACTATTCCTTTAATTATTACCGAGTGGTGAGAGGCTGAGGCTAGAGCTGCTGATACGTTAACAACAGTAGCAGCTGAAGACCAAATAGCAGATACTGCTCCTAGTACTTCAGTGGCTGCGTTAGTAGATAAAGCTTGATAACCAATGCTGGTAAGGGTAGCTGTTCCACCAAATAAAATTCCTAATGTATGAGAAGTAGTTCCTGTAGTGTGAATGTGGTAACTAGCCTCCATTATGTAAGTAGTGTTAGCAGCTAAGGTAATGGTGTCTTCAGTTGTATTAAATACAGGTTGTGCGGTGTTCACGTTAGTACCAGTAAAATCAGCAGTTGTAGAGGTAAATAAAGTTGGCTTAACTGGCAATCCACCATTGTTAAGAGTTGTGGTATTTGCAGTAGTTAAATTAGCAGTAGTGCTACCTAGGGTAGTAATGGTGGCAGATGGAGTAACCAAAGAATCAGCAGTTATATCTGAGTGAGCACCTGATTGTTTGTGTTCTACTCTAAGTCCCTTAGAAATCATACTTATGTGGGTAGCGGTAGCATAGTCTACTACAGTTGCTCCCAAGGCGTGAGTTGTATTACTCCCAGCAGTCCAAACTACATTAGTGATTTGAGTTCCAGCTGTGTCTACAACACCTGTGAAAGTTTGTTTCTTGGTTGTGTCGGTAGGGTCTATCACAAAGACCACTACTTCCCCGTTGTCATAGCCAGCTACAGAGTTTAATTGAACAGTAGTTGCTCCACTAGATACTGAAGCTGAGGTTGAGGTCGAGAAGCCGTTCTCGGCACTTGGGAAATGATTTGTTACGCTTGCTACACTTGTACTCATGTTATGTCCTTGATATTAAAAATCCTTGAAATAATGTTCCTAAACCTGTTTGACCAGTGTTATTAGCACCATAACACCATAGTTCTATATAATCACCAGCTGTTAATTGAATCATTCCAGTTGCAGATATTTGAAAACCAAAAGACCCTGTATATCCTACTGGGACCATCGTATCTCCAGAAAATACACCTGAACCATTCTTCCTTATTTCTATACTCATTCCTGAGCCTGAATTATGGTTTCCCCTAACTTGTCCATGAACATAATAAAAGCCTGTTACAGGGGCTGTGTAACGCCCCGTGGAAGTATCATAGTTGGAATTAGTGTCGAATTGCTCAGCATTACAAGTAACTTTTGCAAAAGTGTTATTACCCCAAGTGAATGCTGAACTTCTATAAGCTGAGAATTTATAAGGGTTAGAGTCAGTCGAAAGATTGTCCTTAGCTATACCTGAGACTTTAGCTGATGTTACTGCATCATCTGTAATATTGGCTGTTACTACTGAGTCGTTAGTGTTTAGTTTGCCGTCTTTAATATTAAGACCGTCTACTGTAACTCCGTTAGCTGCAGTGTTTTCGTTAATTGTATTAGTGGTAATAGTGTCAGCATGAGTTCCGTCGTCTTTGTGTTGGACTTTAATACCCTTAGAAATCATGGAAATATGAGTCGCTGACGCATAATCAACTACTGTGGCACCTAAGATGTGAGTCTGATTGGTTCCTGCAGTCCACACAACGTTAATAATTTGTGTATTTGCGTAGTCTACTGTGCCAGTAAAGGTTTGCTTTTTAACTGGGTCTGTTGGGTCAATTATAAAAACTACTACTTCGCCATCATCATAGCCTGAAAGAGAGTTTAACTCTACTGTGGTAGCACCAGAACCGACTGAGGCAGATGTAGTTGTACTGAAACCGTTTTCTGCTGATGGGAAGAATTTTGTTACGCTTGTTACGCTTGTTGACATTTTTGTTTCCTTTTAATTAGATTATAGCTAATCTCTAGACAATCTCCAAGACCTTGGCTTGCCACCTGCGGTATCTGTTCCCCATGTTTGTAGAGTTCTAAGTATGTAGTTGGAATCCAGAGTACTAGTAGTAAGTCTCCACTGAATAGCATTAAGTTCTTTTTGTATTCTGAAATACCTCTTAACAGATGATTCAGCATATACCTCAGAGGCTGTTGAAGTATCATCCCATGGAGTAGTATCAAAGCTAAATGAGTCCCAACCAGTAGAACTGGAAGTACTGTTTATTGGAGCTGAGGCTTGTGTTCTAAAACCCCTAGTTCTTTCTAGCCCAAGTAACTCTACCGCTACACTACCAGCTGGTCTAGATAATTCAATTTCAGCCTCTTCTACCCATTGGAATCCAAACCTATTCTTGGTTGGTGGGTAAAGACCAGTCATAAGTACTGAAGTAAACGCAGTACCGTAGTCTCCTTTAATAGAAGAACTTATCTCAGATAGTCGGTTATCGCCTGGTTTTAGAGCCAAGAGTCTTTGGTTATTGTCTGTGTCTGTGTATTTGAGGAACTTACTAAATCCAATAGTAAAGGCGTAAGGTAGCCAAGCTTTTCTTTCGGTATCGTAGATAATTACTGCGTTGTTAGTTGTAGAGTCTCCATAAGGCACCGAGAAGTAGACCTTAGCATCATAGTAAGTAGAGCATATTCCTTCTACTGCACCATTATTTATTTGTTTAATTGTAGGTCGGATATTAGCTGAAGCTTCGTCAGTAGATAATAGGTTTTGGAAGTTAACTCTAGAACCTAAGTTATAGAAAGCCTGGGAGTTGTAGAAGTGATAGTCGTTAAGCACGTTTACTACTGAACCTGGGGCTGGAGTACCTCTAGAGCCTGGTAGTTTGTAGGCACTTGGCACCGTGATAGCTATGTCACCTATAGTAATGGTGTCTAGACTCATTTGAAGGATACAGCCTTGACCGTCTGCAGAACTGCACCAAACAGTAGCTAATGGCGTACCCTTACCATCTCTATAGTCTTCTACTTGAGTTGGAATGTACTTGCCACCTACTGCCCAGTCTAAGTATCCCCCATCGTCGCCAGCGAACAAACCATAAGGTTGAGTTCCCGAACTGAACCAGATGCGATAACGATTGACTGTATCCCTAATTCCATACATTCTAGAGCCCACATTCTTCAATTCTTTAACAAGTGGACCTTCTGAGGTATTTGTGTCTGGTGCAGTTGAAGTAGGTACTACTACTGCAGTACCGTTATCTACCCATGCTGTAGGTGCTCCGACTGTAGCTGGAGCTGAACTTAGATAGTAATAGTTGGTTCCGTCAGTAGATAAGTAAATATCCCACCTAATCTGACCAGCAATTCCGTTAGGGGTGGTTAAGGTTACGTAGTTAGTTCCTGATACCCATGATTCTCTAGCCAAATCTGCTTGTACAGTACCAGTGTTTACTGGTGAAGCTACTGAATAACCTATTTCGCTTACTCTAGCTACTTTGTAGTAGTAGTTGTTAGCAGTACCAGATAAAGCTGTTTCCACTGCTGATGGAGCAGTTGGAGTAGTTAAGCTGGTATATCTTAACAGGGTAGTAGAACCATCATACAGAGTTATCACATCTGTACCGTTAGTAATATATAGGTAAGAGTTGTACTGATTAAAGTAGGTAGGAACATCTGCTGTGAGGGTGTAGCCAGTACAAGCAGTCCAGTTATCTCCATTGTCAGTACTTCTATATACAGTGCCACCAGCTACTCCTACTAAGTGAATAGAGCCATCTGCGTCAAAGTAGTCCATTCCATCCCAGGGTTCTCCATTGGGAGACTCAGAGCCATACCAGTCTACTCCTGGTCTTAAAGTTGGCTGTCCGTCTTCTACTAGGAAAATGTTGTCCGCCTGCTCTAATGCGTCTTTAGGTAGTCTAGAACGGTCTATTAAACTTATTACTCCTTTTTTCCAGGTATTGAGTGTTAAGTAGTCTGGATTTGGGAAGTTTTTTGGTAGGTCATCGGGTATGCTAAGTGGCATATTTAACTCCCAAACTGAGTTCCTGAATTATCGGTTAAAGTCCAAGGATTACCCCATGAACCAGAGTTGTTGTCTATCTGCATGATTCTTAGGGCATCTTCAGCATCTCTTAGGGCTGATGAGTAGTAAGGGTTTCTAGCTGCTCTATATTGCTGAGCAAGCATTCGGTGGACTATAAAGTAGGGATTAGACATCTGTGGTATGTCAGTGGCAGATTCTATGTAGGTTGGTTTTTTGTAGTAAACATATTCAATACTCTTACCATCTTCTTCATCACCAGGAATTGGGTTTAGATTTAAGGTGTATCCATCAGATTGGTTACCAGTAAAGTAGCAGTAGTTTAGGTTTGTGTTACTGAATTGTACTTGTTGTGGGTCTAAGATTTCATACCTAGCTACTTCTTTGTTATCTGAATCAAGTAATCTTACAAATCCACCAGCTTCTTGAAAGTCATCAGGAGCTGCATAGGTAGAAGTACCACTAGATATCGTTTGGGCACCAGTACCACTGTTTTGGTTTGTATCATAAAGTTCTTTCCAATAAGTACCATCAAAGTTAGCCCATCTTGAAATAGCTTCATTTGCTAACCTTATTCCTACTGTAAATTCATCTTCACCTTCTGCAGGTACATCACTATCTGCCCTGTAGAGTGTGTAGTATGCTCGAAATATTTCTGTAAAATCCATTTTTGTGTTCCTTTTTTACTATTATACCTTAGATTTCTTAATTGTAACCTTTGGTTTTGTAGTTCCTTTCTTTTTAGATTTACCAACCAATGCTTTGCTATCGACTCCTTTAATAGATGTGTTTGGTTTTTTACCAGACTGAAAGCCTATTGCAAATCTACTTGGATTAATAACATCAGGATTAGAGCTTCCACCACCACCACCGCCTCTACTGTAGCCTGATTTGCTATAAGAAGTCTGTTCATCTCCATAACCTAACTTCTCACCTTCTTCACCCTCGGTTGGGTCTAGTCCTCTCTTCTTACGCTCACCATTCTCCCAGTTGTCTATGTCTGCCCAGTATTTTTGCATTGTTTGCCATAAAGCAGGGTTAGACCTAATCCAAGCACTTCTTGCACCAGTACCCTTAGGAAGATTAAAGTAGCCATCCATGACTTCTTGAAGTCCCTCAGGTTTGGTTGGATAAGGATTATTAGGGTCTCCAAAGGTTCTACCTTCTTTTTCTGCAATAGCTTTAAGTTGGTCAAAGAATGCAGTCTTCTTATTGGAGTAATCTTGATACCATTCTTGTTGTCTAAGAATGTCTAGTTCTTTATCTTTCTGACCAGCAGTCATCTTGTCTTTTTCGAGAACTTTCTTAAGTTGTCCTATCTCAAGGTCAAACATTGGGTCAGCTGGTTTGCCTGCTTTTCTGGAGTCTTCATTTTCTTGCTTAAGAAGTTGGTAAACCTTAGTTAGGTTGCCATTGTCATCTAAGAATGCAGTCATTCGTCTTTCTGGGTTGTAAATTCCCAGGTCATCAGGAGCCATTTCTTCACCAAGGAAGTTCTTTCTCTTTGGCTTAAGAGCTCCAAGTAATGCTTCATCGTTCTGAGTAAAGCCAAGGTCTTTCTTTCTCTGCTCTCTCTTCTCAATAAACTTAGCACCCTCAGATTTGTTAGGGTTGTTAGCAGCTGATGCTTCTCCAAATGCCCTATTAAAGCTTTCTCTAACAGACCTCCCTCCAATTTGTTCATCTGGTATCTTGTCGGTCTTAGCAAGAATATTGTCAGATAAGTTTAATCCTTCCATTCCAACCTCACCAAAGATGTCTTTAATTGCTTTTTCAACCTTTAATGGAGATTGGTTTGTAACTCCACCAATCATTCTTGCAGTACCTGAAGTGCCTTTGTAGGCTTTCTTCTCTTCTTCTATAGGTGTTCCATCTGGGTGAGTGTCATTCATGTAGTCTGGAACTATTGGCTTACCAGTGTATAGAGTTTTATTTATAGATTGTTCGAAAGGAACTTTAGCAGCAGTAGGTAGAAGTGAACCTACAAATTGTTCTTTAGTGCCAGTTTGAACCGGACCAGTAAAGGCCTGTAAGAAGTCATTGGCTAGTTGAGCTCCTTGTTGTGGCTTATTAGTTATATAGTCTTCCATAGCCCTTGTGAACGGTCTATAAAGGTCTTTCCAACCTGGAGCTAGTGGGATTTTAATTATGTCAGTGGCGTTGCCTTGCTCATCTCTTTCACCACTTAATACTAATATTAGGTTGTTTTCCTTTTCATAGTCTTCTATGTCGTCGTAAATAGCTTTAGTATCAGGGTCTGATAGGTTCCAAGCAGTAGATACTACCATAGGCATTCCTACCAAAGCAGTAGCTGCAGCTCCACTTTTAATAGGATGATTTGCCATTGTTCTAGTCATTTGCCTAACACCTTGAGTAGCAGGGTTCCAATAAGGTATGACTGCGTTAAGAGTTCTACCTAATCTACCAGCTCTAGAGAAGTCAACTGAGTTCTGCCATGAAGCTAACGCTGCTTTCTGGTGAGCTTCGTGAACATCCTTAGTCTCTTCAAGTACCTTTTTATAAACAGCTTTATAGTTTTGAAACCTAGTTGATTTTTCAGTAACTGAAGCAAAGCCTTCTAAGCTCTTTATTGGGTGTTTAAAACCTTGTGCAATTTTAGTTGGAGTTCCACCCCTTAATCTAGCTACTTCGTCTTTAATACCTAATACATCTCTAGTAAGGTCAAAGCTTGTGATGTTACCATAGTGCATTAAGAAGTCTTGGTAAATTGGTTCATCCATCATTCCCACGCTATCCCTAACTGCACTTATAAGACCATCGCCAATAGCCATTGGGTTATGGGTTTTTAAGATATGTTCTGAGTTAATTGCACTTCCCACTTCATCTCTTATCCAGTTCTTGGCTATGAATACTGGGTTAAGACCAGTAGTACCAGCTCTGAAGGTTCTTCCAGGAGCTCCAAGTATCTTTAATAAGGTGTTCATGGTGTATGGGTTTATATTATCCACAGCCATCTTCATGTCAGGAGATACTTCGTAGTGAACTGTTTGACCATTTTTCATTACTGCTATTGTGTTTTTACCAGTAGTTCGACTAGTTCTTTTAGCTAGTCCGACTGGTTCTAGGGTGTCTATTAGATGGTTAGCGGTTTTGTTTTTCCAAGCTTCTCTGAATACTTGTTGAGTATAGTGAAGAGCAGTTTCTGCAGGTGGTAATATTGCCCTTTCAGAACCCCTTCTTTTAAGAGCACTCTGAGTAGAGCCAATAGAATAGCGGCTACTCTTCCCATACTGAGACTCTACTAAGTCTTCCATGTCTCTCTGGATTCTGATGTAGTCTTTAGAAGATTTGTATTGAGCAGCCTTTTTGCCACTAATAACTCCAGCCTCTTGGAGGTAATCAGTTAGTTCTGCGTAGTATTGGTTTAAGCTACCAAACCTATCACTAAATTCAGCGTCACCCTCTTTTACTATCTTCTTAAGTTCTTCTATAGATTTAGAAGTTTTAACTTTGGCTTGTTTTCCTTTAGGAGTTTTTCTACTTAGAGCACTAGCTAGCTCTGTTCTGGCGTTGGCATAGTCCCCAAACCTTTCATAGTTAACGTCATCTAGTCCATCAATAGCTGCTTTTATATTGTCAGAGTTGGCAAACTTAACATTAGCCACACGGTTAGAACCTCTGGTCATTCCAGACCTATAGTAAAATTCTCCCACAGCACCCTTTAAGTCTGGCATTACCTTTTCTACTTGTTTAAGTTGTTTAATGATATATGCATCATCGTCAACCATCTCTCGCATAAATCTAGTAACTACACTGTTTTTAGCAGCTTCTATTTGTACATCTTTTCTAGGTGCTTTAGGTTCATCTATTTTAGTATCTGATACCTTTGGTTCGTTTACCTTACCTACTTGTGGTTCATCTACTATCTTTTTAGCACCAGCTACTGCTTCAGGCATAACATCTGGACCTGCTGCATAGACAGGTCTAATATTTCCATCTACCATCTTAGTAATACCAGCACCTGCTACCCCTAGTCCAACATCACCCACAGTACCTAAGATACCAGAGGTTGCACTGGCTTTAGCTATTTCTCCTGGGTCTCTTGAACCTTGATTCCAGGCATCTACCCCACCTTGAGCTGTGTTTAGAATTGCAGTTTTACCTAATATTGGTATTTGAGATTTAAATCCTTGTTTAATACCTTGGTTAATAAGTTGTTTACCAGCGAAACTACCCATACCCAAAGAACCAATTTCTAAGCCAGCACCTAGTAAGTTACCAGTTGCTCTAGGAAGTATTTCTGTTATATCACCTCTCATGGCTTCTTCTGGGCTAACATAAGTACCAGTACCAAGTATTCCCTTACCTTTACCAAAGTACTTCTGATAGTTATCAGATTGTTCTTTAATAGCATTGGTAAGAGCTTCCTGGTTACCAGTCATCATAGCTACCTGACCTTTGAAGGTTGGCACTAGTTGTTGTCTAGCACCTTCTGCGGTGTTTAAGAAAGTGGCAGTATTGCCAATAGTTCCCCTAGCAGCCTGTCCACTAAACTGTCCCGCTTGTTGCCAGGCACTTTTATTGTTGGTTGGTAGTGAGTTCTTAAAAGTTCGGTTGTTATCAAAGATATTGAATTGGTCGTATACCCTAGAAGCGGTGCTTCTTTGAGGCAAAGCCATAGGTGGTCTCCACGTAGGTTGTGGAGCTACTGGAGTTCTCTGTTGGTAGGTTCTACCGCTATCCCAAGGATTTACTTGGTCCCAGATTCTACTCCCCAGATTCCTTAAGGAGAAGCCCATTGGTTACTTCTTCTTTCTTGGTATTGTGTAGATTGGTAGGTTTCCACCAGCTGGTATTGGGTTAGCAAAGCCCATAGGTGCTTCAGTAGTGAAGTTGAATGCATCAGCTCCTAAGTTGGTGCCTGCTTGTAACATCTTATTAGCCTCAGTCATATTACCCATTCTGTCTCGTGGGTTAATTTCTGCTAGTTTAGTATTACCGGCAGTATCATAGGCTTGAAGTCCTCCGATAACTTCTGATTTGATTCTAGCAATTTCTTGTTCTATAGCTATTCTGTTAGGAATGTCAGCATTTTGAGCCATTGTATTAAGTTCGTTAATCTTAGAAGTAGCAGCAGACACAGTATTATTGATAAACTTCTGCTTGTTTTCACTTTGTTGTTTAATGAACTCAGCTTCAGTATCGTTAAGGTTCTTTTGTTGGGTAGTGATGTCCATGTTTTCTAGCTCATACTGGTTACCAATATCAGCCATGCCAGACTTGCCAATTTCTCCATAGGCTCTGGCTATTCTATCAACTGCACTAGAACTTCCAGCATTTTTGTTTCCTAGAGTTACCCCTGCAGATTTAATACCTCTACCTACCATTCCTAAGATACCTTGAGAACCCCTCATCTTATTGAGTTCGTTTTTAGCTCCCATAGTATCTATGGTTCTTTGTTGGTTGCCTAAGTTAGTTCCGAAGTTTCTCCAGGCTGCACCATAATCTATACCAAAGTTATCTATATTAGTTTTATTGCTTTGATTAAAAGAGTTCCAGCCTGTATTGAAACTAGTAGTAGCAGCGTCTTTAGCTTTTTGTATTTCTACTGCTTCTCTAGCTGCTTGTTCTGCTGCCCAGGTTGTATAAGGGTCTGTTTGAGTAGTTATTGGTTCTATAGTAGGAGCCATCTGTGGAGCAGTCATTGGCTGCATAGTTGGCGATAAGATATGACTCATTAAAGAAGAGCCACTAGAAGACGGAGCACTTTTAGGTTTTACCTGAATAGGGAAATTATTTACGGCTCCTGTGACTGGAAATGTTATTGGCATTTTGTTTTCCTTTTTTGTGTACTATTTACTTTCGAATTATATCATATTATCTATTTCATAAAGCCAAAAAAGTTACCGTTGTGACTAACATTAAAATTGTCAAAAGTAACAGTTTCGGTACCTGATTGAACTGCCCATATGCCTGCGTCTATATTTATTTCCATATCAGTAACAGTAACAGGATTAGAGGCACTATGAAGAGTGGTCCAGGTCTTGCCATCTCCTCCATATTCCCAATAAGTAGTTCCAGAATCTTCCCTTATTCTTAACCACCTCTTAGAAGTTGACCATGCTGTAGATGCAAGACTTGTTGTAGCCCCTGCTACTGTTTTATAGGCATAGATAGTATTGTTATTAATATTAAAGAATATTCTATTATTAGAGTCACCATTAGCCAGTAGTTGCATTTCCACTTCTAAAGATGTCCAAGCAGTTTGGTCTCCTAAATCTACTATTTCTACATAACAGTAAGAACCAGTCAGGTCGTGTTTATTCGGAGTATATATACCATTGTAACTAGGGGTAGCTCCAGTTAAAGTAACAACCAGTTGTCCTCCAGTTTCTGCTACTGTGTTATAGGAAGACCACTCAGAAGACAGTGAGTTGTCGTTAAAGTTATCGGTAAACATTTCACTTTTAGCTATTTTAAGTTCTGCGGCTATACCTACCCATTGAATTGATGATGCTCCAGATGTCATATCTACCGAAGTATCGTTTCCAGCCAAGAACTCAGAACCTATAGATAAGTTAGGGGTTGCTTGGTTTCTTTGACCTGTGGCTGTGAATCCAGACCCTACTACTGGGGTTGCAGCGGTATTTAATGGGATACCAAAACCTCCTACGGTGGCATTTTTTGAATAGCTAAAAGTCCCTAAAGTAACAGTTAAAGATGTAGCGGTTCCTGCAGAAGCATTTTTAGCAGACTGGACTATTGCACCAGAACCGTTTTCACCAGTTATATCAACTCCTGAATACTGCACTATTGACCATGCACAACCTGTTTGAGTTTGACCACTAAAATCAAATGTGACTGTTCCAGAAGAAGGATTACCCATAGCCCTGAAAAGAGTTATTCTTCTTAAATTAGATGAGTCTATCTGGCTATCTACTTGCACCCAAGTTAAGTCATTTCCAGACGCTGTTGGAGTGTTTGGTGCTGAAGCTGATATTGAATAAACCCAAGCAAGTAAGAGTTTATTAGTGCCTGGACTAATAGAGGCTGTTGTGTAGGAAGTAGCGTCTGTGTTAGAACCAGTTGTTGCTAGGTTAGAGGCTGAGATTGCCATTTAGGCTACCGCTATACATCTCCATTTTGATGTAGCTGTGTTCCAAACAAAGCCCACATCTAAACGGTTAGTTGATACAGTTGTAGTCGGTAAAGCCATTGTAGAAGCTTCAAAAGAAGAACCCCAAGTAATTGTTCTAGCTGCAGTACCAGTAATAGCTATCCATAAGGTTTGACCATCTGTAGGAGTTCCAGATAGGTTAGTAGTCATTGAGGTGATGTTAGTGGTCAAAGCAGTAATTGTGTACATATCTACGTTATCGGTGTTGATAGTTGGAGTTGCCGAAGAAGTAGTAGTTCCTACTCTAACAGTTATTCTTTTGTTAGTTAAGGTAGCTGTATTGGTAAGAGTAGCGAAGTTGTCATCACTTAGAGCGGTGTTGAACTCTGCAGTAGTACCACTAACAGTGTTAGAAGTTAAGGAAATAGTCTTATTAGTAAGGGTGGCAGAAGCCGAGTTCTTAGTAGCATCAGAAGTGTTATCTACATTACCAAGTCCCACATCACCCTTAACTATACCTGTAGGAGTGTTAACCACTGGAGAAGTAAGGGTCTTGTTTGTAAGGGTTTGAGTTGCTGTTAGTCCTACTACTTGTTCTTGGACTGTTGCAGGGTCGTACATAGCCGCAACCATATCTCCAGCACCAATAGCGTCCCAAACTACGTTATAGTCTGAATTGTCTACTTTCTTAAGAACTTGGTTAGTAGTTCCACCTACTGGTATTCCTATCCCATCGGCTCCTGGGGCTCCATCGCTTCCAGGCAATCCCTGTGGTCCTTCTGGACCCTGAGGACCAGTAGCTCCTGTTGCACCAGTTGCACCTAAACCACCAGTAATAACATTGGCACTAACAACTGAATTAGTAACAAGATTGGTAGTAATACCAACCCCTGATACCACGTTGGTTGTGATTATAGCTACTTCTGCCATTACGCTATCCTATTGGTTGGAGAACCGTCTAGTTGGATAGTGCCCTCGTCACATTTGTAAATAGTGCCGTCAGCTTTTTCTACCTTAATGTCATAATAGTATTTTCCAGGGGTTAAAGTTGCGGTATCTTCTGGATTAATAGTGATGGTTGCTTCTCCGCCAGCTGTACCATCAGTGATGTTCTTAGCCACTGAAGCTGTTGTATCAGTAGCATCTGTGTCATATTCGGTATCTTTTACAGTAAATCTGACTGTAGAACCTACTAATGAAGTAGCTACTCCATCTTCTTGATAGTTAAAGGTTATGGAGAAGGTTGTTCCTCTATTGATGTTTAATTTTCCCATTTTTATTTCCTTTTTACTTAATTATTATATCACCTATTGGCTGCTATCTTAGCTTTATTCTCGGCTTTAGTTAATCTTGCCTCGGCTGTCTTACCGCTTAAATCTTCCGCCCATACTGCTGTGGCGTTTTCACTAGCTGTAGGTAGTGCTGCGAACTCATCTGATAAGGCAGTCTCTACTGCATTAGCTATATCCGTTACATCACCTGCGGTAACACCTGAACCAGTAGCAAACGGTACAACGTGGTCTGGTGCTAGGAATAAAGTACCGCCTGTGTTGTCTACTAAGTCGATAGCATTACCAGTCGTTGCGTCTACGATATAGCCACCCGATACAGTTACAGGCACGCTTGGTGAGCTGACATTCTTAATAGTAGTGTCGGTATAACGGTAGTTAGCTTGGTCTATAGCATCAATTCTCTGCCCTATATCTCTAATTCCCTCCTCGGTGTACAGCCAGTAACACTCGTAGGCGTATATCTGTCCTGCGGTCTTAGAAGCTTCTAGGTTAATGTGGTCGGTAGCGTCATCTATTTCTACGCCTGTTACTGCTGAACCATCTATGGCGTTAGCTATATATACGTCATCATCTGTTTGGTTTAATCGGTAAGATATGGCTGGCTCAGAGTTAGTAGCTGTTCCAATAACTGACTCTACGAAGTGTTTGGCATCTGTTCCGTCTACCCAACTAGCCCTGATTCTTATTTCTCTGTCAGCAACATAAGGTACTGGGTCTGTCCAAG
>JACCDR010046491.1_pt1 | contig 16638 bp, 9 predicted proteins | sample 7446431 | NCBI WGS metagenome assembly JACCDR01 (sample SAMN15323443, study PRJNA562643) | freshwater metagenome | isolation source: river surface water | place: USA:Blue River Watershed | collected 2017-08-17 | reverse complement strand
CTCGTCCAGAACGTTATTTGCAGTTGGCAGCCGAAGAGAACATCGTTGTGGCAAACCTTACTACGCCAGCCAATATTTTCCACGCTTTGCGTCGTCAGTTGGCTTGGAACTTCCGTAAGCCATTGATTATCATGTCGCCTAAGTCGTTGTTCCGTCATCCAAAAGTACTTTCACCCATCGAAGAGTTTATCAGTGGCTCGTTCCAAGAAGTGTATGGCGATACGTATGTAGAAGATAAAAAGGTGAAAAAAGTATTGCTTTGCTCAGGTAAAGTATATTTTGATTTATTAGAAAAACAACAAAAAGATGGTCGCAAAGATGTAGCCGTTGTGCGTGTAGAGCAATTGCATCCATTCCCTGCCACCAAAGTTAAAGCCGAATTGGCTAAATATCCTAAAGCCAAAGTTTACTGGGTACAAGAAGAGCCAGAAAACATGGGTTACTGGTCGTTTGTAGCACGTGATTTTGGTTGGAAGTCGTTTGAAGATGTGATTGCCCGTAAAAAATCGGCTTCACCTGCCACAGGCTTCTTGAAAGTGCATAACGAAGAGCAAGCAGCTTTAGTAGCAAGAGCTTTTTCATAATAGCAGCATTACTCCTTGAGCAAATGCCAACACATTTGCTCAAGATTCCTTTTGACTTAACAACTGTTGGCAAACGTTAATCAAACACTTAATCACGTGTTGCCAATGGTTTTATTCTTATTAAAATGTTGAATTGTGAATTGTCAATTGTGAATGAATATTTTAATTTTCTGAAATTGACGACTTGTTTTAATTAACAGAGTTATAAATAGCTGAAAATGAAAAACTTAACTCACGAATCACTCAATCACTAATTCACACAATAACTTTAATCTGTATTCTAAATTATACAATCAAACAAAATGGCAATCGAAATGAAAGTACCGCCGGTGGGCGAGTCTATAACTGAGGTCACTATTGCCTCATGGAATAAAAAAGATGGGGATGTGGTGAAAATGGATGAGGTGCTATGCGAATTAGAATCAGACAAAGCTACATTTGAACTTCCTGCCGAAGCCGAAGGTATTTTGCGTATTGTAGCCAAAGAAGGCGATACTTTGCCTATCGGTGCTGTAATTTGTACAATCGAAGCGGCTGGTGCTGCTCAAGCTCCTGCTCCTGTAGCAACGGCTGCCCCTGCGGCATCTGCACCAGCAGTAGCAGTGGCGACACAAGTTATCGAAATCAAAGTTCCGGCGGTTGGCGAATCTATTTCGGAAGTGACGGTATCTTCTTGGAACAAAAAAGAAGGAGATAGCGTGAGCATGGACGAAGTGCTTTGCGAATTGGAATCGGATAAAGCAACTTTTGAACTTCCTGCCGAAGCCGCTGGTACACTTCATATCATTGCCGAAGCAGGTACAACCTTGCCTATCGGAGGTTTGGTCGCTACTATTACGGTAGGTGCTGGTGCTGCGGTAGCACCTGCGGCTGCTCCAAGTACGCCTGCTCCAACAGCACAAGAAACAGCTTCGGGCAACTACGCTACTGGACACGCTTCGCCTGCTGCGGCTAAAATTTTGGCAGAAAAAGGTGTCGATGCTGCTGCCGTACAAGGAAGTGGCGTAGGTGGTCGTATCACCAAAGAAGATGCACAAAATGCACAAAAACCTGCTCCAGCCCCAGCGCCTGCTGCCAAAGCAGCAACGCCTGCCCCTGCTCCAGCAGTAAGTGCAGCACCAGGTTCAAGAAACCAAAGAAGAGAAAAAATGTCTTCGCTTCGTAAGACGGTTGCTCGTCGTTTGGTACAAGTAAAAAATGAAACGGCTATGTTGACTACCTTCAACGAGGTGGACATGAAGCCTATCATGGATTTACGTGCAAAATATAAAGATAAATTTAAAGAAAAACATGGCGTAGGTTTAGGCTTTATGTCGTTCTTTACGAAAGCGGTTTGTGTAGCCTTGAAAGAATTCCCTGCGGTGAATGCTTCGATTGATGGCGACCAAATTGTATATAACGACTACTGCGATGTATCTATCGCCGTATCTGCTCCAAAAGGATTGGTTGTGCCTGTTATCCGTAATGCCGAGCAGTTATCGTTGGCAGGTATCGAAGCCGAAGTGATTCGTTTGGCTACCCGTGCAAGAGATAACAAGCTTACACTTGACGAAATGACTGGTGGTACGTTCACTATTACTAACGGCGGTGTATTTGGCTCGATGCTTTCAACGCCAATTATCAATGCTCCACAAGTGGCTATTTTGGGTATGCACAACATCGTTGAGCGTCCTGTGGTAGTAGCTGGCCAAGTGGTGGTTCGTCCGATTATGTATTTGGCTCTTTCTTATGACCACCGCATTATCGACGGTCGTGAGTCGGTGAGCTTCTTGGTACGTGTAAAACAATTGCTAGAAGACCCAACACGCTTATTACTAGACGTATAAGCCGTCGTTCTTATAACAAAAGCAAAGACACGTATAGCGTGTCTTTGCTTTTTGCACAAATGCCCACGGGCAATGCTGCAAAGGTGTATAAATCATTGAAAGTGTAGTAAAGATTCCTACCAATCAAGCATTTATCATTATTCAACTGACCAATTATTTCGAGCATAATTCTGCTCAAAACCTGAAAACAACTCTAGTATGCAATACGACGTAATAGTTATCGGCTCGGGACCTGGTGGTTATGTGGCTGCTATCCGTTCTGCTCAATTGGGCTTAAAAACGGCCATCATCGAAAAATACTCTGTATTGGGTGGTACTTGTTTGAACGTAGGATGTATCCCTTCAAAAGCTTTGTTAGACTCGTCAGAGCATTTCTATAATGCCAAACATTCTTTCGCTGAACACGGTATCGAACTTGAGAACCTGCAAGTGAATTTGGCACAAATGATTACTCGTAAAAAAGGTGTTATCGAGAAAATGAATAACGGTATTGCCTTTTTGATGAAGAAAAATAAAATTACAGTTTACAATGGATTCGGTTCTTTTGTTGATAAAAATACCGTAAATATTGCTAAAGATGATGGCTCGGCAGAACAAATCACTGGTAAAAATATCATCATCGCTACAGGTTCAAAACCAACGATTTTACCTTTTATTCCTGTTGACAAAACACGTGTGATTACTTCTACCGAAGCACTTAACCTTCAGGAAGTTCCTAAACACCTTATCGTTATTGGGGCTGGCGTAATCGGAGCAGAATTAGGCTCGGTTTATGCACGCTTGGGTGCTAAAGTGAGTTTTGTAGAATTTGCCGATTCGATGATTCCTACGATGGATAAAACGATGGGTAAAGAGCTACAAAAGGCTATTAAAAAACTCGGAGCAGAATATTATTTTAGCCACAAAGTAACAGGCGTTGTCAATAATGGCGACGATGTAACTGTAACTGCTAAAAACTCGAAAGACGAAGACGTAAGCATCACTGGCGACTATGTGTTGGTATGTATCGGTCGTCGTCCTTATACTGATAATCTCAACTTAGCTGCGGCTGGTTTGGTAACAGACGCTCGTGGCAAAATAGAAGTAAATGAGCATACGCTTCAAACAAGTGTGGGCAATATTTATGCTATCGGCGATGTAATTCGTGGAGCGATGTTGGCCCATAAAGCTGAGGAAGAAGGCGTATTTGTGGCTGAAACTATCGCTGGACAAAAACCGCACATCAATTACAACTTGATTCCGGGTGTAGTTTATACATGGCCAGAAGTAGCGTCTGTAGGTAAAACCGAAGAAGAATTGAAAGCGGCTGGCAAAGCTTACAAAGTAGGTTCGTTTCCATTCAAAGCATTAGGACGTGCTACGGCTTCGATGGATACCGACGGCTTGGTGAAAGTATTGGCCGATAAAGCAACCGACGAAATCTTGGGGGTACATATTATTGGTGCAAGAGCCGCCGATATGATTGCCGAGGCTGTAGTAGCCATGGAATACCGTGCATCGGCCGAAGACGTAGCTCGTATGTCGCACGCACACCCAACTTATACAGAAGCGATGAAAGAGGCTTGTTTGGCAGCTACCGAAAACCGTGCTTTGCACGCATAGTTTTGCTCAAAAACTAATTCTTATTGCAAGAGGCACAACGCTATCAGGTTTAGGCTTGATAGCGTTGTGCTTTTTAGCTAAAATAATGGCATTACAACAATCACCTTGAAGATATTTTCGTTAAAATTTGCCGTTTTTATTCTTTTTGAAAGCCTTACAAAGGATTGCCTGCATACTCGTTGTGATGTAAAATAGCTTTTATGCTATTTTACAGGATACCTCAGCACACACAAAGGCATACACGCAATGCTGGATAATTCCACTAATTTTATAGATATATTAAAGTTTAATCTTTAAATCTTAATACAGCACTATTTTATCTTAACCTTTTCAACTTCATGTATTTAAACAACTGCTATGCAAGGAGACGATTCTCCTGCCTTCCTCTTATTGTCCTGATTTACGGCTTATTTTCTTATGCCTCTTTAGCTCAAGAAAGCCACAGAATATACCTGTCGGGGAGTGATAAAGACCACACCGTGCAATGGGATTTCTTTTGTACCAAGGGTATGAATAGTGGAAAATGGACAAAAATTGCTGTGCCTTCCAACTGGGAATTACAGGGCTTTGGTCAATACAGTTATGGTATTGAAAACCGAAAAGAAGCCACTAAAGCCAATGAGGAAGGCTTTTACAAGTATATGTTTGATGTGCCACAACGCTGGAAAGACCAGCGGGTTGCCTTAGTATTTGAAGGCTCAATGACCGATACCGAAGTGAAAATTAATGGTAAATCGGCTGGTGCAACACACCAAGGAGGCTTCTATCAATTTCAGTATGATATTACTGATTTAGTTAAAAATAAACGTAATCTTTTGGAGGTAAACGTGCGTAAAGAGTCGGCTGATAGGTCGATTGATGTGGCTGAAAGGCATGGTGACTTCTGGGCATTTGGCGGTATTTATCGACCTGTGTATATAGAAATTACGCCTCCTAGTTTTATAGAAAGGGTAGCAATTGATGCCCAAGCAAACGGGCAATTTTATATGGAAGTGTTTACTTCTTTTGATAAAAAAATAACACAAATACTTGAAGCACAAGTACAAAAACTTAACGGAACACCTGTTGGCAATGTAATGCGTAGCTCCCTGAATGCTCCTAAAACGGTATTGCAACAAAGCTTTACGCAGGTTGATTTATGGAATGCCGAAACGCCTCATTTGTATCAGGTGGTACTTACCTTGAAAGATGCCCAAGGAATTATCCATACCAAAACACAACGCTTTGGCTTTAGAACCATAGAGGTAAGAAAACAAGATGGCGTTTATGTCAATGGAAAGAAAGTGCTGCTGAAAGGAGCAAACAGACATTCGTTTTATCCAGAGTCAGGTCGAACGACCAGTAAAGCACTAAGTATTCAGGATGTGCTGTTGATGCAAGAAATGAATATGAATGCGGTTCGGATGTCGCACTATCCGCCCGATAGCCATTTTTTGGATGTTTGCGATTCGTTAGGGATGTATGTGATGGATGAACTTACAGGTTGGCAAAACAAATATGATACCATTCCGGGTAAAAAACTGGTGAAAGAGTTGGTCATCAGAGATGTGAATCATCCGTGTATCTTGTTTTGGGACAATGGTAATGAAGGGGGCTGGAACCGAGGTTTAGACCAAGAATTTCATATATATGACCCTCAAAAACGCCCTATTTTTCACCCTTGGGAACGCTTCAATGGTTTTGATTCGAAGCATTATATTACGTATAATTATTTGGCCAATGCCGTGCTGTATGACAAAGACATTATGTTGCCTACAGAATTTATGCACGGCTTGTATGACGGTGGTCATGGGGCAGGGCTAGAGGATTTTTGGGATTTGATGCTCAAACATCCTTATTGTGCTGGCGGTTTTTTGTGGTCTTTGGTAGATGAAGCAGTTGTAAGAACGGATAAAAATGGCATACTCGACGGCTCTGGTAATAACGCTCCCGATGGAATTGTTGGCCCGCATCGAGAAAAAGAAGCTAGTTTTTACACGGTGAAAGAAGTGTGGTCGCCTGTGAGAATTACGAAGCGATATATTCCTCTTTCATTTGATGGAAAACTGACTGTAGAGAATCATTATACTTTTACCGATTTAAAAGATTGCTCTTTTACTTGGCAATTGGTGTCGTTTCCTAAACCTTCCGAAAAATCGCTCGCTCCCATCATCAATCATGCAGGAACACTCAGCCCTCATACCATTCAGCCAGGCGAAACAGGCTACTTACAATTGCCTTTGCCAGCTAATTGGACACAAAGCGAAGCCCTGTATTTAAAGGCTACCAATCCGCAAGGGAAAGAAATTTTCACGTGGTCGTGGGCTATTCCTACCCAAGAAATAGCGACAAACGTTACTGTACAGGCAGCCCAAAGTACGGTAGAAGTACAAGAAGAAGGAAACGTTTTAGTGATACATACCAATGATGCACAGTATCATTTCGATAAAACGACAGGTTACTTGACCCATATACAACAAGGAAAAAAAGTGATTGGGCTTAGTAAAGGGCCTACGTTGGCAGGCGTTGCTGTTACGCTCACTTCGTTCAAACATTTTGCCACACCTACAGGCTATAAAATAGAAGCGACTTATGCGGGCGAGTCGGGGAGTTTGCAGGTGGTATGGACTTTTCAGAAAAATGCACCTGCCGAATTGTCGTATCAATACAGCCAGAAAGGCGAAGCCGATTTTATGGGTATCACTTTTGACTATCCTGCGACTAAAATAAAAGGAATAAAGTGGCTTGGTAGAGGGCCTTATCGGGTTTGGAAAAACCGTATGAAGGGACTTTTATATGGCGTTTGGTATAAAAAGTACAACGATGCCATTACAGGAGAAGACTTTCAATACCCCGAATTTAAGGGCTATCATGCCGAAGTAAAATGGGTAGTGATAGAAACCGAAGATGGTGACTTTACAGTACAAGTACCCGAAGAGCGTACTTTTTTACAAATGCTTCAACCGCAAAAGCCCAAAGGTGCAACCAACGATAATACCAGTCCTGCTTTCCCCACAGGAAATATCGGCTTTTTGAATGCTATCAGTCCTATAGGGGCAAAATTTAATCCTGCACAGTTATATGGGCCTCAAAGTCAGAAAAACATGATGCTCAACTACACGCCTATCAAAGGCAAAATTATACTTGATTTTACCCAATTATCTAATCGTTCTTTAGAATAAACATCCTTTCTAGTAACCTAGAAGCGTTTAGAGAGGAAGAAAAACGTTGGTTTACGTGGGTATTCATTTGCCAGTGTAGGCCAACGTTTTATTATTTCTTGCCTATTTTCAACAAAAGTAAAATGGTGTATCTTTGAAAAAAATACGTTTATGAAAATTGGCTACGCAAGGGTAAGTACACAAGAACAGACCTTAGATTTACAAATAGACGCACTCAAAAAGCATGGTTGTGAGGCTATTTATACCGATAAAATATCGGGTACAAAAACGGAAAAACCTAACTTTGAAGAATTGATGAAGTTTATCAGGGCAGGCGATACGTTGGTTATCTGGAAACTCGACAGGCTGGGGCGTTCGACCAAGCACCTCATCGAGCTTGTGGCCGAACTCGAAAAACGACAAGTCAACTTGGTGTCGCTCAACGACCCCATTGATACGACTTCTCCGAGTGGTATCTTGGTTTTTCAAATTTTTTGTGCTTTAGCCGAACACGAACGCAACATTATTGTGCAACGCACCAAGGCAGGTTTGGCTGCTGCTAGAGCAAGGGGGCGTAATGGTGGTCGTCCTAAAGGGCTTTTGCCTGAATACCAAGCGATTGCTCCGGCCGTAAAAGAGCTTTACGATGCTCAAAAGCTTTCGACTGCCCAGATTATGAAGGCATTTAAAATTGGCAGTCGAAGAACTTTCTATAAAATCTTGGCTCATGCAGGCGTACAAGTAAAAGGTTTTGTGAAAAAACCAAGCAAACGAAAAGAGTAAATGTCTTGCCAAGGAGTTGCTAAATTTCATGAAAATGTTTGTGATAAACTTCTATGAAGCATCACGATAGAAAGCCTATTTTTCTAGTAAAGAATTTTGGTTCTTTCTATTGGTATTCCATTGTGTTGATAATCAATAATATAAGCCTTATGCTGCAAGGTGGCATTGAGCGGAATAGTATAAGTGCCTGCCGCTTGATTTTCGGCTACAAGGGTTTGCACCTTTTGCCCAGCCAAATCGTATAAATCTAGCTGTACAAAGCCTTTTTCGAGTACCTCATAACGAACCTGCGAATGTGTTTGGATAGGATTCGGAAATACTTCTAGCGAAGGTCTTGTTACAGCCAAAGGCTCATTGCCAAGCACAATGGCTTTGCTTTCAAATTGTGCATCGAGCCATACACTTCTCGAACGAATCCATTCTTTCAGAAAAAACACTTCGTCTTGATAGCTAGACCCTACATAATAATTGGGCCAAACTTTACTCCCCAATACGCCTGTCCATCGGCTAAAATTTCGTTTCAACGCTGGGGTAATGACTGTCGCCGTAGAGTCAATCCACTGATTGATTTTATCGGTTTGTAAAATTGTGTTTCTCAGTTGTTGCCAACGATAAGCGGCTCGATTCACAAAGTCGGGGTCTTGCACCAGCGATTCCCACCAAAACGGCGACCAAAAGGCATCATTCGGAGCAAGCGTATTAATTTTGTATTGCCAGCCCGATGTTTTATAGCCGTCATAATAATCGGCATTTCCAAAAGCAAGGTTGTAGTCCCAAGCAGGACCCATTTTTAGCCGACCATCTTTGCTATCTTTATCTTTATAAAAATAAGTACTAAGCCGATAGCCATCTACATTTTTGGTAAGTTCGGTTAATAAGAAATAATCTACAAAGGAATCCATGTCTATTTTGCTTCGCCAAGCGGCTTGTGGGTCGAGAAAAGCAGGCGAAGCCAGTTCGCTTTCCCAATTATCAACAAAGTTTTTGATGTAATTAAACTGTGTGTCTGTCAGGTCGGTATATTTAGGAGAATCGACTTGGAATAACACCTTGTTCGTTGTTTTGCTGTTCCAAGACCGAGCAGGCGAGCCATTGGTTTTATCAATTTTGATGATATAACCTCCCGTAAGGGCATCGCCAGTATTATCGGTAGGTTTGAGGTTGGCAATATTGACCCGATTTTTATCCCGTTTTATTTTTTCCATAAAAATATATACGCCCTCATAATTGCCATTGAGCATGACTTCGCAGTAACGAGTACGAGTAGCGTAGCGTCCCATTTGGTTGGCAATCCGATACGCCAAGACATCACGCATAAAGGTTTTGTCGTTATAACTGGCATTCAATACCCAATCTGATTCTTCGGGCATTCCTAGCATTGCAAGGTTTTGGCTCGTTCCCAAGGTGTCTTTCCAAAGTTCAAATCCATACGGTTTTTTCGGAAAAAGCTCTCTTGATGTTGAGCCTCGTTGTTCTATGCCCACGAGTCCGTTATAGCCATTGGGGGTATCAGTAACGAAGTTGACCGCATTTGTACCGTTATCAATCACCTGAAGATTGGCTATAATTTTAGGTTCATCAGGAATAGCCTGCTGATTACGGGTTGTTATTTTGAGAATAGGCAGGTTAGATTGGGTTAAAGATTGGGTAAAAGCGTCGATGTGCGACCCCAACAAACAAGCAAAAAGTATAATTTTTTTCATAGTTTTTATAATAAAATCAAACAAATATAAGTAGAAAATTAAGATTTTTGGCAGAAAAACAAAAAAGCACACCAAATATTGATGTGCTTCTGCATAATGAATATTAGAATTTTAACTAAAAATCGTAACCGAGTGTAAGATAAGATATAGGCTGCTTCACCTCTCTATTTTCGAGTCCCCAACCTACATCAAATTTCACAAAATAACCTAAAATCGTCGTGCGTACACCACCGCCATATCCTATCAAGAAAGGATTTCTAAAGTCGGTAACAGTGGCACGCAAAGGAGCACTAATGCCCTGTGCAATTTGGTCGGCGGTAAGGGCTGGTAATACGTAGGTATTAAACGAATTACGTCGTGCAAAAGGACTACCGCCCGTCCAGGCTGTTCCAATATCGGTAAAGGCAGAAAACTGTAAATTTTTAAAGAAATTAGAGTAAATCGGCCCCGAATATAAGTATTTCGCTATAGGAAAGCGTATTTCTGTATTGAACGACATATAAGAAACGCCTGCAATTTTATTGAGGTTGAAGCCCCTGAGTGGCGTGGCAAAATCAACAAACAAAAGGTCTTTTTCAATAGATTTTGAGGTAAAAGGGTCGTTTTTGTTTGTGCTGTTGTCGTAGGCGTGTTCTACCCAATTGTCCATGCCTCCCATTACAGTAGTTTTGGGTGCATTGCCAAACGAATGCCCTGCTGCACCTCTGAAAGCAAAAGTAAGTCCTTTGCCGATGCGAATGTAATGTCTCAGGTCGAGGTTGATTTTGTTGAATCCATCAGCCGCCGAGGTGATACCTGTATAATGCTCAAATTTCGCTTTCAAGCGAGTACCTGCCCATTGATTGATGCCATAGCTAATGGTATTGTCATATACAAACTCGGCTTTTGCCCCTACATAATCGGCGGCTACTTCTGCGAAATAAGGTGTTGTATTACCTGTGAGTAAATCGAATGGATAGTAGCGTGTGGTTACAAAGAATGGCGATACACTTACCCTTGTGTTGGTATTGATTGGGTAAGAAGCCATCAACGCAATTTTGTTCATACGATATTTAAACTCTCTCAGCTCGTCGGAGTCGGTAATTACTCTTCTATCAACCCGAATGCTGTAGTCAATCTTTTGCCCTAAATAGGTGTATTCAGCCCATAAATCCGAATTTTTAAGACTTGGCGTAATAAAGCCTCCCACCTTCAATAAATGATTTTCGAGCAAATCATTCATATTGAGATTGAGCTTTAGTCCAAAGCCTCTTTGTGGAAGTGGGTCTATGACAAAATCGGTTTCTGTGCCATTTACAACGAACGCATTTTGGTAATCAAACGGCCCTTTGATTTTAAGGTTGCTATCTTTGCGTAATAATTTCGATGAAATGATGCGTTCCGATTTGGTTTTTTTCTCTGGTTTTTTTGTATCGGCACTTGGGGTATTTTTGATATTCGTGTTGTTAAATTGGTAATTATCGGTGTCAATTTCTCCCTCTTCTAATTTCAACGGAGAGACGACAGGGGCTTCTACCACTGGCGTTGGGGCAGGCGTACTGGCAGAAGTTTTACTGACCGTCAGGCCATACAAACGAATATTACGGTTGGTAAAAGGAAGGTCTGGTTTGGCACTCAATGTAGCCTGATTTTGATAGGCCAAAATTTCTTGTCCGTTGTCTAAGTAACGATATACCAAACTATTTTTTTCTGAGTTATAATCAAAATCTTGTATATCTCCTCTGAAATCTGAAAGTTGCTGTATCGTTTTATTCCCAATATCAAGGCGATAAATGTTCTTGATACCTTTTTCATCACTGAGAAAATAAATGTTGTTTTCGCTGACAACCAAGGGATTAGTGGCATTGCCCAATGAATCGACCAAGGTGCTTACTACGGCTGTTTTGGCTTTGCCTTCGTGCAATACCAATTTGAAAGGATTGTTGAGTTGCTTGTAACTACCTTTGTCGGTGTCTAAAGAATCTTTCAAACGATTGGTAGAAAAAACAATTTTATTGGTTTTACCGATAAAACGAGGCGTAAGGTCGTCATAAAAATCGTTGGTCAGTTGCGTTAGCGTTCCTCTGCTCATGTCGAGCAAAAACAAATCGTTTTGACCTTTGTTTTGGGCACTCAAGACCATTGTAGCTCCGTTACTTGAAATATCGAAATCGGTGATTTGCTCAAATTGTTTAATCACTTTGCGTGTTTCTAAACGACCCGTTAAATCTTTTTCCGAAATATTAGAAAAAATATAATAGATCACTTGGCCGGCTTCTTCCGAAACTACTGCCAGCGAACCGCTTTTGGTCCAAGCAAGCAATGGAATATGGTAATCGGCTGACTGATTGAGTGTTTTGAAGCCAGTACTGAGCAAAGTGCGGGTAGTTTTGGTTTTTAGATTAACGATTTCTACGCTCGATTTGCCCATATCATTTTTGGAATAAGCCAAAAAATTACCATCGGGACTAAGCTTAAATTTATTGAATTTAGACGTAGCATTGAGAGAAGCTGCGGTGATTTTGGCATCAAACTGGGGCAAATGATACGCCGCATTGGTGGCTTCTACATTGGCTTTATAGTACTCGCGCCATTCTTTCAAAAAGCGAGAAAAAGGCATTCCCATGGTGCTGGCAATGGCTGTTTGCTCGTTTCTGATGATACGAGTGAGGTTGAGAATATTAGAAATGTTATCTCTGCCGTATTTTTCGGCAACAAAATTCCAAATAGATTGTCCTACCAATTCCGACTCTTTGCCTGTAGTGAGATTAGGGCGTTTGAGGTATTGATTCAAAATGGCATCGGTCATGAAGGCATCCATTTCGGTAGTCCATCCTTCGGCAATGTAGGCTGTGATGCCATTCATAAACCACTCGGGTACAGAGAGTAAAAGCGAGTTTTGGAGCGATTCTTTGATACTTCCGCCATACAACATATCGTGGATAAACACCCGTGCAATTTCTCGTATCAAATCTTTTCTGAAAGCCTGTGCATTGCCCGAATAGGCAATTTCGATGCGAGATTTCGATAAGTTTTCTTCTCTTACTTCTTTTTCGCTCGACAAACTGAGTCCTACATTGCTTTGATGTAAGTCTTGTACGGCATTGTAAATAAAGATTTTAGTACGGCTAAAAGGCGAATAGCCCAGCACTTCTGTGATTCTATCAAATTCATTTTCAGCTAATTGAATAGCCAAGGTGGCGGTTTGTTGCCCACCTTCATGAAAGTAAACTTCAAAATTTTGGGTATTTAGTACTTTCCAATGAAAAGCACGATACTGAATTCTATTTTTACCAAAAGTTTCTTGTGTTGGGAAAGCATTTTGGGCTTGTACCATCACAGGCATCAGGCACACGAATAGTAAGAATTTTCTCATTGTTATGAATAGCTTGAAACGATGAGTAATGAAATACAGGTAAATTGGCTTGGGTTATGGCTCATTTCTCATGACCTAAATATAACGAAGTGAAACGATTTATATTGACTTCGGGGTCAAGTTCTTTTTGATTAACCAAAAAATCGACAAAATGTTGGGCAAAATACGGTGCTAAAGAAACGCCCTTCGAGCCAAGTCCGTTGAAAATACCTGCTTGCCCATAAGTAGGATGTAGCCCCAAAAAAGGCCGACGGTCTTTGGTAGCGGGTCGTACTCCTGCCAGATGGTTTAGTACCGAAATACGTGGTTTCATCAATTTTTTATATTTATCTATCAATTCCTCTTGGGCTGTTGGCGTAGGTGTCCAGTCTAATTGATGCCAACTGTAAGTAGCCCCCAACCGAGCGGTATCATTGGTCAGTGGCACAACAAAGGCTCCTTGATTGATGATATGCTGTAACGTTACTTTTTCCTCAAATCGAACCGTTAGTACTTCCCCTTTCACAGGGCTAAAAGGCAGCCAATTGAACCAAGGGTTTTGATGAGCTAAAAAACCTTCGCAAAAAATAACCTTCTCAAAATGAATTGTTTGGGTAGCAGTGATGTAAGTATTATCAGCCAATTGGCAAGCCGCCCAGTCGAAACTATCAGACAGCAGTAGGTTGTTTGCTTGAAAGTATCGTCGAAAAGCTTCTAGCAACACGGGCAAATCAACCCATCCCGAATGTTGCGTAACGATGCCCCCCAATTCGTTGGCAACTACATTTTTGTACATAGGCAAATCGCTCACGACTGTACCAAAATAACGAAAATTTTCATGCGTTTCAGGTTCGGCAAAATAGCGCTGGATATTGGCATTAGGAAATGGCCGATACGAATGAAGCGGATGGAAAAAATGGGCTTGCAGGCTTTTTTCTAATTGCTGGTAATAATTTTCGAGAAAAGGAAAAATAATGTCAGCCAACCACGTTTTCACAAACTTTCGACCCGTCACAGGATTGTAAATCCCAGCCGCAACCTTAGACGAAGATTGAAACTCGTATTTATCCATCAGTAGCACACTTTTGCCTGCTTGCAGCAAAGCCCAAGCAAGCGTAGAGCCAGCCAATCCTTGTCCAACAATCAAATAATCTGTTTGTGTTTTTGTCATGCTGTAAATAGAAAGTTAAATGAGATGTTAGATGGTAAAAAATACGACATCTCCATATCAAACAGAAAAGGCTTGGCGATGAGGCGGAAATTGAAGCGTTTAGTTTTGTACTAATAGTTGAATGTAGCACAGACTCCGCTATTTTGCCAAACTACTGTTGTGCAACTGCCCTTTTTTCTATTTTATTGTTTTTACTTTATCTTCGGTTATAATTTGATTACTTTCAATAACTCTCACAGTTGGTGGTTCAGAAAATTTAAACGCTTTTAATTCAAGAATTAGTTGATTAAAATCTTCTGATGTCGCAACAATCACATCATCAAGTCCAATCACATCTCCACTTTTAATTTTTGCTTTTACGCTTCTCGCTTCATTTTCTTCAAGTGTTATCAAATAGCTCAATGCTTTTCTATGAACATATTTTAGTGCAATTGCTTCTAAATCTGCTTGTTTATATCTTTCTCTTAAACTTGTTTTTACACTCCAACAAATTGGGCCTCTTTCAGTTGTGTAAAACATCAAATCATAAATTACGTTTGGAACGAATGCTACTTTTGCACTCATATAAATCGGCAAAAGACCTTCTCTAACACAAAGGGTTGCTAAAATATATTCAAACACCTTTCCATTCAGATTATTGTTTCTTTCTGGATGTAGCAAAAATGCGTTCCAGTATTTCTGAATGTATTCGTTTGGTTTTTCGTATTCTACTTCTAAAAAATTAGGAAACAAACTATCAAAAACTATTTCGGCTTTGTTATCTCGCCCTATTGTAATACTTAAATCGTTTAATTTTCCCATTACAGTTAACTGATTATTTTTAGTATTTCCTTTGCAGTTGCTTGAATAGCAGGTACGGCAACGGAGTTACCGAATTGTCTATATGCTTGAGTTCTAGAAACAGGAACAATAAATTCATTAGGAAAACCCATTATTGACTTACATTCGTTAATTGATAAAAGCCTCAAGCCTGTTTCGCCATCTTTAACAAAAGTCCCAGTTAATCTTTGAATTTTATGATAACTGGAAACTAAAGTTTTTACTTGAATTTTAGAACTTTTATCAATTATTTGAGGTTTCCCATCATTTTTTTTAAATAAATATTTTTCTTGTAAATGCTTTGAAATATCATATCCAATCACGTTGCTTTCTATGAAATCATTTACAAAAACTTCTTTCTCTTCAGCTTTGGGAAACTCAAAATTTTGAGTTTTTTTTACTTTTTCATTATGAAAACCAACGATAAAAATTCTTTCTCTTACTTGTGGAACGCCAAAGTCTTTTGCGTTGATAATTTCAGTGAAAACACTGTAATTAAGTTCTTCTAAAGTATTCAAAATTATTTCTAATGTTTTACCATTATCATGAGTAGTTAATCCCTTAACATTTTCTAAAAAAATTGCTTTAGGTTGTTTGCGTTTAATGATTTCTGCAACGTCGAAAAATAGCGTTCCTCTTGTATCTTCAAAACCGCCACGCTTTCCCGCAATTGAAAAAGCTTGGCATGGAAAGCCCGCACAAAGCAAATCGAATCCATCTGGAATAAACGCTTTTGTTTCTTCTTTTGTGATGTCGCCAAAAGGTCTTTCGCCAAAATTTGCTTTGTAAGTTCGCTTGGCATCTTTGTCCCACTCACTTGTGAAAACACATTTTCCGCCCAAGTTTTGCATTGCTAAACGAAACCCACCAATTCCTGCGAAAAGGTCAATAAACTTAAATGTAGGATTTTCAACAGGTGGAAATGGAATGTCGAAAGTGTCAAAAATTCCATATTGCAATGCTTCTTCAGCTACAATAGTTGAAATTTCTTCTTCGGGGTATTTGCATTGTAAAATTTCTTTCGTGTATTTCACAGCATCTCTTTTAAAAAAATGAGAAATTCCATTTTGGCTATTGTGCAAAAAATGAGTGATAACCGCTTCCTTATTGCTTTCAAGTTCAGTAAGTTTTATTTTGTATTCTTTTTCAAATACTTTTTCAAGCGATATTTTCTCTTTTAACTTCATTCTTTTTCAAATTAGTTTAAGATGCTAAAATACAAAAATTATCAGAAATGATTTCCTGTTGTCTTTGATTTTGCCGTCCGTTCAATGTTTACAGGTAGTTTTTTAAGGGTGTCGTACAACTGTCTTTTAGTACCCTGCCTGTACTTCACTAACCCAACTTTTCAACAATTGCATTGTGATGATTTACGACAAAAGCCACTTGTCCGTCGAGGGTCATATAGGATGTATCCAATAAAATCGCATCGTCGGCTTGCACCAATGGACTTTCGGCACGGGTCGAATCCTGCAAATCTCGTTGTTGAAGGTTTTCTAAAATTTCAGCTAAAGGCACATCATCGCCTTTTTGTAACAGTTCTAATCTGCGGCGTTCGGCACGAATGACAGGGTCGGCGGTCATAAAAATTTTGAGTTCAGCTTCTGGAAAAACCTTTGTGCCAATATCTCGTCCGTCCATGACAATCCCTTTTTGTTTACCCATTTCTTGTTGTT
>JACCDR011378551.1_pt1 | contig 16642 bp, 14 predicted proteins | sample 7446431 | NCBI WGS metagenome assembly JACCDR01 (sample SAMN15323443, study PRJNA562643) | freshwater metagenome | isolation source: river surface water | place: USA:Blue River Watershed | collected 2017-08-17 | reverse complement strand
CTCTCCTTTTTTCAACGATACCTCAACCATTCTACGGGGCACACCAATCTCGTTGGTGTCCTGTGGTAATTGTTGTCCGAAAAGGCAAAAGGGCAAAAAGAAAAAAGTGACAATCATTAAATTTTTAAGCATGATCTTTGAATTGAGAAAAAATGAAATGAAAAAGAAAAGCGTTATGCACCCAGGCCGTGCCGCTTTTCTAGGGTTTTGCCTGTAGATCGGTTATGCTTCTAAAGCAACTTGCAAATTGAGAGCAATCACATCAATAAATTCTTCGGTAGAAAGCCATACTTGGGTTGGTGAAACCAAGAGTGCAAGATCTTTTGTCATATGCCCGGATTCAATTGTATCAATTACAACCTTTTCAAGGGCGTCGGTGAAGAAAAGAAGCGCGTGGTTTTCGTCCAATTTAGCACGGTGAGCCAATCCACGGGTCCAAGCAAAAATTGATGCCACTGGGTTGGTAGATGTTTTTTCGCCACGCTGGTAAGCACGAAAATGCTTTGTTACAGTACCGTGTGCGGCTTCCGCTTCCATAATTTTGCCATCAGCAGTCAAAAGAACGCTTGTCATTAAACCCAAAGAACCAAATCCTTGAGCAATTGAATCGGATTGAACATCGCCATCATAATTTTTCAGTCCCCAACAAAAGCCACCCGGCATTTTCATCGCAGCAGCAACCATGTCATCAATAAGACGGTAATCATAGGACATACCTTTGGCTTCAAACTGTTGGCGAAATTCGCTTTCATAAACCTTTCCAAAAATTTCAACGAAGCAACCATCATATATTTTTAATATAGTTTCCTTTGCTGAAAAGTAAGCAGGATATCCAACCATCAAACTATATTGGAAAACAGCGCGGGCAAAATCGTAAATTGATTCATCTGTATTAAACATACCAAGCCCCACACCAGATCCAGAAAATTTATTGATAACCAGCTCTTGGGCATCACCATTTTCTGGCTGAAAGACCAACTTTAAAGTACCCGGTTCAGTTATACGTATTTCTTTCGCTTTGTACTGATCAGCGTGGGCGTGACGGGCAACAACTATTGGATGGATCCACCCAGGAACAAGGCGCGGGATGTTTTTGCAAATTATTGGTGAACGAAAAATGGTACCACCAACAATGTTTCGGATTGTTCCATTTGGGCTTGCCCACATTTGCTTTAAACCAAACTCTTCTACACGCTTAGCATTTGGAGTTATGGTTGCACATTTTATTGCAACCCCGAACTTTTTTGTAGCAAGCGCAGCATCAGTGGTGATTTGATCATTTGTCGCATCACGGTTCATAATACCAAGATCGTAATATTCAATTGGTAATTCAAGATGAGGTAAAATCAAACGCTCTTTTATCATTTTCCAGATAATTCGAGTCATTTCATCACCGTCTATTTCAACGATGGGATTGCGGACAAGTATTTTTGTCATGGCAGTTAAATTTAGGTTAAACAAAAATTGAGTTTTGTAAGGATTTCAAAGAGCCACATGGATCTTTTTAAAAATCCTTAATCTGAACATGATACTATAACAAAAATACAAAAACACAAGAAAATATGCCCACACTATAAGAAAAAACCCTATTTTATATACTTATTTTTAGGAACATGAATTATAAAACAAAGGAACCTAAGTTTATGTATAAATTACATATAACTTTTAACTAAAAATTGCATAATCTACTATTCGTGCTATAATTTTCGAATAAATAAGTAGGAGAGTTTTGTTAGATTTGTATCTTACCTCATAAATTTAAGTACCTCTATAAGGGGGTGCTGGGTGTTAATGGAGGCTCTAACAAAACGGAGATAGAGAAATGCAAAACTCAATGTATACAATCTCAAGTCCTGTCGCGACAGGACGAAGCAACTAGCTAGTAAATATTCACATCTGGTTACCCCTTATAGGGGTATTTTTGTAGTTAAGTATATTTTTATACCTCTTCTGAAAATCATATATAAAAAATATAGGTAAAAAGCGAGGGTGAGCCATAGGGGGAAATTTGGTATGGTAATAGATGCAAAAGGCAGGTCTGACATAAAATGAATCAAAGAAAACTCAAAATGCAAAAGCCAATAGGATACAAAACCTAAAGGCAATGACAACACTCCATGAATAAGCCCTAGAAAACCAGTAGCAAAACCAAAAAACATAGTGAGTGGTATGAGGGGCAATACTATAAAATTCGCCGGTAGGGCTACGAGCGATAAGGTGCCCATCTTGTAGAGGATGAAAGGCAGGACAAATATATACGCAGAGGTGGTGACAGTGCACACCTCACGCAGACCAAAACGAGGTGTCACCCAATAAAAATATCTCTGCACTAAAGGTGTGAAATAAATCACCGCAAAAGTAGCAATAAAAGAAAGCTGGAAAGATATGTCATACAGCAGAGTCAGTGGATTGATAACAATCATAATAATCCCTGCAATCCAAAGCCCCCGCCCCGCTACATAGGTCCGGCCAGTTTGCCGTGCAATGAGTGCCAATACTGCCATGATACCTGCACGGACTGCAGTAGCCGGAGCACCAGTCATCAAAACAAATAAAAATATCCCAAAAACACCAAAGAAAAAACTCGCATTAAAACCAGCAAAAGCAAAAATCCGCATAATCCACGAAGCGACAATGGAGACATTGTATCCAGACAAAGCGATGATATGGATGGTGCCAGTCCTGATGAAAGCCTCTTTATCTTCATCACTAAAAGAAGCTTTCTCCCCTAATATGAGCCCACCGAGCAATATGGATTCTTTACCAGGTACAGCATAGGCGACACTATCGAGAAATTTATTTTTAAAAGTAAATAAAATACTTTTTATTTTATTACCATGCCCTGCCGAAAGTATTCGAACTTGCCCATATGAGACCGTGTACAAAATACCGTCTTTGCGCAGATAATTTATATAATCAAATTCTTTACCCGTGTCAGTTATGAAATTCTCTACTCTTTTTAATACGCCTATCACTTCCACCTCATCACCATAAGCATATTCACCGTACAGAGGCACACTCACGAGTACGCTAAATTTCTGATCTACTTCTACCACCAAATGCTGTGCATTTTCCCTAGTGCTCGGTTCGTCGATAATAATACCCACGAAACGTACTTTCTCTCCCATATGTTCTTCAAATAGCACAGGTTTGCTCGGAGAAAATAAAAACAAACGAAGGCTAGCGATTGCTAGCCCCAATATGAGAATGTATATAATTTTATCGCGCATTTATTTTTTCAAATCTATGGGCTCGTTGTCGGCAAAAGATGTGGCGATGAAGTCTGCGCGATCATTCCATTCATGACCACTATGTCCTGCGACATAATGCCAGGAAGGCTTTAGTTCTTGATTCAATGTGTGGAGTGCCTGCCAGAGTTCTTGATTTAAAACTGGCTTCTTCGCCGCAGTCCGCCATCCGTTTTTCTCCCAGTTATGTATCCATTCGTTGATACCAGTGATGACGTATTTCGAATCAGAATAGATCTCTATACTACCACTGAGGTCTTGCCTCAGTGGTAGTATAAACTTCATGGCTTCGATGGGTGCAGTGAGTTCCATGATGTTGTTTGTCGAATAGTCTGCTCGCCCGCCGAGTTCTATTTGTCTGCCGTCTATAAACATGACAGCCCCCCAGCCAGCTGGACCCGGATTCCCTCGCGCCGCACCATCTGTATAAATTATTATCTTGCTGTTCATTCTTTGTATTATACTATTTCTTCAATTCTAAGTCTCAATTCTTCTCGTCCACGGAAACGAGATAGGTCAAAAGTAGCATACAGATTTACATATGCACCTTCGAATATTTCTGCTTCAAAAGAATCAGAATTTGAAAAGAAAGAGATGGCTTCTACTTCTTTGCCTTTATCATTAGCTATGGTGATAGACAGGTGCTCACCGTTGTTGTTTTTACCAAATTGTCTTGCCTTGATGACTTTGACTTTCTCAAATAAAAACACGGGCTTGGGGTTGCCGAGTCCAAAGGGTGCCATTTTTTCTATCTCGCGCCAATTTTTCAAATTCACCATATCTAAATCAAGTTGCATATCAAAATGCACATTGCTTTCACCCGTCGGCTTTTTGACTTTATGAAAACTGGCATTCAATGCTTCTTCTAAGAAATGAATTTTCTCCGTATGCACAGTGAAACCACCAGCGAGTTCATGCCCGCCATAGCCTACAAAGTATTCGCTCGTGGTCGACATGAGTTCGACAACCGAGACTGAGCCAGGACTACGACAAGAACCCTTAATCACATCATTCTCATCTTTCGCCCATACAAACACTGGACGTTCGTACTCATCCATAATCTTCCCTGCGACGAGCCCCAACACACCCACCTTCCATTTAGGATTACCTACTACTAGCACATCGCCTATCTCTCTTTTTTCAAAACTATGTTTCACTTCTTTCATAATAGAAAGCACTGTGTGTTTGCGTTCGTCATTGATCTTGGTTAGGTGTTCAGCCAATCCTGCGGCTTCTTTTGGGTCATTCGAAGCCAATAATTCATACGCACGCATCGGGTCATCCATGCGCGATGCAGCATTGATACGAGGGGTAAGCATAAACCCGACATCATCCTCCGTGAGATATTTCTGGTCTATCTTCATAATACTGAGCAGTTTCTGCAATCCCGGACGCGGTGATTTACGCAAGACTTTGAGCCCAAAGTATGCAATAGCCCGATTCTCCCCAGTCAAAGGCACCATATCAGAAAGTGTGGCAAACCCAGCCATATCGAGCAACCACTTCTCATAACCTTCAATTATTTTATATTCTTTGTATTTCTTTAAAAAACCCTGGATGAATTTAAAAACAACACCAGCTCCACACAACATCAACTCAGGATAATCATCAGTTTTCGGATTTAGTATTGCATATGCGTTTGGAAGTTCTTCGTGGGGCAAGTGGTGATCGGTAACAATAACATCAATACCGTACGAGTTTGCCAGATCAATTTCTTCGATAGCTGTGGTACCCAGATCGATAGTAAATATCAGATGCACACCTTTTAATTTAAACTCTTCTACCGCCTCAACATTGAGCCCATATCCCTCCGCATTGCGACTAGGTATGTATATCTCATAATTTTTAAAACCAATTTTCTCAAAAAAATCATGCATGATAACTGCCCCTGGTATACCATCGGCATCATAGTCTGCATAGATTACAACCTTCTCATTATTATCTATAGCCTGCTTCACGCGAATACATGCTTTCTCCATATCCCGCATTAGAAATGGGTCATGCATATCCCGCTCATAATCTGGGTTCAAGAAAATATCAGCATCCTGCGCGTCTTTGATCCCCTTTTTTATTAGCAATTCCCGAAGTAGTTCATGAAATTTACCCATGGACCCAATTTTAGCATATTTTGCTATAATAAAATTATGGATAATAATACATGCATTTTTTGCAAGATTATAAATGGTGAGATACCCTGCCATAAAGTGCATGAGGACGAAAAGACTTTTGCTTTTTTAGACATACACCCAGTAAATAAAGGTCACACTCTGGTCATACCAAAAAAACATGCTGTGAATATATACGATATAGAAGAGTCAGAGATTACTGAAATGGTAAAAATTGGCAAAAAACTAGCCTTGAAAATACGCGAAGCGACCAAAGCAGAAGGAATGAACATACATATGAATAATGAAAAGGCTGGAGGCCAAGCAGTATTTCATGCACACATACACTTGATTCCACGTTATGAAGGCGATGGCCTCACCCAATGGCCAAACAAAGGCGGCTACGCCGATGGCGAAGCAGAAGAATTGGTAAAAGATATATCCAATCTATTGTAAAACCTTTAAAGCAGGCAATGTACCATTGGCAAGGAAATCAAGTGTCGCCCCGCCGCCAGTTGAAACAAAGGTAAATTTTTTCTCCATCTTCATTTCGGAAATCATCTGCACCGTATCTCCCCCTCCGATAATGCTTTTGATATTTTTGTTCTTAGCGATGTATTTCAATATGTCTTTCGTGGTACCGCCGCCAAGCATTTCATATTTACCCATAGGACCATTCCACAAAATCATTTTGGAACTGCTGATATAATGCATGATTTCTTTCACAGACTCTGGACCTACGTCTAAGATATTGTCTTCTTTTTCTATTGAATCTATTTTCCTGACAACTCTACCGTATTTCGATTCGACCAATACGTCTTTGGGTAAAATTATTTTTTTATGATTCAAAATATTCTTGGGCACAGAGATAGTATGATCTACCAGAGACACCCCCACACTCATACCCTGACTCTCGATAAAATCATTGGCTAGTGCACCGCCTACATACACATAATCAGCGATTTGTAGGTATTTTTTGATGAGAGGCATCTTGGTAGAGAATTTCGCACCACCTAATATAAACAGGAATGGTCGTTTTGGATTTTTGAAAACTGCGCTTAATTGCTTTACTTCTTCTTCTATCTGCAAACCAGCATAACTGGGCAGATATTTTGTGATTGCTACAAGTGAAGCATGTTTTCTGTGAGACACAGAGAAAGCATCGTTCACATATATTTCCCCAAGCGAAGCGAAGTATTTGCCTAATTTAGTATCATTTTCTTCTTCACCTTTGAAACTACGTACATTTTTTTCAAAAAAAACTTTGTCTTTTGGTAATTTTGATAGTCTAAAAAATTCTTTAATCACTGGGGCTATATCACTAGCACCATCTTTGCCTAAATGCGTAAGAATAGTTACCGTCGCACCCTTTTTGACTAAATATTCTATGGTCGGTACGCCTTTTTTTATACGAAAATTGTCAGTGATTTTTCCTCCTTCGATAGGTACATTGAAATCCACACGCACCACAACCTTTTTACCTTTTAGATTTTTTATCTGCTTAATATTTTGCATTTTCTGTTTTTTCTATAATTGATACAAATTTATTTGGATCTAGGCTGTCGCGCCCCACCAAAAAACCATCAGCCTTGCCGTCCAACAAGAAAGGAAGAGTGTTCTCTGGATTCGCAGAACCACCATAAATAATCCGCATATCTCTGACGTATTTGATACCAAATTTATCAGCAAGGACCTTTCGGATAAAGATACTAATTTCTAAAAATTCTGCTGGTGTGGCTGGCCTCAGAGCGTTTTTACCTATTGCCCAGATTGGTTCATAAGCAATCACTATGTTTGCGAGAGCTGTTTTCGAAACACCCTCTAGACATTCTTCGATTTGTTTTTTTATAAATCCGAGATAAGTATGATCTGCGTCACGTACAGATTCTCCGATGCATAGTATCGGTTTTATATTTTTTGAAATTAAGGATTTTATTTTTTGATTGATATTTTGATTCGTCTCTCCTTTTTCTCGACGTTCAGAGTGACCGATAATTACAAAACCAGTCTTTAAATTACTCAACATTAGAGCAGACACTTCGCCCGTAAAAGCCCCTGTATCCCCTGGGTATACATCCTGCGCGCCTATTTGAACCTTACGGGAAATTTTTTTGAGACTTGAGAGGTATATGAAGGGTGAGCAAATAACAACTTCTGTATTTTTTATTTTCTTTAAAAATTGATGCTTCTGGGTTTTATCAAAAATCTGTATGGCCTCTTTGGTGGTAGATGGATTCATCTTCCAATTACCGATGACAATCTTTTTCTGTTGCATAAATTTATTATAACATAGCTTATTCTACCTCATCCCAATCTTTCAAGGAAAACATTGAGGCTGCTGATGTTGGTCCTATCTGAAAAGCAACATTGGTTAAACCATCTTCATAAACTAGAGAAGATCCTCCTGCAACTATGATCCTATAAGCGGTAGCTGATTTGACAGTAGCCCCACCTGTGACATTCAATGTACCATCAGCAGCATACAAAATCACAGCACCCGAACCGCCTGAAATATTTATAGCTGATGAAGAACTACTTGTAGTTAAAAGCATTATATAACTTTCTAAAAAACCCGACCCACTTACGCTCGCTCCAGAAGAGATTGTTATATTACCGTCTGCGACAATAACACCGTCTGATTCAGCATAACTTGAAGATAAAACAATATGCGCACCGCCAGAAAGATTTATGTTTCCAGTAACCCACAGAGTACCAGATACAGTGAGAGTACCTCCTCCTGAAATATTCAGGTCTCCATTTATTTTCTTTGGACCTAAAGTAGCACCAGCATAACCTACACTATAATTACCAATATGCGTACCACCAGATTCGGCTTCTAATTTCCATGTTTCAATATAACTATCTGGTATAGGTAAGGATTCCTGCTGTGGGTCTTCTTGGTAAGTGCAAGATTTATTGTTACCGACACCAGACTGACAATAAATTAAGCCAGTGGAATTCACATAATTTACTGTATTAGCTTGAGCCGTTCCAGATATGGTTCCTACATACAAAGGATTCCACTGACTACCACTTGTACCAGTTATTGAACCAACTGAACCACCTAAATATATTTTAAAATATAAATCCTCACCTACAACGTACATCGAGACCCATTCTGTCCCATTCCAATACATAGAAACACCATCTATGTAATCTCCTTGGGAATAAATGTCTGAAGCACCAGCAGTATAGTATTTGCTACTAGACGAACCCTTAACAGCAGGAGGATCCAGTATCAACCAGTATGTTTGATTTATATTTAATGTAGGGTGAGTAGTAAAATTAACATCAACCCACGAATAACTAGTACTGACAGAAGAGCTAGATATTGTACCCGTTGCATAAATAGTAGACCCTGGCCCACGGTTTACATCATCAACAACACGAACAGTTAAATCATCTGGTGAACCGCTTTTTTTAATATATAAAGAAGCTTTAAGTAAAGGGGCTGAGGTATCCAAAATAAAACTTTGTGCCAAATTTTGTGTTGCATAAGAATTACCGAAAGACCTGTCATAAAAAGGCACACCTGTTCCATTCATCTGATCAATAAACACTGGTATACCACTAGCAGATATTGCTGTGCCTGTAATACGTGAACTACTATCACCGGTTATAGGGCCATTAGAAAAAACATTTCCATTAATTGTACTGCTTTGTAAGTCAACACCCCCTTCCCCAACCTGAAGCCCATAATTAAATTCAGCCTCAAGATCTGAGGAGAAGTCTACCTGAACTTTTCTAGTTAAGCTCTTTTTATCACCAGTAGTTTCGATAGATATATTGGAATCAGTAGTAGCTATTGTTTCAACGTCAATACCGTCTATACTTAAAGATTCTTCTGAAACTACCGGCTTTGAATTTGTAAGTCTATAAACATAATCCTCTGTACCAGACTCAGTTGCATAGTATACCTTTTTTGAATCGAGATTTAATCTTGAAGTTGTATAATCTCGGACAGTTGGGGAAACTAGACCAGCAATTGTGGTAAGAGATATGAATAGAAAAAAAACAACAGATGTTATCATCGCTTGCCCACCATTTTTATTTATTTTTTTTATTCTACTTCTTTCCATTCTCCTATTGAAAAACCTGCTGCTGAACCCGACACAAAATGCATATCAGCTAAACCAGATTCATAATTTACATCTGAACCACCTGATACCACAATTCTATTTGCTGTACCACCTTTTAATTCTGCACCTCCAGATATATTAAGTGTACCATCAGCGGCATACAAAATCACAGCACCCGAACCACCTGAAATAGACACAGCGCTACCAGAAGTACTTTCACTTACCATCAGCATATAGCTACCATCCTCTCCAGAACCAGTGGCATCTGCTCCTCCAGATATACTAATATTTCCTGTAGCTACCACCACTCCATCATTGTCTCCATAGTCAGAAGATAGTTTCATCAAAGCACCTCCAGAAAGAGTTATGTTTCCAGTAACCCACAAAGTACCTGTTACTGTCAAAGTACCTCCACCTGAAACATTCAGATTACCATCAATTTTTTTAGGTCCAATAGTAGCACCAGCCCAACCAACAGAATAATTTCCATTATAAATACCACCAGATTCAGCTTCAGTCTGCCATTGACCTATACTAGAATCTGAGAGAGGCATAGAAGCATATGTAGGATCTGTACCAGGCGAACAACTCTTATTGTTTCCAGTACCTTCTTGGCAAGTAAGTGTGCCAGTCACATTTACATAATTAGCAGTATGAGCAGCAGCATTTCCTGATACTGTGCCTATATGCAATTGATTCCACTGACTTTCTCCTTGAATCAAACCAGATGAACCACCTGTATAAATTTTAAAAAAATAGTCTATACCAGAAGGAGTAGTGTCATTCCAAGTACTCGTATATTGACCTATCTTACCTACACCACCAGCATAACCATCAGCATTACCGCCGATCATGTAGTACTTAGTGCTACTAACGCTAGCATCAAGCACTAACCAATATGTAGTTCCAGCTACTAGGGTAGGACTAGTACCAAAATTCACTGAAACCCAACCATAACTATTAGAAACACTACTAGCACTTAAAGTTGAGCTTGCAATGGTGGTAGTACTAGGTGATCCACTTATATTACTAACAAGACGCACTGTTATATTACCAGGAGTGCTGACTTTTTTTATATAAAATTGTACTTGATTTAAAGTAGTACTAGTAGAAACATATAAGCTTTGAGCTACATCTTGACTTGCAGTTGTTTTGCCAAAAATTACGTCATATGTAGGCACAACCGTATCATTAGATTGATTTAACCCAAAATCAGGGCTGTTTGCAGATATTGCAGAACCAGTAATGGTTGAAGAAGAGTCCCCTGTGATTGGCCCGTTGGCAAAAATACTACCTATTACATTACTACCCCCTGTAATACTAAAACCACCAGTACCAGCTTGTAAACTATAATCAAAAGATGCAGTTACACCCTCAGTTAGTGTTAAATTAATCTCTCTATTAATACCATCAGAGTCTCCGAGAGACTGCACACGCATTACGCCATTTATTCTTCCAGCATTAGTTGTGACTTGATTTTCATTTATATCTAAAACCTCATTTTCATCAACTTCAATATTATTTAGTAGTCTATATAAAACATCTTCTACTCCTGATTCACTCAAATAATAAGTCTGTTTTGATTTTAAATTTAAATTTGAGTTTTTAAAGTCTCTTGTTATTGGGGAAATCACTCCAGATGAAACCAGTAAAATCAATATAACAAAAAAAACCAATGAGGCTATCATAGCTTGACCACTATTGTATATTTTTTTATTTAAATTTCTTGCCATTGTTCAAAACTCCAAATATTTAATAAATCTACAGGAAAAGAAAGTGTTGTTTGTGTTGACTTACCAGATAAAACAGAATTAAAACTAGTTAAAGTAGCCTTGTATCCAGAGATAAGCTGTGCCAGACTAGAACTACTTGTAGTTTGTATGTTTAGATGACCATGACCAGCATATAATACCAATTTAGAACTTGAACCGCTATTTCTAAAAGAAATAGCATCTTGAAGTCCTCCCTCTTCTGCAGAATTGTTTTGAGATATTAAAATAATATAAGAATCTGATCCCGTACCGGTTAGTGTAGCAGATGAACTAAGTGTAATTTTACTACTTGAAATTCTATCTAATGGATTATCTGCAATCATCGGGACACTAATACTTGAATCACTATCACCATTCGCAACCACAGATGCTGTATTAGATATGCTAATGTTGCCGGTTACCCACACAGGACCAGTTACATTTACTACAGCAGAACCGCTTATATTTAAATCACTACAAGGTATTTTTAAGGGCCCTAGATTTACAATCCCCGAACTAATATTATATGGGCATGATCCCTTATATACCCCACCACTCTCTGCTGATTGTTCCATTGTTTGTATCATGGAATCTGTTATTGGTAAAGAAAAAGATGCTGGATCTGGGGATGGTGTATATGAATTACCATTAACAGTTGAATTGGATATATTTGTATAATACGCATCTCCTGAAATGAAACTATTACTTATAGTATGTGCTTTGACTGCGTAACCAGAACTACCAAATCTAATATTATTTACTAAACCATTTGGACCACTGGAAAATGCCCCACCTTGGCTTACTAAGTTAGTATTTGTACCTACTATAGGTCCATCAGAAAAAATATTTCCAATAGCCCAAGAACCACTACCCTGGAAAAGCATTCCTCCTTTACCGAACTGCATGCCACTTTGAAAAGTGATTGTGTTTTCATATTGTGTTTTAAAAGAAACTCTTCTTTTACGTCTATTAGAATTACCAGTAGAGTTGATCGTACGATCGTAAAAAGCACTGAGAGCACCTATTTCAACTGTAGTGTAATCTGAACCAATATAAATGTCATAAGATCCACTATCGAGATGAGTGATTCCACTTAGCAGTCTATAATGCGCATCTTCAATACCGGATTCTGCAAGAAAAAAACTTTTTTTACTATAAAAAGCATCTGAGGCTACTTTAAATTCCCTGACAACCGGAGAAACTAATCCAGAAACAATAACTAAAGCAATAAGGACAAAAAAAACTACTGATGATATCATTGCTTGACCTTCTGTGTATTTATTGTAACTAATTTTATTTTGCATCAACTAATAACTACCTCTTAAAACCAAGGTGTCGTAGAAGTTGGCAGTTCTGGTAGAACCATAACGGCTAGAATGAACCGTCATGGTAAATTTAACTGCCTCGCTTTGAGTTGTAGTTATTTGAGTAAAAGAAAGTGAATTTAATGCTAAGTTCGTAGAATTTAAATTACCTATCAAAACATCATTTTCGCGTAACTCTAAGTTAGTGCCAGACAATGTAAAAGCAATCGTAGCCGCGTTCCCAGAGGAATCAGTGGTGTCTAATTTAATACTAGAAGTGCTTATTGTGTTAATACTATCTGCTTGTCTTATTTCCCTAGAAACTCTTTCAATAATTTGATTTGCTTGATTAATATCAGCAGTGATTTGCGTTTCACGGAAAGATGCCACCATTGTGATTATGGCCTTAATTAAAATAAGAGAGACAACAGAAAACAAAGCAACATAAAACAACATTTCCACTAAAGTAAAACCTGCCTGCTTTTTTTTAAAAAATATCATTAAAATAAATCAGTTATATAAAAAGATAATGTTTTAGTTTGTGCATTTACACCTTCATTCCATGTTACAGTCGCGGTAACAAGTCTAGTTCCAGAGTCGGTGCTCCCGCCAGTAGAAACAATATCACCGCTTGTTGTGTCACGATTAACTGAATAAAAAGTAATGGTGCGAGTAAATATATCTATAGTGTTAGGGGTAGTAGACAAAGTCCAAGTATCCCCAGAAAATGTAGGGTAATAAGTTGTACCGGTAGTTAGATTGGAAATATTTGTCCACTCATTGTCTCTAACAATCCGCACAACTTCTGCCGCCTCCTCTAACAATATAGCGGCCTGCAATTGATGAGTAGATTGTCTAGATATTGCAACTGATTTTTGTGCAACACCGGTCGCAGAAAGAATTGCAACAGTAATAATTGCAACAGCGACTAATACCTCAACCATCATGCTTCCTCTTTTTTTATTTTTTTGCATATTAATTTACACTAATAATACCCGTTGGTCCTATCGTTATAATCTTAGAAGCATCTGAGATAGATATAGTTACTGTGCCAGTCTTATTGGGTTCACCAGTTAAACGGTTAAAATATATATCACTTCCACCTCCAGATAAATTTATATCTGAGATATAAGCAGGACTAATCAAACCAATTGACTCGTCAGAATCTGATGGGTATACAACACCTTTGAATATTATAACAGTATTAGTACCAAAATGTACACCATATTGAGATGAGTCTATAGATGCTAAAGTTTGGGAATGTGCTTTCTTTAAAACAGAAACAACCTCCGCTGTAGCAGACTGGAGAGCTTGATTTTTTCTTAAATCAGAAAACTTCACTGACACAGTCACCAATAGAATAGTCAAAATAACAATAACAATCATGACCTCAATAATAGAAATACCTTTTTGTAAAGTAATTTTCATTTTTTAACTTAAATCATTAAGCACAGAATAAAGTGGAGTAATCATAGAGACAGCAAAAAGACCCACACCGACGCCAACCAAAACCATTAAAACAGGTTCTATGATAGTTGAAAGACTTTTTGTTTTTGTATCTATCTCTCCTTCATAGAAAACAGCGATCTGTTGCAACATGTCAGAAAGTTTACCAGTCTCCTCTCCTACCTCCATCATCTCAGCCATCATAACAGGATATAATTTTGTATTATCTGAAAATATTTTTGAAAAAGGAGAACCCTTCTCCACCAATTCTCTAGCCTGTGATAATACTTTCTTATAATAGATGTTCTGAACAACATCTTCGGTTATTTCAATTGCCCTTGTAATTGCTACACCTGAATTAAGTAATGCGGCCATTGTACGTGCAGTACGCGCAGTATTCAATTCTTTTGCCATTGTGCCTATCATCGGTAATCTGATTACTAGATAGTCAATATATTTTGCTAAAAATTTTGCTTTAAACAGAAAAAACAAACCAAATCCAAAAGCAAAAAGAGCCCCAAAAGACAAGAAGGTGTATTCTGATAAGAAATTACTGATAGACAAAACTATTTGTGTTGACCTTGGTAAAGTAACACCTAAATCAGAGAAAGTTTTTGCAAGAGTTGGGACGATGAATATAAACATGAGTAATCCGACAATTACCATTACTGAAATAATGACCATAGGATATATTAGGGCACCTTTAACTTTTTTACGCAAAGCATCAGCTTTTTCTAAATTCTGCCCAACTTCAGTTAAGGCTCCAACTAAATTACCAGATTCTTCACCGGCCCTAGTCATGGATACAAATAATTTTGAAAAAGTTTTTGGGTATTTCGTTAAACCTCCAGATAAAGTACCTCCAGCATTAATTTCAGCTTGTAAAGCTGATAATATTTTTATCAGAAGTTTATTTTTCGTTTGTTTTTGAAGAACAGAAAGAGCTCTAGATATAGATAATCCTGCTTGGAGCATTCCAGATAAATTCTTAGTAAGTACAACTAACTCACTAATAGAAATACCAGAAAAAAGATTCTCAAACCATGCTTCTAAAGCTGAACTGGTTTTGGATTTTGTTTCTATTGAAATTGGAGTAGCTCCCTTGCTGTGTAATTCACGCGAAACAGAAAATCGATCTATCGATTCGATTTCTCCTTGAATAATCTCTCCGTTTTGTAATTTTGCTTTATAGTTAAATAACATTTTTATTCTGATACAACACGAAATACTTCTTCAATTGTTGTATTACCTAAAACACACTGAAACACGCCGTCCTCTATCATGGTCATCATTCCTTCTTTTTTTGCTTGAGCCTCTATTTGATCAGCAGTAGCACCTGAAATTATTAATTCTTTAATAGTTGGACTAACTTTTAAAACTTCATGTATACCCACCCTGCTATGATATCCGTCCTCGGATTCGCTATTTTTAACTGGTTTATAAAAAGGAACCTTATCCCAAGTAGCATCTACAGATACCACCTTCTCCTCTTTCAAGAAATTTAACATTCTATCTATATCTACTAATTTACTTATATTTTTAAGTTCAGTGTCTGATAAAAAATACTGTTCTTTTGTTTTAGTTAATCTTCTAACTAAACGCTGAGCAATTATAGTTTTTACAGTGGAAACTATCAAAAATGGCAGAGCACCCATATCAATAAGACGTGGCACGGCACCAGCAGCAGAATTGGTGTGTATAGTGGATAGAACTAGGTGACCAGTAAGAGAGGCGTTCACAGCAAGAGATGCGGTCTCACCGTCACGGATCTCTCCAACCATAATAATATCAGGGTCTTGACGCAGAAGACTGCGTAGTCCGTTTGCAAAAGTAAGACCTATCTCTGGTTTTACTTGTGTCTGATTTACCCTTGGCATTTGATATTCAACAGGGTCTTCAACCGTAGATATATTTACGTCTGGTTTATTTAGAATATCAAGCATTGTATAAAGAGTCGTAGTCTTACCAGACCCTGTTGGACCTGTTGCCAAAATCATACCGGTCTTTTGATGTAAAGATTCATAAATACGCTCAAGCCCAATACCATGAAAACCTAAACCCTCTAAAGAAAAACCATGCGCATTTTCTTTTAAAATACGGATCACCGTCTTTTCTCCGTAGAAAGTTGGTAGGGTAGAAACACGAAAGGAAACCTTGTCGCCATTCTGATCTATTTTAAAACGTCCATCCTGTGGTAATCTCTTTTCATCAAGTTTTAAATTTGAAAGCACTTTAATTCTAGCAGTTATCCCAGATCCAGCTGCCTTATCTAGTATCATAGCATCATGCAAAATACCATCTATGCGATAACGGACGGTTAATTCTTTCTCTCCTGGTTCTATATGAATATCTGAAGCACTTTGTAAAATAGCATGAAAAATAAGAGAATCAACTATTTTAACGACAGGTAAATCTTCAGCCATTTCTTTTAGCTCTGCTTCAGACTTATCACCTTCTTCTTTAGCAATAGACAAATGACTGACTTCTTTTTGAATAATGTTATCAAATTCAGCTTGTAAACTTTTCTTATACTGAAGTAAGGCTGATTTTAAAGAAGACGAATCGGTAAGTCTAGGTAAAATCTTAAAACCTGATTTCTTTTTTATAAAATCAATAACAGACAGATTATCAACATCAAGCATTGCTACCTCTAGACCTTTTTCAGTCTTTTTATATGACACAATATTGTATTTATGTGCAAGTGGTTCT
>JACCDR012016719.1_pt1 | contig 16643 bp, 12 predicted proteins | sample 7446431 | NCBI WGS metagenome assembly JACCDR01 (sample SAMN15323443, study PRJNA562643) | freshwater metagenome | isolation source: river surface water | place: USA:Blue River Watershed | collected 2017-08-17 | reverse complement strand
TAGAAGATGAACCGTTTAGTAATAACCCTCGTTCCTCTATAGCAAACGCAGCAGTGCTTATTATTGGAGTTCCAGATGCCACTTCCCACAGACTTCCACCATCGTCCGTGAACGTGGCCGTGCCCTGCGGCCCTTCAAATCTTAGGAAATGTTGTGGTATTGGAGCAGATGTTGACGGCGTTACAGAAATTGTTGGAGTGTTCGTCGGGGTCGGGGTTACCGAAGCCGTTACGCTCGGAGTTGCAGTATTAGTCGGAGTTAAGGAAGCTGTTACGCTCGGAGTTGCCGTATTCGTCGGGGTTGGGGTTACCGAAGCCGTTACGCTCGGAGTTGCAGTATTGGTCGGGGTTATGCTTGGTGTAATTGACGCAGTGACACTCGGAGTGGCTGTATTTGTTGGTGTAATACTCGGAGTGATCGAAGCAGTAACGCTTGGTGTTGCAGTTCTCGTAGGCGTCGGAGTAACAGAAGCCGTTACGCTTGGCGTAGCAGTATTTGTTGGAGTAACACTTGGAGTAACAGAAGCAGTAACACTCGGAGTTGCTGTATTCGTTGGCGTTATAGATGGAGTGATAGAAGCTGTAACCGACGGAGTGGCTGTGTTAGTTGGTGTAGGTGTAATTGAACCCGTTACTGAAGGAGTTGCAGTATTTGTTGGTGTAATACTCGGAGTGATCGAAGCCGTTACTGACGGAGTTGCAGTATTTGTTGGGGTAATGGTCGGAGTTACCGAAGCAGTAACGCTTGGTGTTGCAGTTCTCGTAGGCGTAGGAGTAACAGAAGCCGTTACGCTTGGCGTTGCCGTATTAGTTGGTGTAATACTTGGAGTAACCGAAGCCGTTACGCTCGGAGTTGCTGTATTCGTTGGCGTTATAGTCGGTGTAACGGAAGCCGTTACTGACGGAGTTGCAGTATTTGTTGGTGTAGGGGTTGCTGAAGCTGCATTAGATGGTGTTACACTCGCGGTTATTGATGGCGTGAGCGAAGCGGTTATGCTCGGGGTTATGGTTCTTGTCGGAGTAACGGACGGAGTAGCCGAAGCAGTTACTGATGGCGTTGCAGTATTGGTGACGCTTGGTGTCGGGGTTCTTGAAGTTGTAGGTGTTACAGAAGCCGTCACCGATGGGGTAGCGGTGTTAGTTGGCGTCGGAGTAACAGAAGCCGTTACGCTTGGCGTAGCAGTATTTGTTGGCGTTATAGATGGGGTTATGGAGGAAGTAACGCTCGGTGTAGCAGTTCTGGTAGGAGTAATGCTTGGAGTAACGGAAGCCGTTACGCTCGGTGTAGCAGTTCTGGTAGGAGTAATGCTTGGAGTAACAGAAGCAGTAACGCTCGGGGTTGCCGTATTGGTAGGAGTTATCGTCGGTGTAACGGAAGCCGTTACGCTCGGAGTAACTGTTCTGGTAGGGCTGACTGTCGGAGTGATCGAAGCCGTTACGCTCGGCGTTGCCGTATTAGTTGGTGTAATACTTGGAGTAACCGAAGCTGTAACCGATGGCGTTGCCGTGTTAGTTGGAGTAATGCTTGGAGTAACCGAAGCCGTGACCGATGGTGTAGCGGTATTGGTTGGAGTGGCAGTTATTGTCGGTGTGACTGAAGCCGTTACGCTTGGCGTAGCAGTATTTGTTGGGGTAACACTTGGAGTAACCGAAGCCGTCACGCTCGGCGTTGCCGTATTAGTTGGAGTTATAGTCGGTGTAACCGAAGCCGTGACCGAAGGTGTAATGGTTCTGGTTACGGAAGGAGTCAATGAAGCCGTCACCGACGGTGTGGCAGTATTGGTAGGAGTTATGCTTGGTGTAGCAGAAGCCGTCACCGATGGCGTAGGTGTTGTAGATGAGGATGGTGTGGCTGACGGCGTAGGTGTCGGCGACGATTCTCTTGTAGGAGTTATGCTTGGCGTAACGGTTGCTGTAACAGTTGCCGTAACTGTAGGCGTCACAGTTCTAGTAGGCGTTATGCTTGGCGTAACACTTGGACTGAGAGAAGGCGTCAGCGATATGGTCGCCGTAACCGTTGGAGTAGCAGTTCTAGTCGGAGTTCTTGTAGGTGTGACCGAAGCCGTTACTGACGGAGTTGCAGTATTCGTTGGCGTTATAGTCGGCGTTGTAGTATTTGTTACACTAGGTGTAGCCGTAACCGTTGGAGTATTGGTCGGAGTAGATGTGAGAGCCGGTGTGTTACTAGGTGTAACAGTTGCGGTTGCCGTTGGTGTCGGAGTACGAGTATTTGTAACAGACGCTGTTATGGTAGGCGTAGGCGTGGTGGTTGCGCTAGCCCCCGGTGTCTGAGTTACGGTTACCGTTGGAGTAGTGCTGGCAGTCGGAGTTATGGTAGGCGTTCTGGTAAGCGAAACGCTCGGTGTTGCCGTAGGAGACGGCAAAGCCGAAGTGGCTGACGGCGTATTGGTCGGCGACAGCGTAGGATTTATTGTGGTAGTTACACTCGGTGTTATAGTGGCCGTTCTCGTCACTGTGACGGACGGGGTTACGGTAGGGCTTACCGCAGGGGTTCCCGTTGGAGTTCTAGTAGGTGTTTGCGTTATTCCAGAGGTAACTGAGGGCGTCGGTGTTCTGGTTGCGCTAAACGATGGTGTAACTGTCGCTGTTATCGTTGGCGTTCTGGTGCTAGTTGGGGTTACCGTAGGTGTTACGGTATTGGTCGCTGTTATTGTTGGAGTATGCGTAGGAGTAACGGTAGGCGTTCTGGAAGCGGTGACCGTTTGCGTAGGAGTATTAGTTACAGCAGGGGTCGTAGATGCTGTAACAGTCGGAGTTGTAGTTCTGGTAGGTGTTATCGAAGGAGTTACGGTAGCCGTTACTGCCGGGGTGCCGGTAGCCGTAACTGTCGGGGTGCGCGTAGCAGTATTCGTCGGAGTCTGCGTTAATGTGGCTGTTATGGACGGTGTTAGAGAGCCTGTTACACTTGGCGTTGCAGTATTCGTCGGCGTGACCGTTGCCGTCAGTCCCGGCGTTGCCGTTCTAGATGCGGTTGGGGTTGGGGTTGGAGTTCTGGTTAACGCTACTACATTTCCCGATATCGCAAAGCTCTTGAATATAGAAACATTACCGGATACTTCTACTGGAAATGTTATCTCTATGTAATCTTCACCAATTTCTATTTTTTGTTCTAGTACTCTAAACGGTTCGGTGTCTACGTTTATGAATGTACCGGTGAAGTTCGTCAATCTATAATTTATTCGCCAAACCTTTGCAGGCGTATCGAAATTGAAGGCATAAAAAGACTCGCGGACGAAAGTGCTTTCATCAACGAGAAGAATATCGCCCGTGTCAAGGTCAACGCATCTGGTATATTTACGGTTTAACATTGACTTTATTTATGGGGTCATGATTTCGTCTTGTATCTGTAAAAGGAAAGAATTCGCGTTTTTAACAACCCCAATAACCACCAAGTTTCCGTTCTTGGGTGGAGTGGTGGTAGGGTCGCCATTTGTACCCAAATAAACGTAGTTTTTGGTAGTGTCCAAGCTAAATGCACCTTCTATCAGTCCAGCTTCGACATATTGTATCACATCTCCGCATTTTCCGGAAGATTTACTGAACCCTATAACTCTGCCTGCTCTAAACTTAGATGCCACTATAGCTTTACCATTTGTATCGAGCATTATTATGACACCTGAATCGATATCTTCCGCACACTTGATTAAACTTATCTTGGATGTTTTTCTTCGATTAATTAATCTGGTTTTTTCGGTAGTTAGTGTATCAGCCTTGGCGATACCGGTGTGTTGTGTTTTTAGAGTTAATGTAGTCATGATGCGTATTTTAAGTTATTAGTTGGTACTATCAACCAATCGGCATGTACCATCTTCAGTTATTCTAGGCATTCCACCGTCTGTCAAGCGTTGATCCGGTGCCTCCACTACGCAACCAAATAAAGCACCGCTGCTGGGTGATGGGGTGGGTGTTGTTGTAGGGGCCGGAGTAGGTGTAGGTGGCGTGTTGCTTGTAGAAGGCGTTACCGTAATCTGCGGTGTCGCCGATGCCGTCGCCGTAGCTGTTATTGTTGGTGTTGCTGTAGCTGTTATTGACGGTGTTGCAGATGGAGTTATGTTTGGAGTGGCCGTGGCGGTAGATGTGGGAGTGGGGCTTGCAGCTATAGGAGTAGCGCTTCTGGTTGGAGTCGGTGTTATTTGACTTGGCGAAATTGCCGGGGTACCCGATGGTGGAATAGGCGACCGTTTCTGTAGATATTCCGGTGTTTTAATCGACACTTGAAAATCGCCATCTATAACATGGCCGAGAGCTTGGTATATGTATCGGTTGTTAGGTATGCTGGCTATGTTTCCATTGTCTGACAAAAAAGCCCTAAAGGCTACCGTGTCGTCAAACATGTTATGTATAGTACCTTCGCTTATACAAATGCATGCGCCATATTGAGGCGCATCAAATAGACTTATCCCATCTGCTGCCTTGTTTATGGCTAGTGAGCATCTAAATTCATTTAGTGATACGGGCTGACCTCTAGCTATAGGTTCGTTAGCTATACCGTAAGATACCAACGCATCGACTGGTATATTTTGTTGATCTAAGATTTCTGAAGTTTGTAGACTGGTTATTTTTTTATATGTGAACGAAGTGTTTCCAACGATATGATTGCCGAAACCGGGAACATTAGTTATAGGATTTACAATTTCTATATACTCGCCAGACACATAAGCTATGGGAATGCTATCGTGAAATTGCCAAATACCGTTTACGAGCTTTTTCCCACGCATCGATACGCTGTCAAAATAGAAACTACCATTGACGGCATCATCCGGAGGTGTTGAGCGTGAACCTAGCGGCTGTATTCTAGTTTCGTAAACATTAAAATCGGAATCGCAAAAAAGCCATGTCTTTTCTGGTAGCAGTATACCTATAGTTTTTTTGAAGTTTAACTCTGATATGTGTACATGCGACCCCTTATTGATAAGAAGTACTAGAGGCACGGTAGAGCCGTCTATAGTTAAAGTGCCAGACTCATACGTGAAAAATGATCGTCTGTTGTCGGATAACAATATTCCGTTTTTATCAAACGCTTTCATTTTCTATTATTTTAATCCTCTGCGGGAAATCTATGAAAATTGATTGGCCGTTGATAACCTTGCCGCAACTCTGTAAATAGTCTTGCGAGATATCCACTCCTTGACCGATAGAACCGTTCTGGTATACGTACACGGAGTAGCCTGCCCAATCGAAATTCCAATTCTGGTTGTTCAAGTAACCGGATGCAACGAACACAATTTTTTCGCCCGCTGCACAGTCTTTAATACTTATACCTATGGGTGACCGACTACCATTGTATGGTCTTATTCCGCCATCATTGGAAAATGCAACTACAGAAAATGCTGGTATGTCTATGTCGCAGACTCCGAAGTCAACGGAGCCACTAAAGGAAAAATAAGTTAAGCCACTTTCTAGTTTTATATTGTTGTCATCAACAGTCGCAAATCTAAATCTATTACCATTTCTGAAAATTAATGGCAGTCCTTCATTATCGAAAAATATGCTATAAGCCGAAACGCTCTCTACAGTGCCTAATTGTGAACCAATAGCTTGTTTGTCAAAACGGGAATCGGCCATCCGACCTATGCATAACGCCACTGTCTCAACCCACTCCCCATTAAATCGCCTGTAGCATATATTCTCTGGAATAACATAAACGAGGTCACCGTCTAAAGATACTGCGGGTAGCGCATTTAAGTAGTCGATAGTTTGCGCACTAACCGTGCATTTAGCAGTTCCGGTGTCTCTGTCAAGTTCTAGCAATACCCATCCGGTCTCTCGTGTGCTGATTGTTATATCGGACTTTACGATGTAATTTGTTTCACCATGCGATAAACACGCACTAAATGCGGTAAGAATAACAGCACTTTCCGTTGAGCGCTGTTTGCCATAATTCACTACACTTTGTCGTTGATATGTTGACATTTAGCTGACTTTATATTTTAGACGGTCTCTGTTATTCGACATTCACCATCTTCAGTTATGCGAGCGGTGAGGATGGTATCATCAACTGTACGTTGTGACGGTGAATTTACATCACAGCCTAGTATAATAGAGCTAGGTGTTGGAGTAGGTGTTGGAGTTGGAGTTGCCGAAGCTGTAACGGTTGGTGTTGGCGTAGGAGTGGATGACGCCAACGGAGTTTGCGAAGCAGACGGCACCGGAGTCTGTGTAGCCGAAGGCGTTGGAGTCTGCGAAGCTGAAGGAGTTATAGATATAGATGGAGTCGGGCTTGGCGTAGGCGATGGTAGAGGAACTCTGAACACCTCCAACTTCTCTATTTGTGGATAAGTTTTTTCTATGGCTTTGGGTGCAATAAAAATCTCGGAATTGAAGAAATAAAATACCAGTTCTTCTTGATTTTTAATGTCACCCAAATCTATAAATCCGTCTCTCTTCTTATCTACATTTTCGTATGGTGGAGTGGCTAACAACATTAATAAGCCACGGTTTTCTATATCATTTATTCTGCCGTCACCGTAGTCTATTCTGGTAAAACGCAGAGTCGTGCCGTTAGGTACTCTACTAAGATCGCCGTTTATATTTTCGAAAACCTTGAATTTGCTTATATCTTTAGTAGCAACGCACATGCCTTGACGCTTCTTAATGGCAATTTTATTCCATCCAAACCAAGGGCTCGATCCGGCAAACACAGTATCTAACGTTTCCAAGCATCTTATCGGCGACTGATTAGGCTGCGTAACCTCTATCTCTATTCTTATGTTTTGTTTATTTTCGCATATGTCGAGTGGTACCGAGTTTACAGTTGCCGATGGTGCCGGTAGCGTTGGATTGTTCAAATTATACGAGGCACCCTCTATTCTAGTTAGAAGTCTAGGAAATGCTAATGTTATTGAAGAAGCGACACTAGTTTGAAATAAATCAGCCTGCCTCAAGGTTGCAACCGGCTGGCGCGGCGATGAAGTTCTAGCAACTAAATCTGCATATCCGGCGACAGGAGTAGAGTGTGTGATTTTTACAGTATCCGAGTCCACATATGTAACAACATAACCGGTTTTAGGCAGTGCTAGTTTTGACGAAACGTCAAACACCGTTATAGCAGGTTCGGCATTCAACTTGTGTTCAATTGTCCAGACTCTTTTGGGCTGCAACTGTTCAAACTTGAATAGAATATTTTGGAATACTTTATCCGGAACCCCCGCAACTATTGCTGGCTGTTGTTCTCTTATGTTATCCGGGTTTTTCTTCAACTGATACATTTTTCCGGAACACTTATTGGTTATTATACAGTTGGAAAAAGACGTGATGCCGCTGAGATTTTCTATTATCTCAACGGTTCTTTTGCATGTGTCGCATTTATATTGAATGGTAGCCATGTGTGTATTTATTTTCAGTACACCCAGTTGTCTGAGACGAATTTATCTTTGACTGTATGTGGTCTAGGATTACCATGAAAACAAACGATCTTCGCATTTGTTGGCAGTTTGCCGTTTTTGCAGTCTTTCTTGTATGATACTATCTGATTGCCGTATATATCCTGAAAAAACTGCGGATTCTTACTGGCGTTTTCACCTATCCAAACATGATCTCCGATCTCTGGCGATGCGAAATAATGCATGCGTGGAATGAAGCGTTGGTACACATGATCGAACTTGCCATTCGTCCATGTCATTATTCCAGTTTGTAGTGTGAACATGTGATAGAAGTCTCGCAGTGCAACGAATTCGCTACCACTTCCACGAAGTATGTCGTCAATGTTATCGACTATCACGGTGTCTAGGTCGATATAAAATACCCTAGTTGTATCAAAATTGGCAGAGTTGAACAGTTCAATCTTACTCCACCACTTAGGCATGTTGTGAGATAGTGGAACAATTTTAACTACAGTTGTGTCTATGCCATTAGCATCGTCCGTGAGGCATACTATCTTGTGCGGGACCGTAACGTGCTTCTTAATGTTGCGGGCTAGCGCATTCACGTATCTATAATTGTATGTTTCTCCACCAGTTTTGAGCACCATGGCTATCGTAATTTCATCATTGCCGAAGTCGCCAGAGCTTTCTGTGCGAGCTACCTTTTTAAGTATTGTGCATTTTTCTTTGACACCTTCTATCATCATGCGCTTAGAAGAGACCATATCATATGTCGAACATATGTGAGCTATTAATTCTTCATGCTCATCCGGCAAATTAAAAATGATATACCCACCGGGATTTAATACTTTAGCCGCCTCCTCTAGCGTCTGCACTAAATGCGTGCAATGGTTTATTGCTATCAGGCTATAACCTTCAGCATCCGGTTTTTGTTTTATAGTGTAATGTTGTGAAGGCTCACCACCGCAGCTAGATAGCACTAGTCTATTAAGTGCGGCGATATCTAATTCGCCGGAGGCTATTATGTGATATTTTTTTCTGTTAGACGTAGCATGGTAAGCTAAAAGGCTACTAAACACAGACGGAACGCCACAATATTCTAGGAAGGCCCCATCAACAAATTTAGCGGAATCTATAGCCTTGAGTATCTTTTCAGTTATCATCTATCGACCTTATAGCATCTAGTGGCGAGGATCTTGGCCAGCACAATATGCGACTTATTTGGCTACCATTAAGAACTTGTATACCGGCATCGCTCAGTTGTTTTTCTGCACTCTTGCACAAAAGTGGAAGTGTATTCAGAGGTCGATTGGTGGTTTTAGTGGTGTAAAAGTAACCTAACCCGGCGTCTAGCCCGAGCAATACAATTCTCTTAGGACGCATGTGATAAGCCAAATTTATAGCACCGTATCCGGAATTACCCGTACTTATACAATCTTTATCTTCACACAGACCTAGTTTATATGACATATCGGAAGACTGATCTGTAAAATTATTTCCAGCAATTCGATGAACGAATTTAATTCGCTTATCTGGAGAAACCCGATGATTATTAGCTCTTGCATGCGCAGTAGCGTAATCTTCTGGTACGCCAGCCCACATTTCTCCTTCAAAGTTGACCGGCAACTGTGGACCGTTAAGACCCCAAGGATCTAAAGTAAACCAACAGTTCGCAAATGGTACCGCACTAGCCGCACCGTTAACCGCTATGACATAACATTTTTTACTGCGCAGCAATTCTAGATCTACTCCTCGCAGGCTGACACCACTGGCAACGATAACAACAGTATCGTAACCTGATTTTTCAAATTTAGTCCAAGCTATTCCATTCATATGTAATCGTCTAAGTTTATTTTTGTGAACATTTCTAATCTGGAAATACTGGATGCATTTAGAATTTCGGTTTTAACGCCGTTTGCTATAAGCCCAGCATGCAGACTTTTGAAGTTTGGTAGGAAATCATTTATATAGACCTGATCTCCTATACGATCTTGCAAATTAGCATGGAAATGACTCTGCTTGTCTACCACCCCAACGTCAAATCCTAGTAAAATTATGCGCTTGGCCTGCATGTTACAGCACATGTTTATAGCCATGGTACCTGAATTATTACCCCTCACGCGATATAATGTAGCGTCATATCCCTCGGTCCCGGTTCTGTATAGCGGCAGAGATCTTCCTAAAGTGTACCTGTTTCTGGTATTATCCGCAGGAGGATTAGCAGTCGTAACAACACCGAGTTTGAAACAGTCTAGTGCAGACAGTTTGTCATCATTCTGAGCAGCCCATCGACCGTCACACCAAAAAACAGCAGTAGGCTGTAAGAAATACATTGCAGAGTTTATAGCAATTGTAATCTTGCCGTTAAGGCGCTCAAAGTCGAAGCCTTTCAATGACGGACCACCGCCAATGATATATACAGTCTCGCCTTTAATTATGTCACTAAACTGTTGTAAACATTTTTCCGACATGCTATCATCTCAAGTTCACAAGTTATTTAGGTCATGCAAAACGAAATAGATTCCATAAGACAATATTGTAAATCTTACATAGCCGAAAGCGCCGGTCTGCCACTTTATAGGTCACTGAATAAAGCTGGTAATGACATACGACGAATTAAGGTTAGACATCGCAAAGCCCCTGATGCAAATCTAGACTCATGCTTTCAAGGTGTGATAGGGCAAGAGTACCCTAATCTATTGGGTAGAACTGTGTTCACTTACCCAAGGCCGATAGCAGAGAGCGAGAATTACGAATCATTCTTTATCTTCGCTCCTGACGGGTTTCGATATTTGTACAATACTGTCATACGAGATTCTGTGGCCGAATACTCTTTTTTGTTTGATAGACTAACAGAGCACTTCGATGAAATAGGCGAAGCTAAATCTGCAATAATGGATAGCATAGATCTTGGCTATAAGCAGGATGATCTAGCGGTCGGAATAGCATGTGGTGCGGAGATACTGATATATGACATTTCGCACTATTATGCGGTCAGATCTTCACTTTTTGATTACCAAGATCTGCTACACCTTATCAATCAATAACTTACAAACGAAACCCGGTGCCTTAAGGCGCGGTTTCTAAATATCTTACCAATTAAACAGAGGAAATTTGATGAAGATTAAAGTAGTAAATGTTACAAAACGAGACGGGTCACTTGAACCTATAGACCTGAACAAGATACATCGAGTTCTTGAGTGGGCATGTGACGGTTTGAGCGGTGTTTCTATCTCCGAAATAGAGCTTCGCTCGCAGTTGAGCTTCTTTGAAGGTATGAAGACTTCACAGATACAAGAAACTCTTATCAAGACCGCTGCTGATTTAATTACAGAAGATACCCCACAGTATCAATACGTTGCCGGTCGCCTAATTTCGTATCACTTACGTAAAAACGTATATGGTGGAATTACACCGCCCAAGTTTTACGACCATGTTAAAAACGTAATTGAACTTGGCTATTACGACAAGTCGTTCTTGGTCAATTATAGCGAAGAAGAGTTTGCTGAACTTGAAGAGACTCTAGATCACGATAAAGATAACAACTTCACGTATGCTGCAATGGAGCAATTTAGAGGAAAATATCTAGCCAAGGATAGAACTACTGGCAGAATTTACGAAACACCTCAATTCGCATACATGTTGATCGCCATGTTCCTGTTCATGGATTATCCTAAAGCGACACGCTTGCGTTACGTCAAGGACTACTACAAGGCCACCTCAGATTTTGCCATATCACTACCGACCCCGATAATGTCCGGTGTCAGAACTCCAGACAGACAGTTTTCATCATGTGTATTGATTGAGTCCGATGACGATTTAGATTCAATATTCACCACTGCACATGCCATAGGACGATATGTATCGCAAAAGGCTGGCATCGGGATTAATGGTGGCAGACTACGTCCTATAGGCTCTCCTATACGCAACGGAGCCACTTCACATACTGGCGTAATACCATTCTTTAGAACTTGGCAGACAGCCGTTAAGTCATGCTCACAGGGCGGTGTACGAGGCGGTGCCGCTACTCTGTATTATCCAATATGGCATTATGAAGTAGAAGATTTGTTGGTATTGAAGAACAATAAAGGCACGGAAAACACCCGTTTGCGCCATCTAGACTACGGTGTGCAATTCAGTCGTCTTTTCTATGAGCGCCTTTTGAAAGGTGGTAACATAACACTATTCTCGCCGCGAGACGTACCCGGTATGTACGATGCGTTCTTTGCCGATCAGGATTTATTTGCGGAGTTGTATCAGAAAGCGGAAGCCGATCCGACTATACGTAAGAAAGTTGTTCCTGCATTTGATCTATTCGCCAGCTTCTTGCAGGAGAGAGTGGACACCGGCAGAATATACTTGATGAATGTTGACCATGTTAATTCCCACGGTTCGTTCAAACCAGATGTCGCACCAGTGAGACAGAGCAATCTTTGCGCTGAGATTACACTTCCAACAAAGCCTCTTAAAAACATCGATGATCCTGATGGGGAAATATCACTATGTACGCTATCTGCTATAAACTGGGGTGTAATTAAATCTCCGGAAGATTTCGAGAAGTATTGCGACTTGGCAGTGCGCGGCTTGGACGCTCTTCTAGATATTCAAGATTATCCAGTTCTAGCTGCCCGTAATTCTACTATGGGTAGAAGACCGCTAGGCATAGGCATAATCAACTTTGCATATTGGTTGGCCAAGAATAACTTAAACTATCAAGATATAGACGAGGCGGGGCTTGCATTGATTGACACCTATGCGCAGCATTGGAGCTATTACATGATTAAGGCTTCTGTGGAATTGGCTAAGGAAAAAGGGCCTTGCTTGTGGTATAAGCAAACCAAGTATTCGGATGGAATTCTGCCGGTAGACACCTACAAGAAAGATGTAGACGAACTAGTGCCGCATGTTGACGCTGTAGATTGGGAGTCTTTAAGACAAGATTTGCGCCAGTATGGAATCCGCAACTCGACACTTTTGGCACTGATGCCAGCGGAAACTTCTGCTCAAATCAGCAACGCCACAAATGGTGTAGAACCGCCTAGAGCACTCGTATCGGTGAAGCAGTCCAAGGACGGGGTGTTGAAGCAAGTTGTCCCAGAAATTCGTAGACTTAAGAACAAATACGACCTTTTGTGGGATCAGAAGTCCCCACTTGGTTACATCAAAATTGCTGCAGTCATAAACAAGTATCTAGATCAGACCGGAAGCTGGAATACCAGTTATAACCCATCATTCTACGAGAATGAAGAAATTCCACTTTCAGAACTGATAAATCACCTGTTGTTGGTCTATAAGTGGGGCCTCAAAACTCTGTACTATAATAACACATACGATGGTGCAGGCGAACAAGACGATGGCGCGAGACAGGAACCGCCAGCCACTACAGTCGAGATCGGCGAAGAATCCGATGACGATTGCAGCAGTTGCAAGATATAAAGATAGCAACAACATAACAGCGGCAGAGTTGGAAAGCAACCTGCCGCTTGCATTACACATGGAGAAATAAATGACGTACTCGGTTTTCAACAACCAACCAGATAGAAATCATACACAAAAAAATATGTTTGCTGACGGCGAAGTAGATATCGCCAGATATGACATGGTCAAATATCCTTGGATGGATAAACAATACGAAAAACAAATTGGGTTCTTTTGGCGTCCACAAGAAGTGGACATCGAAAAGGACAAGAGCGATTTCAGAACACTCACTGAAGCTGAAGAATTCATATTTACTTCAAACCTAAAGCGCCAGATATTACTGGACAGCGTGCAGGGTAGAGCACCTTCACTGGCCTTTTTGCCACTGGCTTCTCTCCCTGAATTGGAAGTCTTTATTCAAGCTTGGGCATTTTTTGAAACTATTCACTCTAGATCTTATTCACATTTGATAAGAAACGTGTATCCAGACCCATCCGTGGTATTCGATGGTCTACGTGATATAGCCGAAATAGTCGATTGTGCTAATGACATCTCGAAATACTACGACGATCTAATACGCTACGGGTACCTTTACAATCTGTTCGGTGAAGGCACTCATACCTTAAATGGTGAAACCGTTGAAGTGAGTACCAAAGAACTTAAAAGAAAACTTCTAAGGGCGCTGGTCAGCGTCAATGCGCTGGAAGGCGTTAGATTCTATGTCTCGTTTGCATGCTCTTGGGCTTTCGCTGAACAGAAGAAGATGGAAGGTAATGCTAAGATAATTAAATTCATAGCAAGAGACGAAAACTTGCATCTTGGCTTTACGCACCAATTGATCAAGAACATAATAAAAGACGAGCCTGAAATGCAGGCGATATGGGAAGAAGATCTGCCAGTTTACATAGAAATATTCAAAAATGTCATCGAACAAGAAAAGCAGTGGGGTACGTATCTGTTCAAGAAAGGCCCGATGATGGGCATGAACGAAGCTCTAGTACATTCTTATCTAGATTGGCTCGGTGTCAGAAGAATGACGGCTATAGGTCTACCAGCCTTGGTCAAGGGCACTTCAAACCCGTTCCCTTGGACACAGAAGTGGATTGCTGGTGGAGAGGTCCAAGTGGCACCACAAGAGACTGAAATATCTTCATATATCGTCGGTGGAATAAAACGAGATGTAGGAAGAAACACCTTTTCAGATATGAAGCTGTAATTTTTATGCCGCCCAACAAAGGCGGCATAAATACTTTTATACATCACAAAAAGAACACATCATGAAACAAACATTCTTAGAATATGTCGCCGCTCAGCAGTCCGTGGAGTTGTTGGAAGAAGCGGAATATCAGGGTAAAACCGTAACATTGAACAAACCATTTAGAACTCCAGACGGCCCGAAGAAGTTTGGTGTGTATACCAAAAATGAAAAGGGCACCGTTGTACTGGTCAGATTTGGCGATCCTAACATGGAAATAAAAAGAGATGACCCTGAAAGACGTAAATCATTTAGAGCTAGACATGGCTGCGACAATCCCGGTCCTAAGTGGAAAGCTAAGTATTGGTCTTGCAAATTCTGGTCCAAACAATCTGTTTCAAACCTAACCTAAACAACTAAAGGAAAATAAATGGCAACCGTAACAACCACTTTCGATATTGGCGATGCTGTGTGGGCTGTAATAACTCAGAATCTCTCGGTAGATAACGGAAATGTGACAAGGATAAACATCACTCGGCAAATTGAAAGTGGCAACTCCACGCCCACCGATCAAATAGTTTATGTAATCAACACATTGGCGGGTGATATAAACTCGTTGCAGAATAATACGTATTCCACGTATGAGGCTGCAATAGCTGCTTTGCAACTACTCGTAACTCCTACACCAACCCCCAACGCTTCACAAACTCCGACTCCGGCAGTTTCGGCGTCTTCAACTCCTAGCACTTCGGTAACTCCTACTAGAACTGGGACACCAGTAGTAACCAGAACTCCTACTAGAACCCCTACTAGAACGCTTACACGTACACCTACGCCGACCAGAACGCGATCCGCTGCTATAGGCGCATCACCTACACCTACCCCGGCAGCTTCTAGAACGGCTACCCCGGCAGTAACGGCATCGGCCACGGCAGTAGTAACACCTACAACAACTGCTACACCATCAGTAACAGCTTCTAGGACGGCAACCGTAACTCCAACAAGAACATCGACGCCACCTGTAACTGCAAGTGCAACACCAGCCGTAACAGCCTCGCTAACTCCGTCTATAACCCCGACCAGAACCGGTACTGCCGCATTAACCTCTACGCCAACTCCAACGGTCTCGGTTTCTGCATCCTCGACAGGCCCAGTTGCTAATCCATTTGACTCGCTATACGCTGGCGGTTTTCAGTTGGTCGCTGGCACAAATAACTTAACCAGACAGGCACAGTCGAAACCGGCCAAGATGACTAACTTGACTACTGCTGGTTACATAGATGCAAATTTCGGAACTAGAATCTACAACGTTACTAGAGTAACTGATGTACCCGACTCGGTAACAAACTTACGCCACGTTTACAGTCGTCAACAGGCTTTTAACGCTGATGGAACAGTTTTAGCTGCTCGTGCCGGTAATGGATGGTGGCATATTTACAACGCCAATACGGGCCAGAAGCTTAACGGCGGTAGAACATTAACGCCCGGATTAGGTGCGCTTAACGGTCCAGCTAACGAATGCGAGTTGACTTGGCATCCGACCAATCCAAACAAGCTATGGTACACCGCAAACTATGGCGGTCTAACATGGTTTGAATATGACATAACAACAAACACTTCCGTAACACTCTTCAATCTACAGCCGCTTTTGACGGCTCTAGGTGGGGCATGGGCCAACGCTGCTAGAGCTTGGTGGAGAGGCGAAGGTAGACCGTCGGACGACGGTCGCTGGTGGGCGCTGCAAGTAGAAGATAGCGGATTTGGTATAATCGGTCTAATAATGTATGATAGACAAAATAACCAAATTACCGGCTCTTTGTTAACGTCTAATAGACCAGACCACTGCTCAACGTCTCCGTTGGGTAATTACGCAGTAGTAAGTTGGTACGGCGGCAACACTGTAAATCTGGCCGATGCCGCATTACTACCCGTAAATTCCGCCAACGGCGCTAGAGCATATTCCAGAGATTTCTCCACGTTTACACAGCTTTCTACTTTGGGTGAACACTCGGATTGTGCATTGGACCACGCTGGCAGAGAGGTCTTTGTTTCTATATCCTACAGAGGTGGTGTAGGTGGCAATGAGCCTGACGTAAACGACGGTGGCCTGTATTACAGAGATATGCAAACAGGACAAGCGTACAATCTACCAATGAACGCATATGGTGGTTCTAGCGATGCAGCATTGCACGTAAGTGGTCTGTTGAAAAACAAGCCGGGTTGGGCACTTGTAAGCTGGTATGGAAGTAACACGCCTGCTACTTGGAAAGATGGTACAATATCTTTGGTTGAATTGGTGCCATCTGCACCGAGAGTGTTGCGTCTAGCCCACCACTACTCGAATTATAACTCCAATTACATAAACGAACCGCATGCTTCCATATCCATGGACGGTTCTAAAGTCGTGTTTGCCTCCAACTTTGGTGGAACGGTTCAGGAAGATTACATGATAGGCTTGCCTTCTTGGGCCATACCAACAGCCGGTCAAAATATATCACCTACGCCGTCACCTACACCGCCCAGAACGCCTTCAGCGACACAGGTAACGCAGACTCCAACGCCTACCGCTACCAGCACACCGCTACCGCCATCAGTTACTCCTACGGCAACCAGCACACCGCTACCACCATCATTGACACCGACACCGACAGTTTCTGCAAGCACGCCACCGCCATTTTTTGCAGCCAC
>JACCDR012004860.1_pt1 | contig 16645 bp, 21 predicted proteins | sample 7446431 | NCBI WGS metagenome assembly JACCDR01 (sample SAMN15323443, study PRJNA562643) | freshwater metagenome | isolation source: river surface water | place: USA:Blue River Watershed | collected 2017-08-17 | reverse complement strand
CTCTCCCTCAAGGACGAGGACGGCATCGCCCTGATTAACCTCCCCGGGGTGGCCGATAAGGTCTCCGAGGCTCAGGCCCGGGCGGACGCCAAGATCAAGAAGGAGCTTATCGAGCACTCCCAGGTGGCCAATGCCTACACCATGGCCTCCATGCTCGACACCCTGAAGAAGAACCCGTTCGCCATCCCGGCCTCCGAGGTCCTGGGTAACATCGGCCCGGGCAAGCTGTTCGCCTCTGAGAACGAGGCAACGAGCTTCTGGAGCAAGGTCATGGAGGCCCGCGACAAGCAGGGCTCCGAGCTGGACCTCTCCAAGATCGCCCCTGGCCTAGAGACGGCCTACATGGGCCACCCGGACTACAAGAAGAAGGTCCAGGAAGGCTACCAGGGCATCGTGGAGCGTTGGAATGGGGGCACCCTCCAGACCCGCGACGCGATCGTAGAGATTCTCGGTCAGTACCAGCGCTATGGGGTTGCCCCAGAGGCCCTCAAGGGCTACTTCGGCGCCGCCATGCTGCCCACGGTCAAGAAGGAGGAAGAGATTCCGCCTGCGGCTGAGCGCAGCCTGGAGCTGTACAACCAGATCAACTCCAGTACAAACCCTGGGCTCCTGGATGAGCTGATGGACTCGGATACCCGGGCCCGGTTCGCGCTGATGTCTGATGAGGTCAGCAACGGCAAGAGCTTCACCCAGGCCTACATGAACGTCCAGCAGATGTTCACGCCAGAGGCCCGCGCTAGAGCAGAGTCTGTACTCACCCCGCAGACCCGCCAGGAGATACGCAAGCTGGCAGGCAAGAAGTTCGAGGATGACTCCTTCTTCCTCCCCCTGCGCCGCAACGCGAGCAACGTCTCCGACATGCAGGCCAAGATGCTGGCCCTGACCGAGGGGTACATCCGCAAGGGTGTGCCGATCGAAAAGGCTCCAGACCTGGCCGTGGAGGACCTCAAGTCCCGCCATGTGTACGCCTTGGGCCAGTGGGTAGAGGTACCGCGTGTCGGCATCGACAAGCTGACCTTCCCGGACGCCCTGGAGCGCCATATGCGCGTCTTTGCCCAGACCGAAGAGGTCCGTGGGCGGGCGCCTGATGCTGCGATCGACCAGTACCAGATCATGTTCCGCCGAGATGGCGCCTACAACGTCTTTGCCAACGGAGACTACGTTGGGGAGTTCACTGCTGAGGCCGTCATTGACGAGCACTTCCGGCAGGAGTGGGCCGATAAGGCCCGGGAGATCAAGCTAGACCGCTCCCAGCCCAAGATCGACCCCCTCTCGGTTGACCTCGGTGGCTCCTTCAACTACTCCAGTCCCGCCCCGCTGAACGGCGAGGTGGACGCTGATGACCTCCCGCCGCCACTTGGCGCCCCCTCAGTCCCCCCTCGCACCCCCTCGGCACCCCCGAAGGCTACCGTGCAGGAAGTCAAGGACAAGGTCGAGGGTAAGGTAGTACCGGTTCCTAAGGGTCCGGTCCTGCTGGATGCCATCAAAGCCACCCTGGCGCCTGCCCTGAGCAAGGCCAAGGCCGACTTCGCGGTACCAAAGGCGCAAGCCAACACCGCGGCAGTAACCGGCAGCCCCATCCAGTCCTCCGTGTCGGAAGACACTGTGGCTGAGGTGCAGGCCCGGATCAAGGCGAAGGATGCCGAGATCGCCCTGGCCCAGAAGGATTTAGAGATATTCCAGGCCCAGCGAGAGCTGGAGCAGCTCCAAGCCAGCAAGCCATCCTCGCTCGATGCCCGCATCTCCGCGAAAGACGCTGAGATCGCCCAGGCCAAGCGGGAGCTGGAAGAGTTCCAGGCCCAGAAGCTCACCCCGGCAGAAGTCAAGCAGAACTGGAAGAGCATCGAAGACCTGAAGCACATGCGGCAGATCACCCCCGATGAGTATGATTCACTTCGCGAAATGCGAAAGGAACACGAGGGGGCCCAGCTTGAGACCGCCCGCAAGGTGGTCAGGGCTGTAGCAGATCGGCTGCCCAAGGCCCCAGACCTCCGCAATGACCCAGAACCCCTGAGCCCCCCTCCGGCACCCCGGCAGGTCTCCAAGAGAGACCCTGGGGTCAAGGAACTGGTTGCCCGGCTCCACAAGAGCAACCCCGATGTGGCCCTCGTGGCCCGCGGGGAGGGCTTCCAGGGGACCATAGGCAAGGACTCCCGCGGCAGGATCATCGGCTTTGGCTTCAACGTGGACCTAAACTCCACCGACAAGGAAGCCTCCAACAAGAGAGCCCTCCAGCTCCTGAAGCGCTCTGGCGTCTCCAAGCCCGAGGATGTGTTGGCCGGTAAGGCCTCCATCTCTGTCGAGCAAGGCGTCAGGCTGTACGCGCTCTCCCGCGAGGAGTACGTCAAGCGGGCCAAGGCCATCATCGGCCACGCGGCCTGGGACTTGGCGCCGGAGCACGTCAAGGCGGTCCTCTCGGACATGGCCTACGTGACCTACTTCCACCAGGCCAACCTGGGCGGGGAGAAGAAGTTCAAGGCTGTCCTCAGGGCAGCCCAGAGGGGCGACTGGAAGAGCGTATCCCGCAACCTGGAGTCTACCGCACGCTTCCCCAACGGGAAGGGCGGCTACACCATGAAGAAGCACGCCCGATCGGACCTCTGGAAAGTCATGCTTCACGGCCCTGAGGCCTTCAACCAATACGTCAACGGTGAGTAACTTTGCCACTAGATAACCCATTTGAACCCGAGTCGGGCACGCCCGGCTTTCCGCACAAACCGATGGACCCAGGGCTGTCCGACAGGCCCACCCTGGACCTCGGCAAGGCTGAGCAGGAGGCTGTCAAGCAAGAACGCTTGATGCCAACGCCCGGCCTCGCGGACACCTTTAAGGCCGCCTGGCGGTCCCACTCGGTGGAGTCGGCGGCCCTCCGCCACTTCGAGATGATGGGTATCTCCCCTGACGTTAAATACAACCCCATGGAAGACCAGGAGTGGAAGCGCCTAACCGATGGTCTCCCGCCGCACCTCCACGGTGAGTTCATCCCCGCGATGTCCCGTGGGGAAGCTGACGCCATCCGTGCGAACATCCAGCGCAGCCTGGAGGATGACGCCACCCTAGCCCGGAGCCCCTTTGGGACCGCCATGGGTGTCGGCGTGGAGCTTCTCGACCCGGCAACAGTCGTTGCTGGAATGGCAACAGGCGGCGCCGGCTGGGGCATGAAAGCCTCCCGCATCACCCGCATGCTGACATCAGGTAGCGTAAATGCTATCACCAACATGGCGATCGAGGAGCACCTGGCCCGGGCCAACCCGACCAGGGACCAGAGCAGCACCGCAGCCGCGGGCTTCTTCGGGTTCCTCCTGGGGGGCGCCATTGGCGGCCTCCTGCCTTCCGAGATGGACAAGGTACGCAAGGCTGCCTCTGACGGCGCCCGTGCGGTTGACCTACAGGCCGTCAAGGACGCCGGCACGCCTGGCCTCCAGGTGACCCCCAAGGGGGAAGCTGAGCTGGCCGCAGAGGCTGGCTTCGAGGCAGGCTCCGTGGGCTCCGCCCAGATCGAGTCGATCGTCCCCGGGGAACGCTTTGGGAAGTTCAAGGTAGGCAAGTACGAGTTCACGCTCCCGCGTATCTCCTTCTCAGGTCGCCTCGGGAACAGCCCCAGCAAGGCCGCACAGCTCCTAGGGGCTGACCTCATCCCGGACTCCGTGGGCTACAAGATGGTCAACGGCAAGTCCACGCCGGTTCGCCGGACGGCTTCGGAGATCGCTGAGATCACCCGCAGGACCAAGATGGAGAAGATGAACTCCGCCCTCCGGGACGGCTTCATCGAGTTCGCCAAGGCCCGGGGCCTCAACCGCTTCACCGCCCGCAAGCAGGAACTCCAGTTCCGCCAAGACGTGACCCGCATCGTGTGGGGCGACGAGGAGCTTGCCAAGGCGAACCCCCAGGCTGCCAAGGTGGCCCAGGTGGTCCAGCGTATCCACGCCGAGCAGGCTGACGGCCTCAAGAAGGCTGGCGCCGAGGGCGCGGAGGAACTCCAGATCGACCCGACCTACATGTCTCGCCAATGGGATCAGGACAAGATCACCAAGCACTACCGCACCTTCAAGAAGGAAGACATCGAGACCGTGGTGGCCAACGCCATCCGGGCCCGCCAGTCGATCGAGGGTACCGCCGAGGAGATCGCCAAGAAGACCAAGGAACTCAGCGAGAAGGCTGACGGCATCGCCAGGGCTATCCTGGACACCATCCGTCGCGCCGGGCAGGGCACTGTCCTGTCCAAGCTGAACATCGGCAAGACACGCACCGAGGCCCTCCGTCAAGAGATGGGGCGACTGGGCGTGGATGAGCAGTACCACGACGACGTGATCGGCTTCATCACCGGCCAGAGCCAGTCTGCCAAGGACGCCTCGGGCAAGCCTACCACCCTGCGGCACCGCGTGGACCTGGACCCGCTCCTCAAGACTGACATCCAGGACAAGGACGGCATGTGGCACTCCGTGTCAGTTAGCGACATGTTAGAGACAGATGCCCTCAGGTTGACCGATAAGTACGTAAGGCAGACCTCGGGGATCATCGGGGCGGCCAAGGTCGGAATACGTAGTGACAGCGACTTCGCTGCACGTTTGAAGGAGATAGACGACGAAGGGCTGGAGAAGGCGCTGGATGGCGAAAAGGTCGCCAGGGCCAAGGATGACCTCCAGATGATCTACGACCACATGATGGGCCGCCCGATCGGCGCCAACCCCGGCAGCAAGTGGGAGAAGGCGCGCCGCATCATCGGCGGACTGAACTTCATGGGCAACATGGGTCAGGCGGGCGTAGCCTCTATTTCCGAGATCGGAAACATGCTGGGATTCGCCGGCACCCGCGCCTTCGCGCTCCACTCCCCGGCCTACCGCCACATCGTCACCATGGCCAAGAAGGGCCAGATACCGGACGACCTGGCGCGGGATATCGAGGTAGTCGGCGGCTTCAATGCTGACTGGACCAACACCCACGCCTTCTCGCGTGAGTTCGACGAGCCCGCCCTGAGTGGTGGGGGTTTCGCCGATCGTGCCGAGGTGTTCTCCCAGGAGGGCTCCAAGGTCATCGCTGACCTCAGCGGACTGAACCTGGTCAACAACACCCTGCGCCAGATGGTCTCCCGAGTGCTCCTCCAGCGTTTCGTAGACTTCTCCCGTGGCCTCAACAAACTCGACGAGAAGGCACTACACCGCCTGGCCTCCTCGGGGCTCTCCAAGCGCGACCTGGACGAAATCCTACCGAACCTGAAGAAGTTCACGGAAGTGGACGAGGCAGGTAAGGTGGAGCGTATTCACTGGGAGGACTGGCAGTTCAACGACCCTGAGTCAGCCGAGAAGTTCCACATGGCCTGGTGGCGCGAAGCCTACCGGGTGGTGCAGGAGCCTCAGATCGGCGACACGGCGCCGTGGATGCACTCGACCTTAGGGAAGGTGCTGACACAGTTCCGCGTGTTCTCCCTGGTCTCCCTGGAGAAACAGCTCTACCACGGCCTCAACCACATGGACCAACAGACCATCGTGGCCTGGCTGGGCTCCATGGTGTTCGGCGGGCTTGCCTACGTGGCACAGACCTCCGTCAACTACGCGCACAACGCGGAGGTACTAGAGGAACGCCTGGCAGCCAAGGAGATCGCCAAGGCCGCCTTCCAGCGCGCAGGCTTCTCCACCCTCATCCCCGGGGCGATCGACACTGTGGCGGACATGACCACAGGCGATGCAGTCTTTAAGCACGGGCGCACCACCAACCTTGGTACCGGCTTCATCATGGGTAACCCCTATGTTGACCGCGTGGCCACCAAGGCACTCGGGACTCTCCAGAACCTCACCCGCTCCGCCTTCGATGAAGATCACACCACCACGCGGCAGGACGTAAGGAACGGCCTCGGGCTGATCTTACCGAACCTGTTGCTCATCCGTAACGCTACTGATGCGATCGCATCGGAGTATCCCAACAAGTCACTCTTCAACCAATAGACCATGGCCCTAGCCTCAGTAACCTACACCGGAGACGGCACCTCTCTGGGCTTTCCCATCACGTTTCCTTACCTCGAAGACTCTCACGTCGAGGTGCAGGTTAACGGAGTCGTACAGGAGATGCCCGTGCAGTACAGCATCTCCGGCAGCAACGTCATCTTCGTGACGGCCCCTGGGGCTGCCCTGGCGGTAAAGCTGACGAGAAAGTCCGGCTCCTCCCAGCTCGCTGGGTTCCAGGACGGCAACACAGTAACCGCCAGCGCTCTCAACAGGGCCTACCTCCAGTCCTACTACCTGGCCCAAGAGATCATGGACCAGATCGAGGCTGCGGGCCCGGCAGGCACCGCCATCGGCACCACGGTCACACCCACGGGCGGCCTATCGACCAACGTGCAGGCATCCTTGGCTTCCCTAGAGGGGCGCCAGGGGGCGGGGGTGCGCCTGGAGTACGTCAGTACCAACACGTTAAAGCTATTCCCGCGCTTCGGCGGCGGCCTCCCAATTTGGGATGGCTCCCGCGTAGTGTTCCGGTTAGTGCCAGGCGGAGGCCTTGAGCCCGCCCTTGGAATCGCTGGCCTCACCGCGAACACAACGTACTTTGTTTACGCATACTGGAGTGGCTCCTCTGTTGCTCTAGAAGCCTCGACTACTGGTTACGTGTCCAGCGGGAACATAGTTGGATTCCCCACCAAGTCGGGTGACTTCACCCGCACTCTCGTTGGCATGGCGCGGGTAAATGCTAGCACCCAGTTTCAAGACTCGGACGAAAGACGCTATGTAATATCTTGGTGGAACAGGCAACCGAAAAGGCTGTTCTCCATTTTAGGCTCCGACACCGCCACTTCTAGTACTTCTTTTGTTACTTTAGGTAGTATCATTGTCCCTGAGTTTTTGTCCTGGGCTGGTAGCGCATCCAACATAATCTTCTTGGCTACCGCAGCGAATAGCTCAGCGGGTCAAGAATGCATAGCTACAGTAGGTGGCTCCAACGCATCCGTAGCCAACACTGCGGGTAGGGGCGGGTCAGGCACAGCGGGACTTAACTCTCAGATTACCGCAGCCGGAACTCTCATAACCCTTACAGATGGGATAGTCCAAGCAATACCCCAGGTCGCCGTATCAGCGGGAACGGGTACGTTCAGAGGCGCCTACACGGGCATCAACGCGATAATCTACGGATAGAGTATGAAACACCTCCCAACACTCATCAACGCCCTAACTGAGGCCGGTCTCCTCCAACACCTCACCGCCGTCTCAGCGGACGGTACCTTCTCACTCCACGCGGAATCCAAAGACAAGGAACAAGAAGTGCAGTCCGTCATCGACGCAACCGATAACCCGCCTGCGATCGCCGTCGCCCAAGCAACAGCGCAAGCAAACGTTAACCTCCTAGCCGGAGCGCTGATCCAAGAAGTTCTCCCCCTGTGGAAACAAGCGAATGCCCAGGCACGAATGCTCGAAATTCTGGAGCGACAAGTCTCTGGGGCGACGCTTACACCACAGGAGGTCTCGGACCGTGCATCGGTAATGGGGCTGTGGGCCTGGATAAAGGCCGTGCGCTCAGCCGCGGCGGCTGCCAACCTGGCAATCTCTAAGGTAACTGACGAAGCCGAAGTTGTGTCCCTAGTCCGTAACATCGTGTGGCCGAGTAAACCATGAGCGACCGCGAGGATATAGCCGACATCGCCGCCCTGAAGATCAAGGTGGACAACTTGACCCAGAATGTCCAGCTCCTGAGTACCCAGGTGTCCACCCTTGTGGGTGCCTGGAATACCGCCACAGGGCTCCTGACGTTGGTCAAGAAGGCCGCTGCTGTGGCCACGGCCCTGGCCGCCCTGTGGGCACTCATCCACGGCGACTGGACTCAACTCAAGAAATGACCACAGCCATCGCCACCCCTGAGGGAATCTGGTGTGACACCCAGTTGACCATAGGGGGGACCAAGGTCCGCTGCCTGACCAAGACGTACACCGTGGGCTCCACGATCGTCGCCTTGTCGGGCTCCGGCGCCAAAGGCGAGATTTACCTGGCCCTGCTAGAGAAGCACAAGGGCGCCCTCCCGCCCACCACAGAGGCCAGCGTGGCCCTTTGGGGGCCCTCACCCGACCAGGACGAACCCCGAGCGTTCGGCGGGGTCGCCGTCACTGACGAAGGAATCTTTTTAATTGATTGCATGGGCTACTCAGCCCAATCGGCGGACCCCTGGGTAGTCACGGGGTCAGGCGGGGATGCCGCCCTAGGCGCCCTGCACGCAGGCGCACGCCCCGAGGAGGCCATCAGGATCGCCTCCAAGGTAGACGACGCCACCAACGACATCATCCACTTTACCCCTAAACCACCATGTGCTCACTCGACGCATTCCAAACCAAAGAGCAGCAAGACGCGAAGATCGCCAAGAAAGTTGGCGGCAAAGGCCTCAAGCTGACCTCGCACACCCTCGGCACCGGCATGGCCCAGAAGACGGGCGCCAGGATCAGCGGCAGGGCCGCCCAGATCAACCGGGCAGTTGACGAGGCGACCAAGTAATGACAGGCCGCGTCACCGAAGACAAACTCAACGAGCTGTACAACGCTGTGGCTGAGTCACTGACAGACACCATTAAGAATGGTGCTACCGAGATGGCCCCGGACGGCTCCGCTGTGCGGGTCAAGGCCTCAGCTGCGTACATCACCGCGGCCATCAAGTTCCTCAAGGACAACCGGATCGAGTCCCCTGGGACCAACCCGGCCCTGAAGAAACTCCAGGAGGCCATGGAGAACGCCGAAGTCGGCAGCCCTACCCTCCCCATTTTCACTGACATAGACGACCTAGAAAGCCTCCGACAATGAACCCGAAGACCGCAGCAAAACTGAAGCAGATCGTAGCCATCGCCGCCATGATGGGCAAGCTGACGATGGAAGAAGTCCAAGCCATCAACCTCATCATCGACCGTATCGTCAAAGAGAAGAAGTAAACCATGGATCAGGTCTTCGTGTCGTATGCACGGGCCGATCGCCCCCTGGTGGCTCCCTATGTGGAAGCCTTGGAGCGCGAAGGCCTGACCGTGTTCTGGGACCCAGAGATACCCCTTGGGGTCACCTGGGATGAATACCTGAGCAAAAAACTGGAAGAGGCTTCGTGTGTCCTGGTGTTCTGGACACAGAGGGCCGCTGACTCGGAGTGGGTCCGCGCAGAGGCGACTGAGGGGGCTCTCAAGGGCTGCCTGGTACCTGTGCTACTGGAGCACTGCTCCCTGCCGCTCTACTTCCGCCGCTTCCAAACCGCCATCCTACCACCAGACTGGTCCCTTGTGGTCCAGGCCGTCAAGGCATTATGCACGTCTACTCACCCGATGATCTAGAGAGGATGCGGAAAGACTTCCGCGTCTTCCTGGCAGCAATCTGGGCCCACCTAGGGCTCCCCGCGGTAACCCCCATCCAGAACGACATCGCCCTGTACCTGATGGGCTTCTACATGGACAAGGGTAAGCTGACCAAAGCCAACCGCAGGCGCATGATCCAGGCCTTCCGTGGTGTGGGCAAGAGCTGGGAAACCTCCGCCTTTGTCTGCTGGCTCCTCTTCCGCAGTATCGAAGAGAAGATACTTGTTGTCTCCGCCTCGAAAGACCGCTCAGACTCCTTCACGATCTTCGTCAAGAGGCTCCTCCAGGACGTTCCGTTCCTCAGCTACCTGGCGCCGGGCCGAGGCTGCCGAGACTCCAACATAGCGTTCGATGTCTCCGGCTGTCAGATCACCCACGCTCCCTCGGTGAAGTCCGTGGGCATCACGGGGCAGATCACAGGCTCCCGCGCTTCCGTCATCATCGCGGACGACGTGGAGGTCTTGAACAACTCGCTGACCCTCACCATGCGCGAGAGGCTCGCCAAGGCGATCACCGAGTTCGACGCAGTTATCCTGCCGGGCGGGCAGATCATCTACCTGGGCACCCCCCAGACCGAGGAGTCCATCTACAAGGACCTCCCCGCCCGGGGCTACGACGTCATGATCTGGCCTGCTGAGGTCCCTGAGCTTAAGCTGCTCGAAGCCTACGGCCCCCACCTAGCCCCCTTCGTCCAAGAGATGGTTGACCGCGGGGACACCCCAGGGACCCCCACGGAACCCTCAAGGTTCGACTGGGTAGACCTCTCTGAGCGTAGGATGTCCTACGGCAAGGCGGGCTACCAGCTCCAGTTCATGCTCAACACCCAGCTCTCAGACGCCGAGAGGTACCCCCTCAAGCTGGCTGACCTGTGTGTCATGAGCTTTGACGCCCTGGCCGGCCTAGGGCCCTCCAAGGTAGTCTGGGCCTCAGGGCCCGACCATGTGCTGGATGTGCCTACCACCGGCCTCTCCGGCGACAGGTTCCACAAGCCCATGACCATATCGGAGACCTGGGCCCCCTTCGAGCGCACCATCATGGCCATAGACCCCTCGGGACGGGGTGCAGACGAAGCAGCCTACTGCGTCCTCAAGACCCTCTATGGTAACATTTACCTAGTAGAATCAGGGGGTTACAAGGAAGGCTACTCCCCAGAGACCCTCGGGAAGATGTGCGCAACCATGAAGAAGTGGGGGGTTCAACGAGTCATCACCGAGGAGAACTTCGGGGATGGTATGTTCACAGCCCTCCTCCGATCAGCCATGCTTCAGCACCAGGTGACTGGGGCCCTGCTCCTAGACGAGGATGCAGTCAAGAGGACCCAGCAGAAGGAACGAGTCATCATAGACACCCTAGAGCCTGTCATGATGTCTCACCGCCTCATCGTCCTTGAGTCAGTCATCCATGCCGACTTCCACAGCACTAGGGCTGAGGGCAGGGAGAGGTACGGTCTGTTCTACCAGATAGGTAGGATCACCCGAGACAAGGACTCCCTGAAGCAGGATGACAGACTGGATGCTCTGACGATCGGTGTGGGCTACCTCACCCAGGTCATCAAGCTAGACCAGACAGATTCCGAGCTGAAGCAGCAGGAGAAGGATAAGCAGGCTGTGGTCCAAGCCTTCATGGATGGAGTCCTTAAGTTCTCCTTGGTTCCCCTCCAGGAATCCCGGGAGAAACCCTTCGTTGACCCCTGGGTACACTAAAGGAACCTTTAGGTACCTACAGTCTACTTAAAGGTTCCTATAGGTTTACCTAGGGTAAATACTACTTACTACTACTTATACATATCCCTGGGATACCTATTAACATAGTTTCTCCAGGCTACCTATAGGCATGTAGTGCAGGTTATCAAATAGCCAGTCTAATCAATGAGTTAGTCTGCTCAAAAAAGAGGCAGCCTATAGCAACCCTGTTGCACAGTCTACCTACCCAGGGTGGGTCCTTCGGGGCCCATTTTGGGTACCCCAAGGGGGACCTCAGGGTTGCCCCAAGGGGGAACTCAAGGTTACCCAAGGGGGAAATATTTTGGAGAAAAAATGTGAGAGGGTATATGAGATATGACAGGGTTTGTCTTACCCCCATAGGGGGTCTCTTTAGGTAGTTAGGGTTTAAGAAATTCCCTTTAGAATCAATGAGATACAGTCTGTAGTCCATGGGTGGCCATGCACACACCATGCGCTAACCCATTGAATCCATTGATAGACCATAGGATGTTCAATGCCATTACATGGGCTGTTGCCCCTCAGAATGTGGTCTATGTCGGTGTGAGGGGGAGTGTAGATCGCTTTTTTGCTCAAGCCCAGGGGCTTCCTTGGGGTCACCTTGGGGTAACCCTTGGATAACCTGCCGTACATGATCGTAAACCACCTGAGGGTATCATCATGTTACAGCGCAGCACAGAGCGTAAGGTATTGCGGGGGCAACACAATCAATGCCCTAGTTGTCTTGAGTATTTCGCCACTAACAAGGGCTTTGACAAGCACAGGCGTGGCGACTATGGGGTCAATAGGCACTGCCTTAGCGCCGATGGTATGAAAGCCAAAGGTATGCGTAAGGATGCTGTAGGATTCTGGCGGTTAGACTCTGTTGGGTTCCAAGGGGCGAAAGATCGAATCCTGACGGCCGGGTGAGGGGGTAAAAGGGGGATATCTAGGTGGCCAAGCTATCCCCCTAGCTTAAACGCCTTACGATCGATTCTAGGCGTTTCTGTTGAGGCTAGGAATTGATCTAGGTAAAGTGACGCTCTACGGCGGCACAAAGTGACGCTGTACGGCAGTAAGCATAGAGTGTGCCCAGGGCTTCCCTTGGGTTACCTTGGGGAATCCCTAGACAAATCAATGGCTTACTAAATATGTGGCCATGGGCATGGGATTGGCATGGCCATTGCATGTATATGGTTGTCTGAAGGGTAACCATAGGAGAACCGAAAGTGGCAACCATAGAGCATAGATGCAAGACGTTGATTAACACTGACTCCCAAAGGCGTTGTTATGATGGTCACCATTACTCCAGCGCTGTTGTTTGGACAGCGTGGTCAGAGCTTGAGACAGTGGACGATACAAGGGCAGCGCGCCGGTTAGAGTTTTGGCGAGAGTTAAACGACTATGCAGTATCAGAGCGCGGTCAAGGCGCGCGCAAAGAATTTAGGATTAAGGAATAGACCAATGAAACGCATATCAATCGAACTGACTAAGCAACAATGGATCATGGTGAACAATGCGCTAACGCGCTACGCTATCTACAAAGCCGAGCAAGGCACGCACGATGGCAAGATGACAGCGCTTGTAGCAGGTGACATAAAAGACTTGATTCACAATGCTTTCTTCCCTGAACTCGCAAAGGATAATGAATAGATTATGACAACCTTGGAATATCTGGATTCTGACCAAAGAAAGCGGCTTGAGTCTGTGCAATATTGGTTAACACTTGTTGCTATCGATCTTGCACGGGGGAACCTAGACGCTGCGGAGGTTCACGAAAGAACAGCAGAAGCTAGAGCACGCGGGTTGGCGGATTCTATCGAAAATCTATTAGGAAAGGAATAGACCAATGGACAGCTTAGACTTCACCCAAGACGTTTACAAGGCTAGCAGTTTTTTGCAGGCGAGTGCAATGGTTGAATGGTTCGAGACCGTAGAGGGGCGCAAGGGTTGGCGAATCTGGCCGACACTAGAGGGGAACTATCTCCTATCGCAGAGCCAAGAGGCGCTCGAATCTGTGGACCTGAGTCACTGAGGAGACTAGACCATGATGGACGATTACGGAACAACCACGCTATCAGAGGCAGAGCGTATCGACTGGCAGCGAGCAGCGCGGATATTAGTCGGCACGCATCCAACACTGGCAGCGCGAGTGCAAGCCCTGGCTGAGAGGGACTTTCTCAGTGTGGACGCATACGCAACGGCTCGGGAAGCGATCAGCCGATGGGCTTTCCCGGTTTAACTTAGGAGGTTAGACATGTATGACGAACTAGTGCACGAAGAAACGCGCGACGGTTTTGATATCCGCCTATTTCTTGAACCAGAGGACACGGCGCGCCGGAACCAGAAGAGGGGCCGTCTACCGACGTTCGCGGCGTGAACATGCGGCGCGCAACGCTGGATTCGGTTGGAGACTGGGGCGGCGAGGAACGGGAGGCCGTTGATTTGTGGAATCAGTCAATAGATGAGTTGTTTACGCTGATTGATTATCACCACATCGGATCGGGAATAGTCCACACTCAATACCACACTAACCCCGAGTTTGCCGCGTATCAGGAAGAAGCAGAACAAGCCATTAATTCATGGCTTAGTCACGATGCTTGGGAGTTGTTTTGTGGGGACAATGTATACGGAATAGGGGAATAGGAAGAGGCGGATGTTAGTCGAAGAGATAAGGAAGAGAGCGAAATGAACAGACCAAAATTGGTAATCACAGCACAAGGAGGTATTAGATTTCATGCATCCCTTGACGGTGCATTCTTGGGGGCATTCGAGTTTGGTTCAATCGACTCCGATGGACAGTATGAGCAGGAAGATGATGAAATAGTCGAAGCGGCGCTAGAGACGTTCCAACTAGAGGAAGAGATGGTACATGCTGAAGTCAAGTGACGTAGCGCAGCGCCTCAATATCAGTCGGCGCGCAGCCTACAGTCTCATGGTCCGCCTAGGTCCCCTTAGGATAAACCGAAGCATCCGCTTGTTACCAGAAGTCCTCGAAAGGTTCATACAGGAGCAAACGACATGCCAGTCCATTACGATAAAGCCAAGTCCCGCTGGAGGTGGCAGTCCTCAAGTTCCCTTGGGAACCTCCGGGTTAGCAAGCTATTGCCAAGGGGAATCAAAGAGGCTGAGGCGAAAGCCATAGGTGACAAGCTGGAGGCCCGGAAGGCGGTTGAGGTGTACGGCCTTGAGGGAGCCCATACGATCGAGAAGGCGCTAATGCAGTACCTAGGGGAGCAACAGAAGGCCAAGGGGTACCGCGAGCTTGTCTCGCATATCCATCGCCTCGCGCCCTATGTCGCCGGCAGGACGATTGAGGAGTGCGCCGAGGTGGCCAAGGAGTACACAGCAGCAGCCCGGGCGGAAGGTTTGTCGGACACCACTGTGCACGTGCGTCTCTCGTACCTACGGGCCGCCCTGAACCGGTACTGCAAAGGGAACAAGCTGCCCAGCCCGGCGCACTGGATGGACATACCGGCGCCCGAGAAGGGGCCGACCCTGGCACTCACGCGCAAGCAGATGCTAGCCGTTGCGCGGAAACTGAAGGGTAAGGTGCGGGCCTTCGTCCTGGTGGCGTTCTACTCCGGAATGCGCGCTGGCGAGATCATGCGCTGCACGGTGGAGGGGGATGAGTTTGTGGTGAGGGGGACGAAGAACGGGGACGCTGAGGCACGAACCCCTGTGCACCCAAAGCTGGCGCCGTACCTGAGACACATCCCGTTTCCAGGGACCTACCGGGCGAGCTACTACAAGCCCTACGAGCGCGTGGTGGGCTCTTTGGGCTTGGAGGGGGTGACGATGCACACGCTCCGGCACAGCACGGCCAGCGCGATCATCAGCAACGGGGGAAGCCTGGCGGATGTTGGAGCGGTATTGAGGCACAAATCAGCGGCGTCTGTGATGCGCTACGCGCACATGCACACCGAGGCTAAACGTAAGGCACTTGGGAGAATCAAATGAGAGAGCAAGTTTCTATGGGCATCCTTCGCGATGTGCGCCAAGAAGGCGTTAGAGCTGCTGAGGGGGGAATCAAATGATGTACGCAGAAGTTAACACCTGTTGTGATGCGTGTGGTCAAGAGGTTAAGTTTGCAGCATTGACACCCCTTATGGCGGGGAACAGCGCGGCCATTTGCAAACCGTGTCTTGAGAGCATGCTGGGCCTTGTTAAGGAGATACAAGATATGTACCAGGGGTACGGAGGGGTTATCAAATGATTGAATCAGCGTGGGGAGAGTACTGTGACGTGTGCGGGCGCTATGAGTCAGACGAGCTTGTCAGGCTGTACGAAGAGCGCAAGGAGTTGAATGCGCTTATTTGTCCGACCTGCATAGCGGAGCTTGCCGAGCGCTACGCTTGGGGGCAGCTTGTGACTAAGATGATAGAGAGGATCAAATGACAGTCTTAGAAGTATTGTTCGGAGTGTTCGCTTTCATCGCCGCAATGACGGTGCTTTTGCTGAGTCCGCTGTCCGTCATTGCAGGGGCACTCGTGTTTCACGTTTTATGCACACACGGGGTTATCAATCTGGATACAGAAGAGGACTCAAGTGACTGATTTTACTGTGGTAGGTCGAGGGAGGCTCGAACTCCCGACCAACGGATTAAAAGAGCAGTAGCCTGAGCATCCTAAGTACCTGTATAGGAAAAGGCCTTTTTGCATCAACGTGTGGGCGCATGTGCATAGAAGGCACACGTGGCCTACAGTGGCCCAGCCTGAGCACTACTCTGCACACCAACGGATGACCTGCATTACAAGTACGAAACCAGGAGAGCGACCACATGGATCAGATGCAGCGCCAGTTAGAACTAGAAGATGAGATGGGCAACCGGGGCGTCCTGCGCTACTTGGCGCAACTTAAGGATAAGCGCGGGGTGGAGCGGAAAGAGAGCGTTACTCCGCACGGGGTCGCCCTGCTCCGCTCCCTGGTAGAGCCAGCATCTGCCGCCATGCGGGTGCGGTTCGATGCCATGACAGCGGGCAAGGTGGGCCGGGATGCTGTAGTGATCGACCTACTTACTCAGTTCCGCCCCGAGGTGCTGGCTTATGTTGGCATCTCCGCGTGTATGGACGCGGACGGTCAACTGCTCAGCCGGGTGGCAGAGAATATAGGGCGCCAGTTGGAGGCGGACTCGGACTATCGCCTCTTCGCCACGGCAGCGCCTGATATCCTTAAGGGCGTGGAGAGCTGGCTGGTCTACACAGGGGCGGACGCTCGGCGCCGCAAGGTGGTGCTGACCCTCGCCCGCCGCCGCAACGGGGTTCAGAGCAACAACTGGGGTCGCCCTCTCCTCCTGCGTATGGGCACCTTCGTGATCGAGTCTCTAATCACGGGCACGGGTCTCTGGGATACCTCCCTGGAGTTCGTGGGCAAGAGTAACCGACCTAGGCTCCTACGGACCACCCCTAAGTACCGGGAATGGCGCGATAAGAATAAGGCGGCCATCGCGGCCTTGCATCCTATGTGGTACCCAATGCTAGTCAGGCCAAAGGACTGGGCCGACATCCGGGGCGGGGGCTACTACACCCGTAGAGCGCCTGTCGTGCAGCGCGTCGGCAAGGGGTACTTGGAGGAGATGCGCAACAACACCGATGCTCCCCAGAGGGTCTACGCGGTCCTCAACCCTGCCCAGGATTCCTGCT
>JACCDR010457645.1_pt1 | contig 16649 bp, 17 predicted proteins | sample 7446431 | NCBI WGS metagenome assembly JACCDR01 (sample SAMN15323443, study PRJNA562643) | freshwater metagenome | isolation source: river surface water | place: USA:Blue River Watershed | collected 2017-08-17 | reverse complement strand
TATCTCCAGCCACAAAGTATGTATCTCCCGCAGTCTTGATTCTCTTTCTTGAGAACATTTGTCTTACGATAGTTTCAATGTGTTTTCTTGAAACGTTTTCTCCTTGTAGTTCGTAAGGTTTGTTGATCTCATGAATAATATAATCGACTGTTTTATCCTTACCAGCATATTTGAATAGTTCATCTATATCTGCTGAACCATCTGTGATTATGTCTCCTTTCTTTATTTCATCACCCGCCTTCACTAACATAGTTCGGTTTAGAGATGTAGAATACTCGATAGTATCTTTTGTTTTCTTTCTGTCTTCAAGTAATGGAGTAACTGTAATTATTTTTTCCTTGTCAGTAATTTTTATATCTGTAACTGTTCCAGAAACAGAAGCTACAACTGCTGGGTTCTTTGGTTTTCTCTTTTCAAACAATTCCTCAACTCTTGGAAGACCTTGAACGATATCTCCACCTCCACTCAATGCACCGTGAGCGTGTTTTGTGTTCATGGTTAGCTGTGTTCCAGGCTCACCGATAGCTTGTCCAGCAACTGTTCCCACCGCTTCACCAAGATCAACAACTTTGTTTTTACCAAGATCAGTTCCGTAACATTTTATACAGATACCATTTGGAGTTTTACATGATAGTGGTGATCTTACATAAACCTTTGACACACCTGAACTTTCGATAAGTTGTGCCTCTGCCTTAGTAAGCAAATGTTCTTTTTTAAACAAGACTTTTCCGTCTGCCGTAACAACATCTTCTGATAGAAATCTTCCCTTTATGTGTTTAGCGATAGGTGTTTCAATACCTGTAATAGCATACTTATCTATTACTACTCCTTCTTTAGTTCCACAATCCTCTTCAGTGATCATTGTGTCTTGAGCCACCACGAACATTTTTCTAGTTAGATATCCAGATTTAGCTGTATTTAGCGCTGTGTCAGTTAGACCTTTTCTTGAACCGTGTGTAGTAATGTAATACTCAAGTGGAGAAAATCCTTCTTTTGAACATGAAATGATTGGGAACTCGATAGTCTCACCTTGTGTATTTGTAATAAGACCTTTCATTCCCGCCATTGAAGTCACGTTACCCATAGATCCTCTAGCTCCTGAAAGAACCATATCTCCCACTGAACCATTCTTTGGTAGAGTTTCTGGCATAAGTTTTTCTACATCTGCTTTTGCTCCATTCCAAACTTCAATTATTTGTCTTAATCTTTCTTCCTTAGATATTAGTCCAAGGTTAAAGTGTTCAACAATAGCATCAGCTTTTGCTTTAGACTTAGCAACAATATCCTTTTTACCTTCTGGAATAATAATGTCATCTAGTCCCCAAGTAACTCCAGAGTGTGTAGCATATTTGAATCCGAAACCTTTTATCTTGTCGATAATAGTTGGAACATTTTCGATACCATATTTCTCTGTAAGATCATCAATAATTGCTGTAGTTTTCTTTTTGTTGATCTCAACGTTTATAAATGGATAGTCACTTGGCAATACAGAGTTAAACAATAGTCTACCTACTGTAGTTTCAAATATCTTTCCATCAAACTGCGCATACTTTGGAGTATCACTAGGAAGTACTTTAATTTTTGATCTGAAAGAAACTTCTCCTAGGTCGTAAGCCATGATAGCGGTGTTAGGACTTGAGAAGAATTTACCTTCGCCTTTTTCACCATTAATTTCTTTTGTCATCCAGTAACAACCCAAAATAATATCAAGCATTTTTGCTGAAACTGTTGGATCTCCAGAACCAGGTTTTAGAATATTCTTGTCAGATGCCATTATTTCTCTAGCCTCTAGTTGTGCCTCATCGGAAAGTGGTACGTGCACCGCCATTTGGTCACCGTCGAAGTCCGCGTTGAAAGCAGAACATACTAGTGGGTGTAGTTGAATAGCATCACCTTCAATAAGAATAGGTTTGAAAGCTTGAATACCTAGTCTGTGTAGAGTAGGTGCTCGGTTTAGCAATACAAATCGGTTAGAGATAACATCTTCAAGAATCGCCCACACTTCTGCAATACCGTCTTCAATAAGCTTACTTGCTCCTTTTATGTTGTAAGCAAGCTCTCTTTTCAAAAGTTCAGAAATAATAAACGGTTTGAAAAGTTCTAGAGCCATGTGTTTTGGCAAACCACATTGGTTTAGTTTTAGTTCTGGACCCACAACGATAACAGATCTTCCTGAGTAGTCCACACGCTTACCAAGTAGGTTTTGTCGGAAGATTCCTCTTTTACCTTTTAGGTTATCTGCCAAAGATTTTAGAGCTCTTCTTTGTGATTGATTTAGTGCTGATTGTGCGGAACCATGTCTTATTGAGTTATCGATAAGAGCATCTACTGCTTCTTGTAGAATTCTTTTTTCGTTTCTCAGAATAACATCTGGAGCAGAAATTTCTTTTAGTTTCTTTAGACGATTGTTTCGGTTTATAACTCTTCGGTACAAATCATTTACATCAGAAGTAGCATATCTTCCTCCATCTAGCGGAACCATCGGTCGCAAAGCTGGTGGAATAACTGGAATAGATGTCATAAACATCCACTCTGGTCTAATATTAGAAGTGATCATTGAACTGATAACACTGATTCTCTTGTTTACCTTTGGTGCTTCCAAAGCTCCAGCTTTTAGAAGTTCTTGGTTTAATTGTTCTAGTAGCTTGTTAAGGTCAATCTTTTTGAAAATATTGTAAATAGCTTCAGCTCCAATACTTGCTTCAAACATTGTTCCGTATTTCATTCCAAAGTTGTAGTACTCAACTTCATCCAGAACTCTACCTTCTTGTATTGAATCAATATCTCTCTTTGCAGACAAAAGCATTTCCTTTAGCTTCTCTTTTGTTTTCTCGTCTTGTAGAGATTTAATTTTAGATTTGTATTCTGAATCCAAATCCTTTAGATATCTTGTTCTGTCTTCTTCGGAAACTTTTGTAATAATGTATCCAGCAAAGTAGACTACTTTTTCTATGTCGGCAACAGAAATTCCCAAAACAAGTGCGATTCTACTTGGCATAGATTTAAGGAACCATATGTGAGACACTACTGTCGCAAGTTCAATGTGACCCATTCGCTCTCGTCTTACGATAGAACGCGTTATTTCAACTCCACATTTTTCACACACAATACCTTTGTATCTTATTCCTCGGTATTTTCCACAGTAACATTCATAGTCTTTATCAGGACCGAAAATCTTTTCATCAAACAAACCGTTTTTCTCTGATCTCTGTGTTCTATAGTTAATAGTCTCTGGTTTTGTAACCTCACCAAAAGACCACTCTTTGATTCTTTCAGGTGAAGCAAGCTTTAGAGCTATTGTTTCAAAATCATTTGTATCTGTTGTTGTTCTTGTTTTCATATATTTATTTTAATTAGATTACGGACTAAACGATTTGTTTATGACCATCCAATAATTCTTTCGACCCTCTTTTTATTTGAACATCCAATGCCAAACCTCTAAGGTTATTTAGAAGCACATTAAATGATGCTGGTATATTTAACTGAGTGATAGGCAGACCCTTCACGATAGCGTCAAAGGCTGCAGATCTTCCAGTAATATCGTCTGACTTGATTGTTAGAATTTCTTGCAAAGTATGCGCTGCTCCGTGACCCAGTAGTGCCCATACTTCCATTTCTCCAAATCTTTGACCTCCGTTTTGAGCTTTTCCTCCCAAAGGTTGCTGAGTAATAAGAGAGTAAGGTCCAATAGATCGCATGTGAATCTTGTCCTCCACCATGTGGTGCAGTTTCATTATATACATGTATCCAACCGCAATATCCTGTGCGAAAGCCTCACCTGTTCGTCCATCAAATAATTTCATTTTTCCAGTTTCAGAAAATCCAGCTTTTACTAACTCTTCTTTAATTTCCTCACCTGTTGAGCCTGCAAAAGGAGGCACAATAGCTTGGTAACCCAAAGTGTTAGCAGCCAAACCAAGGTGAAGTTCTAGGATCTGTCCAATGTTCATACGTGAAGGCACACCTAGCGGTGTAAGGATAACATCAATTGGTGTTCCATCTTCCATATATGGCATATCTTCTTCCGGAAGAATCTTTGATATAACTCCCTTGTTTCCGTGTCGTCCAGCTAGTTTATCTCCAACAGAAACATTTCTTAGTTGTGCTACTTCAATATGAATTCTCTTTATGATTCCTGAATCAAGTTTGTCACCCTTTTCTCGTGAGAAAACTTGAACCTTAACAACTCTTCCTCTTTTACCTCCTTCCATTCTCTTTGAAGTATCTTTAATATCATGAGCCTTTTCACCAAATAGAGACCTTAGTAGTCTTTCTTCTGGAGTAAGTTGAGTTTCACCTTTTGGAGTAATTTTACCTACTAGGATATCTCCAGGTCGTACTTCTGCTCCAACTCGCACAATACCGTCTTCTGCTAGGTTCTTTAATTTTGCTTCTCCAACGTTTGGAATATCACAAGTTGTAACTTCCGGACCTAGTTTTGTGTCTCGAACGTTTACAACGAACTCGTCTATGTGAATAGATGTAAATTTACTGTCTTTAATAACTCTTTCGGAAAGAATAATGGCATCTTCATAGTTTGAACCACTCCATGACATGAAAGCTACTAACATGTTCTGACCAATAGCAGCCTGTCCGTCCTTACTTGATGAAGTATCTGCCAAAACATCACCTTTCTTAACCTTGTCTCCAACATCAACAGATGGTCTTTGATGAAAAGCGGTAAAACCATTTGTTCGAGAGAACTTTACAAGATTGTGTTCGATCTCTTTTCCCTTAGAATTCTTGATCGTAATTTTGTTTCCATCTGCATATGTAACTGTTCCATCTTCATCCGCAATAAGTAGTCTTCCGGCATCTTTAATACCATCTGCTTCCATACCTGTAGCAACTAGAGGCACTTCAGGAACAATACAAGGAGTTGCTTGTTTCTGCATGTTCGATGCCATAAGTGCACGTGAAGCCTCATCGTGGTTTAGGAAAGGAATCATTGAAGTCGCGATTGAAAAAGCTTGGTTTGTCGCAACATCTATATAGTCAACTTTGTCTCTAGAAACAAGACCAGGTTCACCTTCAATTCTAACCTCGACTTCATCTGCTAAAATTTTTCCAGACTCATCTACAGGAGTAGCTGCATGAGCTATAGCATAACCCTCTTCTTCAGAAGCATTTAGATACACTATTTCAGAAGTTACTTTTCCATTTTTCACCTTTGCATATGGAGTTTCAATCATTCCAAAACTATTGATTCTTGCATAAATAGCTAGACGCAATACAAGACCAATGTTTGGTCCTTCAGGTGTATGAATAGGACAAATTCTTCCATAGTGAGAAGTGTGCACATCACGAACTTCGAAACCTGCTCGTGTTCTGTTTAATCCTCCAGGTCCCAAAGCAGAAAGTGTTCGAAGGTGCTCGATTTCAGCAACTGGGTTCTCTTGAAGCATGAACTGTGAAAGTTGGTTTGTTGTAAAAAATTCTTTGATTCTTGCTTGTAGAGGTCTTGGAGCAACAAACTGCACTGGCAAAGTAACATCTGTCTCTATTGTAGACATTTTGTTTTGGATATTTCTCTTTATTTGAGCAATACCTTTTCTAATATTCTGTTGGAATAGTTCTCCAACAAACCTTACTCTTCGGCTTCCTAGGTGGTCGATATCATCTTCTACTGAGTTTGGAGTGTTATTTAGGTTTGCAACATGAGAAATGATTACAGCAACATCTGCCACAGAAATAGTTTTTCTCTTTAGCTCTTTATCATCCATTCCCAATCCAAATCTTTTATTGAATCGATGTCGTCCTACTGGTGAAAGGTCATATCTTTCAGCATCAAAAATAGAATTAACAAACTCCTTTGCATTTTCTGCAGTAGCTAGATCACCATCACGCAGTCTCTTGTGAATATCTATATAGGCTTCATCTATACTTTTTGTGTGATCCTTAACTAGAGTTTTTTCGATTGAGTTTCTTGCGAATTCATCACCCTTAAACAAAGCTTTGATATCTTCGTCTGTCTCGGCACCCAAAACTCTCAAAAGAGTTGTAACTGCAAACTTTCTCTTTCTGTCGATTCTTACAGACATGACTCCTTCACTGTCCGACTCGATCTCTACCCATGCCCCTCGAGATGGAATAATTTTTGCTCCAAAAAACTTTCGTCCCTTTATTTCTGTAGCCGTGAAAAATACTCCATAAGATCTAGCTAGTTGAGGAACAATAATTCTCTCAATACCAGAAATTATAAAAGTTCCATGAGAAGTCATAAGAGGAAAATCCGCCATGAAAATCTCTTGCTCTTTTTCTGTACCTAGTATGTGGTTCTTTAGTCTAACTTTTGCCTTAAGAGGAGCTTCGTACGAAAGCTTGTTATCCTTTGCATAGTATTCGTCATATTTTGGTTCTGATAATTCAAAACCTGTAAAATCTAGTGTGAATTTTTTACCAGAAAAGTCTTTTATAGAAGAAAACTCTTCAAACACCTCCTTAAGACCCTTTTCAATAAGTGCCTTAAAAGACTCCAGTTGTGGTTCAACGAAGTTTGGTGTAGGGATTAGAGGTTTCTTGAAACGACTGAAAAACTTTTGTGGACGAGCAGTTTTTGTTTTTTGCATAAAAAATAATAATTAACCCCACCTACTATTAATAAATGTAAACTACGAAGCCTGCATTACCTTCGTTAGCAGTTTAAGACAAACAAAACGAACCATCCCCTCTTTGGATGGTAATTTTGAAACTCTTAAACTGTTAGCGATTGAACTGCAAAATAGTATAGAACTATTAAACCCCGAATAAATTCTATGCCCCTGTCAAAACTCAATCATGTGAAGCAACTATGAGTATATGTCAATGGTTATATTTTGTCAATAAAAGTCAATAAACTTATCCACATACTATTAACACCAGGTTTGACAGTTACAGTCAAAGATACGTTTGACAGCTATTATATATACAGTATTCTCATATGCGGAGAACCCAACAAGGAGGGCCTAGATGCCAAAAGGTATTGCTATGTACGAAGTGGAGTTCAAGGATAACCCGGGAACCAAGACTTCGTCGATGCGATGTCAGTTCTCATTCAGGGATTCCGAGAACAGATTCTTCGTCGGATACGGCAAGGACTGGAGGAGTGCCAAACAGGATGCGCTGGATAAGAGGACCCGGCACACAGGCGAGAAGTGATAGAGCACAACCCTCCAGACAAACACCCCGAAGCTTAAAAAGCTTCGGGGTGCGTTGCTATATTATAAGTTGGCACAAATTGCTTACTAATAGTGCATTTTAAATATAATGTATGAAACTATAACCAGAGAGATTAAACTTTGAGCAGAGTTTATAGCTACTAGTTTCCATGTTTTTCTTTCCCATATAGCCGCATTTGCGTATATTGGAAAACTGAATCCTAGCCATACTATAAACAACACTCTAAGCAGACCGGCATACGAGTAAACCAACATTTGATCTACCATACAATACAAAACCCACACAACCAGAACATTTGAAAGAAAGTTAGCAATAAGAGGTTTTACCATACCTAATTGTTTGTATTTTTCTTCACTAGCGGGATTAAAATCCATTAATTTTGCCCACTCCCTACCAAATAAAACAGTAAACCAAAATGCTCCGAAGACAAACATTGCTACTGCAGAAACAATTATTGTTAACATAGGTTTATTTAATTTAATTATTAATTTTTAATCTCAGTAAAAGTTATTCCACTTGGCAAAGCAAACTTTGATGAATCTACACTCCATGGCTGACAATCATAGTCGCCTATTTGTTCTGCATTAAATGAGTACTGATCGGATGTTTTAGTTGAAGAGTCTCCATTTCCTTCTGCACTAACTGGAGCCTTGAAGCCCTTACCCTGCATCATGTTTGACCAAGTATATGTGTATTTATCTTTAACTATAAAATATGTATCTACATTCATACCTGCAACACTCGTATTAAAATCCCCTCTTATATTTCCTTTGTCTATATAAACTGTTCCCTTACTATCAATACCTTCAACAGACTGGTTAACTGTGCAAACATATGAACCTCCTTGTTTAAGAAACGCATCAAAAGACATTTTCTTTCCAGAAGTGTTTTCTGCTGGAGCTGAAGGATTTGGTTCCCCCACAGCAATAGAATTTGGGTTTTCATTTGCCATTTCACCTGAACTATTGTTTCCGCTCATAGCAAAGTATACTCCTCCCAAAACGACAACTACTCCAACCACCGTAGCAATTACTTTATTACTCATATTTTTAAGCTAATTTTAATGCACTAATTATACTCCTTCTATTTTCTTTTAAAAGCACCCTCTTGTACTAATAGTTTCATCTTTTTTTCTGAACCACCCCTATTGTATTCACCAACCTTTCCATCACTCCTTATAACCCTATGACATGGAACTGTTTTGTCGTAATTTGCTTTCATAATACTTCCTACAGCGCGAGAAGCACCTGGACTTCCAGCATATTTTGCGACCTCACCATAAGACATAGTTTTGCCTTTTGGTATTTGTCTTACCACTTCTTTTACTCGCTCTGCAAATGTTTTAACTTTTATTTTCATTATAGTTTCCTTGCATCATATGCCCAATGCAATACTGCTTGTCTTTGTTTTCTGTGACAAGAAAAATCTCCCGGCGAACAGTTTAGTGTTATCTGTGCGATATGTCGTCGTATCGCTCGCCATCGTTTTATCTGTCTTTCATCATCATCACTTCGCCTGCCCATATAGTAACGACAGTACCACTCAAACCAACCTCGTGGATCTTGTTCATTTATCCAGCCCTTCTTTCTCCACACAGACAGTGGCTGACTAGCGTTCACACCGAAAAAATTTATTTTTGGGTCATGCTTTTCTTTGCAAAGTTTCGCCTTCTTCCACCAATCTTTAGGATATTCGTCTGTCTCTGCAACATCTGTCATATATTTACCACCAAAAACACCGAGCTCTAGCATTTCTTTTGGAGTTAATTCTGGCTTAAAGTCCTTGTGAAAATTTTTTCCAACGGGTTCGGACAAAGTGTATTCGTACCCTATCTGCATTTTGTTTTTTACTTTTACTGTTTTCATTTTGTTATTTCAAATATTTTATTTTTACTTGTACCTCCTCTTACTAAAGTTACTTGCGACCTTGAAACTTCAAAATACTCTGCAAGGACTCTAACCGCTCCTTCATTTGCCCTGCCTCCAACTGGCGGTTCTTTAACAGATACCTTGTATATATCTAAACCTTCCTTAATACCTAAGTCTAGAGTTGCTTGTGTTACCCGCTCCACACTTTCTATTTTAGCATTTGGTTTTACTTTAACTATTATTCGCATTTTATTCTGAATCCTTTTCTAACTTTTTATATAGTGTACCCGTTATAAAAAGAAGAAATGAACCGCCTAAAACTAAAAAAATTGGGTTATCTTTCAACAAAGGTATTTCATCTGTGATTAATTCAAAACCATGCAGTATCGCAGCAATACTAAACGTAAGCAGAAAAGCAAAAAGTAGTGGGTATTTGTTTAAAACTGGCCTCGTATAACTTCCAGCCCTATCATTCAACTCTTTTAGTAGTCTCTCAATCTCTTGTATCGGATCTTTTTCCATATGTTTATAAAATATTAAAACTCACCATAATTGTATCACTTCTTAAAATTTCTTCTTTCTTTCTCACGATAAATTTTATTGATACAAGATAACCAAATTCACCTTTCGGGTTTCTGTATGGAAACAAAGACGTCTTCCATAAAGTTTTTCCTACTTTTGCTTCTATTTTTATCATACCTTTACCATACTTTTCTCTAATATTTTTAGAAATATTATCTGGAACATTTACAAAATGCCATCCACCTAAACCAGGATATCGCCAAACCTCTGCTTTAAATTTATACACCTTGGACATTATTTTATAACCTTGTATAGCACAGGATACACTCTAGTGGCTATTTTTGCATAACCAGTGTCGTTTGGATGTATAGCATCAGACATAAACTCATCCTTTGTTATTAGTCCATCCAAAACATTAGATACAAAAGCAGACTCTGTTTTGTCAGAAAGCTCTTCAAACCTTTCATCAAACTTATCACTTAAAATTCCTCCACGTACACCCAAAAGCAGAACTATAGCTCCCCGGTCTTGGATATTTTTAATTATTTTTTCAAGATTATTAAAAGTTGTATCTATAGGTACTTTTCTTAAATAATCATTACCACCCAAAAGAAGTATGACTACTTTTGGCTTATATTTATCTAGTTCAACTAGTCTTTTCAAACCGTCCTCTGTAGTATTTCCAGAAACACCTAGATTTACAATTGGTCTACCTATTCTGCGCGAAAGTATAGAAACAAAGTTAGTACTGTCGCCAGTGGCACCAACACCCTGCACCAAACTGTCTCCAAAAGCTATAATGTCTGTGCCACTCGATGGGTAGTTTTTTATTTCAGTACTACCTCCAAAAACAAAATACAAAACAACTAGAAACACTACAACTGCGCCTGCATATAGAAACTTTTTATTCATACAACAATTTTATCACATTCAGCAATTTCTGAGGATTCTTTATTTGAGTTCGATAACTTTCACAATCTGAATGAAATCCGATGTTGAGAGTTTCAAAATGTGAGAAGCCTTACAGGCAGTAAGGTGCCGAGCATTTTGAAAATCGAGAACGAGAAGTTCGTCAGATTTGGAAGTTAGTACTTTCGGATCACTCCGCGGACGATGGCTGCCACCTTCAGATCATAAGTTGGGTAAATAGGTGCGTAGTTTTTGTTAGCTGGTTTTAGGTAAACTGTACTTCCTTTCTTTTTGAAATACTTCATTGTCCATCCACCATCTACTTCTGCTATAACAATATCACCATCTTTTGGATCTCCTCTTCTTTCAACTAAAACAAGATCACCTTCACGTATACCCTCATCTATCATTGAATCCCCTTTTACTTCTAGTAAGTATGTAGAGTTTTTGTTTCTACCTATTAAGTACTCATCCAAATTTAAGGACTCCGTGTTGTCTTGATCTACTGTTGTTGGGATTCCCGCCTCCACCAGACCGAGTAGTGGGGTCTCACCAAAAATTTTAAGTGGAGTTAGTTTGCCGTTACTATCTTTTTCCAAAACCTCGTCATCTACAAGTTTGTTTATGAGTTTATAAACTGCGTTTTTAGACTTGAAGCCAACAAGAGACATTATTTCTTTGTATCCGGGCATTCGTCTGTTGGTGCGATAGAATGCCAATATTTTGTCGCGGTATGTTGAGTATTTTTCTGCAGACATATTTATGCTAGTGATAGATTTCTAAATGACCAAACACTTCTACTTCTTTTAAGATTTGCTAGTCTTGTCAAAACTTGTTTGTGTTCACGAGCCTCACGTGCGTATGAAACTCCTCTAACTATTTTCCTGTCTATTATATCATTTAATGATTCTAGTTGTGCTCGTAGCGATCTCTCTAAATTTAATTGTGTCATGTTTTTTATAAATTACTTTAATAATTTTTAAACCCTGGTTTTGTTATGTTTATATAATAAGTGAACCCGAGTTCACCGTCAATAAATACTCAAATAAAACTGTGGAAAAGTATTCCGTTTTATAAAATTGTCCATTTAACTACTTGACATATATATAATAGTGTGCTAAAGTACATATAAGGAGTGACACCGCATGCCTAGTATCGATAGTCATCGTCAGTTCCATTTCGGACGCTCAACCGGTTTCCAGACGGGGGTCACCCCGATCTCGGAACGCGAACTTCGCATGGGTCGTCGCCCGCAGGACACCGCCTCTGCCGCACGTACCCACCTACTCAAGGGCGGTCGGAAACTCGGTTCGTGGAGCCCGGACGGCCCCAACGAAAACGTCATCGTCCAGCGCTGAGCACACAGTCCTGGGTCCCCATCGTTTGGGGACCGAGGGCTTTTTCTTTTTCGAAATCTTTCATAATAAAAACCTCACATTTCTGCGAGGTTTTTATTATTTTTTATCTGTTCTTAATCTTTTCGATTCTTTCTTGCAACTTACTTATTTTTTTATTTTTTTGTTGCTCTTTTTTCTCTTCTCTTTTTTCCTTATTTTCTTCTTTCTTTTCTTTATTTTTTTCTTTCTCTAATTTCTTTTCTGACTTCCAGTTGTTGTATGCATCCTTTGTAGCATTTGCAAAGTCTAGTCCTGTCAAAGCTTTTCCATTTATTACTAGTACCCAATGATAGTCAGATGACATTTGCACCCAATCCCCTAGTTTGATTTCCTCGACCTTATAAACTCCATCTGCAAGATTTGAAAATGTGTATGCTCCGTTTGCATCTGTTGTTACAGTTTGCGTAACAGGCATGTTTTTCTTTTTACCCCACCACCAGAAGTTTCCTCCGTATAGTTTTATAGTAAATCCTGAAATTCCAGTCTCCCCAGCATCCCTTTTGAAGTTTGTATTTGCATCATTGTATGCAACTCCAGAGATTGAACCTGCACCAGGTGTAGGTGTTGGAGTTGGAGTTCCGGGATTAATTACAGAAACACTTTGACATGGACCATTTACCGCACTATTGAACTGATCTCCAGAATATTTTGCTTGAAAATATAGTGTTCCAACTGTATTGAACTGAATAGAGTTAGACTGTGACACAACTCCATTTGTAACTGCTTTTGTTCCTGCATCAACCTTGTCTGCAGTACATGCGTTGTTTGTATAAACTCCATATGAAACTGTTCCTGTAGCATTTGCTGTTACTCCTGAAAGCAATGCTGTTTGATACACACTTGTTCCAACTAATACAGTTGAACTAGAAAGTGTTGAACTAAGTCCACTAGAAACTGATGTTGCTTGCAAACTAACACAGTTACTTGTTGTTGATGCATACAAATCCCCTTGCCCTCCGTAAAACACTCTATATGAAAGCCCATTACTTCCAACTGTTGTTGTTGCAGAGTCTGCCACTCCAGATGCAAGCAAAACCCCTGACTGAGTTGTAGCAGTACCAGAACATGAAGTATTTGAGTATAAACTAAAATCCACAGTTCCAAGTGCAACCGGACCTGTACTAGAAGAAACCGTAGTCTGTGCTCGAACTCCAGTTCCTATACTTGAATTAGTAACCACTACATTACTACCATTTTTAATTTGAGTTTCTATTGTTGGTACTGTTGCAGCAAAAGCTGTTCCAAATGTAAGTGCAGAAACTGCCATTACTGTGACAAAAACCCCAGCAGAAATTTTAGAAAATACTAATCTATTTGTTTTCATTATTTTATTATTATTTTTAATTTAAACCCTGATTAGTACAGAAAAATCCGTACTGCCATTACAGACGACAGTACGGATCCTTCATTACAAACAAATAGAATTGACCTATCTGCGTTGTTGTCGTTCAATTTTATTCGCTCACCGTACTATATGTACGACTCACTCATAAAATTTTCGACGCCTAGCATCTAGGCCAATTCTATTTGTTTGTGTTCTATTTAACTAATTAGATTTTATTACCTGAACTGTACCAGCCTTAACTGCAGGTGCAGACATAGTCGATACAGTATAATCAGCACTTCCCCATGCACCACCCATCATAGGCATTGCTTTATAGTACATATGGTTGCCATATCCTCCTCTTTCCATTGCACCTTTTAGTTCTCCAAACTTCATACCAATAGAAAATACCCATGTGATGATAATAATTCCTAGTAGCCATCTCAAAAGATTGTTTCTGCCGTAACCACACATGTTACCGCACTGGCCACATCGTCCATCTCCCGAACCACAAACCTCACACATATTTTTTTCTGCCATTTTATTTTTGTTAAAATTATAATTTATAAAAATATTATATCACACAAACTTTTTCTAACCATTTGTGCGACTTGGTCGCGGAGCTTTGCCTTTCATTTTTGGCTTTATGCTCATACTCTTCCCGCTTTTTTTCGCTCCCTTGTTTAATGTATTAAAACTATTTTTTTGCATAGGTAAATTATAGCATTAAAGGTAAATTAAAGACCCGCTGATGACCTTTTTTCAGCCTCATCTAGTGCATAACCTATTGCAATGGCTACAGCGGGCTGCCAAATTAAATATACATAATAATAGTTATCTGGATTCTGTCCTATGTATGATGCCACTGTACCAACAAATATTATAAGCAAAGCACTATCCCATAATATGTGGTATTTCATTTTGAGAAAGAGGGATAATATCGCAGACCCAACAAAACCCGATATACAAAAAAGCAAGAAAAAATTTTCTTCGCGAGTGTAATAAATAATAATAAAAAAAACATTTACCGCTACAAAATACGCAAATGTTGATACAAATATAGAAAAAAAGTGTGCGATAATATCTTTTCTTACATAAAGATAATCGGCAATAGAAAATAATATACCGAAAACTAAACCAGGAAAAATAAACATCATCATATTTATATCCCCAGATACTTCAATGTGATTGGATTCTATTGCCTTATTGCTTAATACATAAAATGTAAATAATCCCGAAATTGATCCTATCAAACCCAAATATATTGCTCTTTTCATATATTTAATTTATTAAAACTATTTTTTTGCATAAGAAAATTATAACATTATATTTTTTATAACAGAAAGGCAGTGCTCGCGCACCGCCTTTTGCATCATATTTCGTCTACAGGTCTTTGCCCTATTTCACAACTTCACGTCGGGAAGTTGAACCTTGTACGGGTCACCCGCGACACTGTACTTGCCCTTGGTTGGGCGCACTGTAACGCGATAGCGGGACAGTACCCACAGTACCACCGCAAGGGCACACAGTATGTAAAAGACGAGAAACGCCTGCACATACCATGGCATAGCACCCCACAAATCTGACACGACCGGTATCGCCACTCGATCCACGAGCAACACGACAAGCCTCATGCCACACCCCCACACAATATTTACTCACAAAACCAAACCAAAATCAAACAAAATTATTTTGTACTAAACTCTTGAAAAATTTCATCAAGTTCTTCTTTCATTCCGACCGGAATCTTTTCCTTTATTTTTGCAGAACCAAACAGTGTATAAGCATGGGATTCGTCGTCTAAAACTGTCTCGTGATAGCCACCTAGAGAACGCAACCAATCCTTTAGCATTGTCAGGTCATACTTTTTCAAAACATTTAATACTTTTTCTTTATACTCTGGTTTAGTATAGAAAAGTCCGTGCGCTGTTTCATGATGTAATGTTGTTTTGGCCCTGTCGGAATTAATATCTCCAAAAAGACCAATAATATAAAAAGGATGTGAAATGTCTTTAAAATGTTCTAGGAAAACTTTTTCTTCATCACTGAGTGGGTCGAACTTTCCTTCTAGAAATGGAGTCAAAATATGTGATGGAATATTAAATCCAGACCAGTCGCTATAGTACGTGAAAGATCCTCGCTCGCCTTCGTACCATTTTTTATATTCATCCAGTGTAAAAAATTTTCCACGAAATTCTGGTGACTCATAATGTTCCTGAAAACGCAAAAAAGTAGAAGCTAGTTTTTCCTGCTCCTCAAACTTTAATAAATATATACCCTCTCGTACCAAACTTTTCTCAATCATTACTTAAAACTAGTCCTTTTTGAATGATTTGTAAATAATAAGTGGAAGAGAAATAACTGCATATAGTCCAGACAGCAAAATTGTCACCAGTTCTTTATCTATTGCGTAGATATCCATACCAAGTGAACCTCCAGAACTGCCGCTAGTTGGAGTTATAAGTATTGCGGCAACAGCAAAAATTTTTTAATTATATAAAGTTTTGGGTCGGGCTTTTGGCCCGACCCCAGGTCGCTGTTGTGGTGCGACTACTGCACTCGTGTGTCTTGTGGTGCCCAGAACTGCTCAGGGTAGTTGGCCAGACCTTGTTGAAACAGTCTGATCTGTCCAGTCCAGAATGGAAAATTCCTCGCCACCCTGTACAGAACCATAGCCCTAGTTGGATCCTCCTTCCGTAGTGCCATGCTCGCATCGGCAAGTGCACCTGCACCCGCCCACAGGTACCACGGCACGTTGTGCTTCTGCGACATCTGCGTGCCGAAAAAACCGAGCATGAACATGATCTGTCCCCCGGCAACCTCTTGCGGTTCTTGCACGGAATCTGGCAGTGTGTCCAGGAAAAAGCTCTCGAACACATCCGTCAGGTTCCTCGGGCAAGGAAGAACGTTGTCCTCGACACTACAGGAAACCATTGAGTAGTACTCGAGCACGCTAGCGACGTAGGTGATTTCGTCCTCCCTTACCGGAATCCTAACCACTCTCCTAAGTCCGTTGCGAAAAAACTCTTCTGCTGAGCTTTCACCCACAGAAAGAAACTCGCTCAACACAGTAGGAACCATCGCTCCACACCCCCCCTTAAATATCTTATATATTTATCTCAAATCTGCAATCTTTGTTTGGAATATCGCCCAGGAACTTCTTACAGAAGTTCTCTCTCTCATCTCCCTTCATAAAATCTGGTGCGAAGATTTTTATATTAAAAGGAAATAGTTTAAAGACAGTTTCGCTGTCACCAAACTCTGCGCCAACACCGAGCCCCACCGTAGTGTCACCAAAATTTTGGTCAAAAACAAAATTTCCAAGAGAGTAAAATATTGCCTTACCTTTGTACACTTCCGTATTTTGTACAACATGCGGGTGGTGTCCGAAAATAACATCTGCACCACTGTCTACAAGTCTGTGCGCAATCTCTATTTGGTTTTCGTTTGCAGAAAGCATATACTCCGTAC
>JACCDR011843554.1_pt1 | contig 16658 bp, 18 predicted proteins | sample 7446431 | NCBI WGS metagenome assembly JACCDR01 (sample SAMN15323443, study PRJNA562643) | freshwater metagenome | isolation source: river surface water | place: USA:Blue River Watershed | collected 2017-08-17 | reverse complement strand
GTCGGTAGTAAGACCAGCTGCTCGGTCCTGTGCTCGGCCCAGCCGCGCTCGATGACGAGCCCATCAACGCCGTACTCGCTCAGCACGAAGGCGCGCATCGCTTCGAGCTTCGCGCCCAGGACGTCGTCGCCCTCAAGCGCGCGCGGCAGGAGCGCGTGGTAGACCCACGCGGCCGACGAGAGCTTGCGCGCGTTCTCCTTCTCCGCGAACGTCAGGGCTTCGCGGTACTCGCTGAGCTGGTAGCGCACCACGGGGTCAGCGACGGCCTGCTCCATGAGCGAGAAGGCGTGGTCGCGCCTGCCCGCCCGGAAGGCCATGCGGCACTCCTCGATGGCCTCGCGCAGCGCCTGAGGGGCCGCGCTGTAGGGCGTGGACGCGAAGCTCTCCCGGTACGCGTCGAGCGCGCCGAGCGCGATCTGATCCACCCTGTAGATCAGGTCGTCTAGTTCCACGGGCGCTTCTCCCGCTCGCGACGCGCCTTGCGCAGCGCTTCGAGCTCAGGGTCGACGGTCGGCGCGGGCGCGGGCTTGTCGACGAGCGCGTACTTCTGCGGCGACTGCGCGAGCAGCTTGATGGGATAGCCAGCGGCACGCGCGTAGGAGTCCTTGAAGAATGCGTCGAGCGCGCGCCCGACGATCTCCCGGCGCTTGTCCTCGGGCACGCTCAGTGCCCAGCGCGCCAGGTCCATCACGCTGGGGTGATTGGCCTGCATCCATTGCCCCGCCCCCTGCATCTCGAAGCGCTGCGCGAAGCCCTTGCGCAGGGCGCGCGCACAAGCCTCCAAGTGCGTTACTTCTGCGTTACATTCCACAGGTAACGCAGTCCGCAAAGGCTCCGGAATCATGGAGCTGTACTGCGTTACTGCGTTACGTAACGCAGTTTTCTCCACAGTCTCCAGACGGCGCTGTCTAAACTTCTGCTGACGCGTCCTCGCCTGAGCACGCTTCTCCTCGGGAGTGCGCTTGCCCATCAGCGCCCCCCGTCGTCGAACATGCGGATCTGGCGCGGGTCGTCGTTGCCGAGCTTGCCCAGCTCCTGCCCGGACTGGTTCCAGCCGGGGCGAACTACACGCGCGAACAGCTCGAAGCGGATCGCGTCCGGGTACATGCGCTCGACGAGGTGGTAGAATTCGTGGGGCTTCTGGCTATGCACGCCGTGCACGCCCTCGAAGACCGAGCGCTGGCTCTTGTTCGTGGGGTACGCCTTGCCACGCGTCGCGATGATGCACGTCTCGTGAGCGTTGCGCACGTAGCGCCCCATGCCGAAGAACGGCTTGCGATTGGCGGTGAGCTTCAGCCAGACGAGCTCGCTCTTCGGGGTAAAGCCCCAGTTGCGACACACCTCCAAGGCTTCGTGCTGCATCGCAGCCACGCGCCACAGGAACAATACGCAGTCGTCGGGCAGCCCCTTGGGCAAGGGGTAGACGCAGATCTGCGGCACGGTCAGCGTCGGGTAGTTGGCGGCGGCGCCGCGCTCGCCGAGCTTGTCGGTAAACTTCCACGGCGGGTCAGCCACGAGAAGGCCCAGGGCCATGGCTAGCTCCAGCCCATCAGGTAAGCGGGGCTCGTGCGAAAATACTTCGCGAGCTTCTGCACGGTCGCCGTGGTCGGGGAGCTCGTGCCCCACTCGTAGCGGTAGATCTGGCGGTCGCTGACCCCGACCGCGTCCCCTACCGCGCGGGCAGTGACGCCACGCTCCCTGCGCAGCTCGCGCAGGCGCCCCGACAAGCTTGGTCGACCCATGACAGTGGATGCTATGTCACTGGATGTCCAACTCGCAACTCCCATTTTACGACATGGGCGGAGACGTCACGAAACGGGAAGCCGTGGGAATCTAGGGACTCCACTTGTTTCTGGGGCGGATATGCTCTTTATGCCGTTCGGTTGCATTCGGGCGAAAAGGCGGCTCTAATTGGCCTTGGAATGACCACATCGCATTTTGGCAAGCGCCTTCGCGACCTGCGAATGGATCGCGGCTTTACTTCTCAAGCGCAGTTTGCCGAGTACTGCGGAATCGCCCCGAAGACTGTCTGTCGACACGAGCAGAGTGCCAGGCCTCCCAGGGCCATCGACCGCACGGTGCAAGCGTACATGCGGGTCCTTCGTGTGGAGGAGCTGTACCTCATGCACGGAATCGGCGATCCGCCCAAGATTTTCCGCGCAGTCGGCAGGAAGATCCCCCCCAACGTGGAGCGATACCTCTCCGATCTCAGCGTCGGCAGTCCGGTGAACGAAGCGATCAAGCAGGGGCTTCTGGCCTTCGATTGGGTGGGCGCAGGTAAGGCAAACCCCACAGAGTGGGAAGTAAAATCCCTGGCGAACGTGCTTGAAGGTTGGGCTCAGAAGTAGCACAACCGGGGCATGCAAGACCTCAGGGGTGGGGACTGGACTGCGCACGTCGACACATATCTTGCGTCCGACCGCGGAGCCAACACGAGCGCGTACGCGCGCCAGCAGCTGTACGCCCAGGACGGCGCCGCGCTCGGCTTCCAGCCCAGCCGACACGGCCTCGACGAGATCCACGCGCTGCGCGGCTTCCTGGAAAGCATTGCGCCGTCCAATGCCCTGGCGCCCCTGGTTGGGTGTGCGCCTTTTGGCGGCGCGGCGGTGTTGCACGAGCTGGCTCACTGGAAGATGACAGCAGGCTCACGGACAAGTTGAATCCAGATTGACCTGGACATGAAATGTCCACATGATGGCTGTCATGCATTGCCCCGTGACTGCCCTCTGCCAGCGTTGTGCTTGCTGCCGCGCGTGGTCCCCTGTCGACGAACTGGTCGACGTCAGCGAGACCGGTGAGCCGCTGCTCATGTGCGCCAAGTGCGCGCGCGAGTACGCCGAGGAACAGCGCGAGGAGTACGCGCAGGACATCGAGTTCTAGCCATGATCCGCACTGGCATCTACGCCGAGGATCGTGAGCACTGGCTCGCCGCGCGTCTTCGCTATCTCACCGCGAGCGACGCCGCGATTGCGCTCGAAGTCTCCCGCTACCGCGATCGTCAGGGCCTTCTCGAGGAGAAGGCGGGCCTGCGCGAGAGCAGCTTCCAGCACAACGAGCAGCAGGAGATCGGCCTCTTGCTCGAGCCGACCATCGCGCGCCTGGCGATGAAGCGCTGGGGCTGGAACCTTGTGCTCTGCGGCGAGCTGATTGTGGACAGTGCGTGCCCGACGCTGGCGTCTACGCCTGACTATCTGATGGACACGCCCTGGGGCCTTGGGGTCGTCCAGGTGAAGACGACGACGGGCAAGGCGCAGGAAGACATCAAGCCCACCCTGAAGGACGGGTCGGAGTCCACTGCCATGTTCGCAAAAGGTCCGCCCCTGGACTACGTGCTTCAGGTGCAGGCTGAGATGGCCTGCGTGGGCGCTCAGCTCGGGTGTCTCCTGGTCGGACACTTCTGCGCGCCCTCGTTCAAGGTCCGCGCGTATCCCATCCTGCGCCACGAGGTGGCCGTCCAGAGGATCCGAGAAGCTTCGGTCGCGTTCATGCGCGACGTCGATCATTTGAAGGAAGTAGCAGCATGACCAACATTGTACGCATCGCAGACTGGGGACTCACCGACGAGCAGATCGAGCTGATCAAGACGGCGTTCGCGCGACACGCCACCAACGACGAACTGGCCCTGTTCGTCCAGACCTGTAACCGCCTGCGCCTCGATCCGTTCGCGCGCCAGATCTTCCTGGTCAAGCGCTGGGACAACAGCCTGGGGCGCGACGTCGCAACGACGCAGGTGTCGATCGATGGCTTCCGCCTGATCGCAGAGCGCACGGGCGAGTACCGTGGGCAGACCGTGCCCCAGTGGTGCGGCAAGGACGGCGTGTGGGTCGACGTCTGGCTCGACCCAGCCAACCCGCCCGTGGCCGCACGCGTTGGCGTGCACCGCGAGACGTTCCGTGAGCCGCTCGTGCGCACCGCCCTCTGGAGCGCGTACGCGCAGAGCGGCAAGAACGGTCTCACCTCGATGTGGCGCACGCACGGCGTGAACCAGCTCCTGAAGTGCGCCGAGGCGCTGGCCCTGCGCGCGGCCTTCCCGAACGAGCTGAGCGGCGTCTACACGAGCGACGAGCTGCCCGCCGAGGCTGCGCCTGCGCAGACGTACGCGCCCGCCAACGACGCCGCGCCGAAGCCCAAGGCTGCTCCGCGCCTGTCGGTCGTCAACAAGGCGCCGAGCACGCTCGCCGAGTTCGTGGCCATGGCGCCGAAGGACGCGCAGCCTGTCGCGGTGAAGGCTGCGCCGGAGCCCGCCGCCGAGCTCGTCACCGAGGGCGAGACCGTGTACGACGCCGATACGGGCGAGGTGCAGGAGCTGGCCGAGAGCGAGCCGCCTCCGGCTCCGGAGCCCGCACGCAAGCGCCCCGACGGCAGCTGCCCGGTGTGGACGCAGGGCGATCACAAGGGCAAGTCGTATCTCGACACGCCGCGCAAGTACCTCGCCGCGTGCCTCAACGGGCCGTGGGCGAAGAACGCGTCGAGTCGGCAGCTCGAGTGGGCGAAGCACGCCGTCTACGTGCGCACCGAGAAGGCGCGCGCTGAAGGACGCGAATAGGAGGACGCAATGCCGCGGGCTAGGGAATCGTTTGCGATGGACGGCATGCATGCGTGCGTAGCTCCTTCGGAGCCTGCGCCTGTGCTGCGCCGCTGGTACACGACCGCGCAGGCGGCCGACTACCTGGGCATCTCGCCGAACGCGCTCTTGCACCACGTGTGCAGGGGGCGCCTTGAGCCCGACTGCCGGGGCCGCCGTGGCCGCAGCAAGCAGCACATGTTTAGCCGCGAGCGGCTTGACGCGTTTGTACTCGGCGAGGACACTCGCTGAACACCCCATGACCAAAGCCGTACCCATTGAGATCTGCCCTGGGCTCACCAAGATCGGCCCGCAGAAGTACCTCTCCCGCTACGCGCCAGTCGACCCCCGCACGGGCAAGCAGCTCGACAAGACGCGCACGCACAAGGCGTTCGGCGACCGCGAGGCGCGCAGGAAGCACGAAGACTTCTGCGCCGAGGTCGACAAGAAGCTCAAGACGGGCGACGAGTGGACACTGGCCGAGGCGTGCCAGCACATGCTCGCAAAACAAACCTTTGGCTCGCGCCGCGTGCTGAGCGTGCACACGCAACGCTTCTGCCATGACGGGCGCGGCGATCGCAGGCTCAGCGAGATCTCCACGCGCGAGTGGCAGCGTATGATCGCGGCGCTGCCCGAGCGCTACCCGCGCAAGCGCAAGGGCGTGCTCGAAACGATGAGCGTGGACACGGCCAATCACCACCTCACCACCCTTCGGAAGGTGTACAGGGAGGCGCAGGCCGTCGGCCGCCTCGGCGGCGACAACACCGCGCTCGCGGTCGCACAGCTCGAGACGAAGCAAGACGAGGGCGCGCTGCTCCGTGACGCCGAGCTGGGCAAACCCAAGCACAAGGCTCTGCTGGGCAACGCGTTGCCGATCGTGATGGCGGCGCTCCTGCGCCTGTTCCCGCATTGTTTCTATCCGCTCTACCGCATGCAGCTCCTTCTCGGCCTACGCTTCGGCGAAGTGTCGGCGATCCAATGGCGGGACATCGACTTCGAAACGGGCTGCGTCACGATTCGCCGGCAGCAGCTCAGCCCCGAGAAGGGGATCCCCGGCGCGGTCATCGCCCCGATCAAGACCAAGAAGCGGCCCGTGCGCTACGTGTACCTCGGGGCCGAGGGCATCGCCTTCGCGCGCGCGCACAAGGCAACCATGGAGCGCTTGCGCTGGCCTGGACACGAACTGTGGTGCTTCCCGCGGCGCCCATACGAGAAGGGCCCACGCCTCGCGCCCCTGCGCATCGCCAGCGGTGGCACCGCGCCCGGCAACCTGTGGTCTCGCTCCTGGTCGACCGAGTGTCTGCACCGAGCCTTCGCCGAGCTTGGCGACGCGCGCCCGACCTCGGCCACGCACACGTTCCGGCACACGAACGCGACGCTGACTGAGCAGTACACGAGCGACGCCATGGAGCGCAGCGTGCAGCTCCGGATGGCCGGCCACGGCGAGCAGTCCCGCAAGGCCTACGTGGATCCGAGCGCCTACGAGGCGACGGCGACCAGGCTGGCCGAGCGGCTGGATCAGGACCTCGCGGGCGTCGTCGGGGCGCATGGGACCCGCCATGGGACCCCCGTCACAAAGCTGCAAGTTTCTCGGGGAAAACGCGCCACCAGATAAAATCAGTCTTTTGAGACTCCGGCGCCAGGCGGCCCCTCCGGTCACATAATCACAGCGCTTCTCGTCTCTATATCTGCCCTGACCTGCCCACATATTCCATGGCACATGGGACCCCGCATGGGACCCTAGGGCACTCCGGCGTCCCTCGCTTGGCACCCCCCATCGACGGCCCGCCGGCCCCACTCGATCACCAGCTCCCGCCGGGCCGTGAGCGTGCAGCCGGTCAGCACCAGGAGCGCGAGCAGGGCCCTCACTGGTCGACGGTGATGTTGAGGTCGGGTTGGCCGTCGACGACCTGGGCCTGCACCTGGATCGTGGCGCTCGCCTCGGCCCCGGGGAACCCGCTCGGCGGCGCTGGGAAGAACACCGCACGCCAGCGCGGGGGCAGCTCCGACTCGATCAGCCATTCGAACTCGTCGGGCATGACCGTGCCGGCGACGGTGAGCCCGTGCCAGGGGTCGACCTCCTCGCTCGGCGCGTCGTAGCGCAGGGCGCCCTCGCCCGGGATGTCGGGGCTCGTGATCGGCGGACCGAACACGGTCGTCGTGCCGACGAAGATGCCGTGCTCGTTTGGGTCGTACCTGGGGTCGCCGCTGACATCGACGCCGTTACGGATGATGCGCGCGCGCTTCGGGGTCGGCGTGCCGTCCTCCGCCATGAGGCCGTTGGCCTTGTCGTACGCGATGGTCAGCTCGTTCGTGCGAGCGTAGGTGCCGATGAAGTACTTGATCGTCATTGCGTCTCCTTAGGCGGCGATGCCGTAGGCTTGCAGGATCCACTGCTGCACGATTGCGCGCTGCGCGTCGTCGAGCGCCGGGAAGAACCCCAGCGCGGGCCAGCGCATGCTCGAGAATAGCGCGCCGTTGCGCGCGCCGAGCTCGCACGGGATGGACGCCGGGCCAGGGGACGGCGGCGCGGTGTACTGGTCCTGCGCGGTCAGGGTGCCGCGATGGCGAATCACGTACTGGGCCGCGTCTGCGGCTCGGTGCCTGATATCGACGTAGGTCGCCACGCCGACCGATGGAGTGCCGGCCGGGGCCGTGTTGATGACAGCACCGCCGGAGTCGTTGCTGAGAAAGTGTCGATATGTGCTGTCGTTGTAGAGGTGAAAGCCGGCCGCACCCGCGTTTGCCGCGGTCGCCATGAAAAACGCAAGGGAGGCCGCCGTCGGCGAGAGGGCAAAGAACACCTCGCTGCTCACGCCGTCGTGCTCGGTGACCCACTGCGACGTCGGGCGATTCGAGACGTAGCTCTGCGCGCCCGTGAAGCTGGCGCACAACGCACCCGCGAAGTCGGCGTGCGGCAAGGGGACGGCGACCTGCGCCGCGCTGCTCGCTTGCATGAGCACGTGCGTCGGATCGTTCCAGTCCACGAAGCCGACGACCTTGCCCGCGACCTCGATGTAGTTGTCCGCGGTGAAGACGGGCCGCCCCGCGCTGAGCGTGAGCACCTCGGCGAACAGATCGGCAGTGGTGCGCAAGCCGTACGCCTGCTTGATCCACGCGTGCACGATGTCGCGCTGGGCATCGGTTAGCGCGGGGAGATGCAGCAGCGCCGCGAACTGGCCGTAGAAGTTGATGACCGGGCTGAGAAGTCCCCACGCCAGCGACCACTCCGGTGCGGTGCTGGTCGGCACGACGCCGAGCGAGCCTTGTGCAGCAAGCGCCCCGCGGTCGTACAGCGCATATTGCGGCGTGCTTGCTGCCGCGACGCGCACCGACGAGAAGGTGGGGGCGTCGATGGCAGCCGACCCGAAGGCCGTCGAAAAGCCGAGGGCGCCATTCGACACCACCGTCACGGTGTGCTTGCCCGGCGTGTTCCCCACCATCGCCTGGTACCCATTGAATCCGAGGCTTCCCGTGGTGGTGTCCATGAAGTTGTTTGTGTTCACGATGGCCGGAGCGAACACGCGGACCGCTTCGAATGACACGCAGTCGCCTGTGTACGCGAACGCGCTTGCAGGCCGGTTGCTCTGATACCAGTTCCCGCCGACGAAGGTGGCTACCAGCGCCCCGCCAAAGCCCGCGTGCGGAGCGGGCGCCGCAACCTGCTGCGCGGTGTTCGCCTGCTGCAGCACGTGCGTCGGATCGTTCCAGTCGATGAACGCGACCACCTTGCCGCCGACCACGGCCACGTTGTCGGCCGTGAACACCGGACGCCCCGCCGCGAGCGCCAGCACCTGGTCGAACAGCGTCGGCACAGTGCCAGCCTGCCCCTGACCTTGGCCCTGGTACGCGTGCTCGCGATCGCGGCGCATGGGACGGCGTGACATCAGGGCGCCGTGATCTCGCAGGAGAGGTACGCGTAGACCGTGCCCGTGCCGCCCGACTTCGGCGCCCAGTTGAGCCACTGCCCATTGAGCGCGCGATCCATCACGCCGCCTGCCACGATCGGAAAGCCCGCCGCGTCGCTCATCACGCCGTTCGGGTCGCTCGTCGCCGCGGGGTCGATCGTCTTCGCGACGTCGGTGACCGAGTAGAACACGTCGGTCCCGTACGCGAGGATCGCGACGAGTTGGCCCTGCCACTCGCTCGGGATCTTCCACGACGTGGCCGTCGCAGGCGCGATGAGGATCGCGTGCTTCTTGCTGGTCGCGTGTGCCGACGGGTGACGCACGCTGAAGAATCGTTCGCCCATTACTCGCCTCCGTGCTGGAGTGACTCGTACTCGTCCTGCAGACGCTTCGCGTACGCGGGGTTGCGCTGACTCAGCAGGAAGTTGGTGCTGATGACCTTCTGGTCGTCGCCGCTCATCACAGCCTCGGTGAGGCGCTGCTCGTCCTCGGGCGACAGGCCGTGCGTGCCGGAGCTCAACACGCTCTGCACGGCCCAGCTCGTGGTGGGCGTGCCTGCGTACGCGACGTCCTGGGCCTTTGCCTTCGGCGCCTCCTGGGCGTCCTTGAGCTTGCCGGCGATCGCGTTGACGACACCGCCCCCGGCGCTCGCTGCGAACCCGCCTGCGCCGCGCGCGGTGAGCTCGGCGGCGTATGGATTGGCGCGCGCAGCCATCTTGGCCGCGAGCACAGGCGCCGTCGCCCAAGGCTTGGTCACGAGGCCCGTCAGCGACGCCCATTCGGGGATGCTGGCCCTCGCGAGCGCGGGCACGCCGTACTTGCCGAGGAGTCCGCCGCCGAGCCCGGAGAGGCCGCCCGTCAGGAGCCCCGTCAGCGCGCCCTCCGGGCCGCCGTCTTCGGCGCCGCGCGAGCCTCCCAGAACGGCGCCCATGGCCACCTGGGGCAGGATTTCGGGGCCCGCGGCAATCATCGCCGGAATGCCCGTCGCCGCCGTGCCGAGGCCTTCCGCGATCGGGTTGGCCGGCGCCATCTCGAGCAGACTCTTGCCAGTCTTGACGGTCTCGCCAGGCTTCCCGCCCATGCCCGGATACACGCCTTCGCCGGTCTGGCGCGCCGTCAGGTCTGCAAACGCGTGACCGATCGGTTCACCGTACTTGCCGAGCCCCTGTGCTGCGCCCTTCGCGAACGAGAGCCAGGTGTCCGTATCGGGCATCGCGTCGTAGACACGCTCGCCGAACGAGCGATCCGGAGCAGGCGTCGGCGTCTGCTCTGCCTTCTGACCGTTGGCGGGCAGCTTGTCCTCGTACACCGAATCGTACGCGGAGTCGTCAGGGCCGGTCTCCACCTTGGGCGCCGCAGCGGCGTCCTCGCCTGGTGCCTGAGGCTCCGGCGGCGCGTAGCGCTCGTCGTAGTCCTTGTCACTGGGCCCCGCCATCACCGAACCCCTTCCACAGGTCAGGCCACGAAGCCTCAGCGCTCGCGCGCTGCAGCTTGTAGGTCCGATAGGCCGTCTTCAGGAAATCGCCGAGGACGTCTGGCGAGCGATAGGGGTTGTACTTGCCCGAGGTGAGGCCCATGTCCTTGGCCATGCGCACCCACTCGTTGCCGGTCACCGCCGAGCCCGAGAACGTCTTGATGTCGCGGTTGATCAGCCGCTGAATACGGCGCATCGCCGCCTGCTGCGTGCCGGTCAGGCCGCTCGCTTTCAGCGCATCGAGCAGGCCCTGCTCGTCGTCTCCGTACTGCACGATCAACGTGCGGGCCGCAGGGGTCAGGGTCTCCCAACCGTCCAGCGCCTCGGTCACGGCCTGACGCTGCGCGATGACCTCGTTGCGCGCCTTGTACGTGTCCTTGACGTTGCGCTCCTGGCGGCTGATCGCCGTCTCCTCGCCCGACTGGAACTGGGGCTCGCGCCCCGCCACGCGCTTGCGGTAATCGCCGAACTCCTTCCCGCTCATGTACTTGAGCATGTTGACCTGGCGCTCGATCTGAGCCCTCTGGTCGGGCGTGTACTTGGACAGATCAAGCTTGCCCTCGAAGGCCTGCTCGGCCTCCGTCACCGTCATGGGCACGTTCTGCGCAGTCATGTCCTGCGCCATGACGCCCGCGCGCGTCACGGGCGCCCCGGGACCCCCGCCACCCCCGCCGCCCTTCTTCGCGTTCGCCGCGATCTGCGCCGCCTCCACCCTAGCCTGGTCCCCGGCGAGTTCGTTGCGCTCGCTGGAGGTGGTCTTGATCCCCGTGCCGACGAGGTCGAGGAGCTTGAGCCTGAGCTTCTCATCCTGGCCGAGCCCGCCCTGACCCATCAGTTTGATGAGCGGGTCGCCCTCGGTGAGGTTGGCGATCGCCTCGATCGGGATGGACGGGTTCGTGCGTGCGATGAGACCAATCATCGCGTTGCTGATCTTCTTGTTCTGCTTGGCCGTCTCCAGGTCGGCAGCGCGCGCCTTCTCGCGCCCCTCGTTCCACTTGCCACGGCGCTGCTCGTACAGCGCCGTGCCCTCGGGCGTGAGCGCCGCGAGCCACTTGTTGCCGCCGTACTCCTCGCCGTACTCCTCGCGAAACTTCTTCTCGAGCTCCCCCTTGTTCTCGAGGACCGCCTCCGGATGCTCGGCAATGAACTTGTTTACCCTCTCCGCGTGCGCCGCCCTGCGCGCCTCCTGGTTCAGCTGCTCGTCCTTCGCGGCGTCCACTCCCGTGTACGGGCTAGCGGCGGGGCGCGTTGGGTCCGGAGGTTGCCCCACGGCCAGCTCGCCGAAGGGCATGTGCTCGGGGTTGGCCTGCGCCTTCGCGACAACCTCCGGTGTGGTCTCCAGCGCGGCGGGCGCATCGGGCGCAGGAGTTCCGGCATCCCGCGGTGGAGCGACCACAGGAGCGGGAGGCGGCAGGTCTTCCATGGTCTCTGCGACGGCGCGCGCAGCGGGGCGCTCGCCGCTCTCGTAGAGCTTGCGCAGCGCCGAGTCCTTGAGCATCGACCGCGTGCGATCGGCCAGCGGTTGCGAGCCCGCCTCCTCCACTGCGTCTGCGAGGACGGCTGCCTCGGCGGAGCCCTGATCCTCCAACATACCCTTGAGCGCAGCATCTTCGGTCGGGTCGGGCGTGACGCCCGAGTCGGCGAGCAGCTTGAGCACGTCGTCGTACTGCCCGGGGTCGGCGCCAGCGCCGGCAACCTGCCCCGCAGTGGCGCGCTTCATCAGATCTTCGAGGGTAAGGTCCGCCATCACGCGCCTCCCCGGCTGATGATTCCCGTGCCCTGCTTGATCGCGTCGTCGACGCCCGCGCCGATCGCCTTGAGCTTGTCGCCGGTCTCGTCGAGGATCTTGTTTCCGGCCGCGTCCAGGCGCTGGCCAGTCGCCGCGTACGTTCCGGTCTGGTTCGCGTTGTAGCCGGCCTGGCCCGCGTTCGTGGCGCCCACGTCGGTCTTCGCCACGTCCTTGCCCATGCCCCAGCCGGCCTGGTTCTCGAGCGCGTCGCGGCTCGCCGTGCTGCCGGCCGCGCCGACCTGCAGGCCCAGCTTGTTCATGTCGTACGCGTTGCGCTGGGCCATGGTCTGCTGATACGCCTGCCGGCGCCCCTGAACGTTCTGAGCCTCGATGTCCGCGAGCATCTTTTGGTTGTTCTGCACGTAGTCGTCGGCGCCCTTCTGCAGGCCCGCCTCGATCTCGGTGCCGCCCATCAGGGCGTTCAGCGCGCGCTGCTCGGCGTCGGCGGAGGTCTGGAGGTCGGCAGCAGACAGGCGCTCGCCTGCGGCCTGGCTCGAGCCGAGGAGCGAGGCGATCTCGGCGCCCGATCCCGACATGCCCCGCTCGGCGAGGTTCTGCATGTCGGCCTCGCGCTGCCCGCGCAGCAAGCCCTCGGTCTCGGAGCGGGCCTTTGCGCGCGCAGCACGCTCCTGCGCACCGAGGCCGCCCTTCTCGTAGAGGTCAAAGAGCTCGTCCGCTGCGCCACGCTGACGAGCTGCCGCGTGCTCGTCGCCCGTCGTTCCGAGCGCCAAGGATTGCTCGCGCGTCGGGCCCTTCTGCTGGAAGACGTCCTCCAACCAGGCCATGTCGTTGCCGTACTTGGCGTCGCGCTGCTCGGCCTCGGTGGGGGCCTGCGCAAGATCCTGCTGCCGGCGACTATCCTGCTGCTGGCGCTGCTCGTCCATGAATCCGGCGACCTGCTTGGTCAGCTGATCCATGTCCGCCGGGTTGAACTCCAGCGGGGAAGCCGCGCCCTTCGCCGCCGCGGCTTCCTTGAGCGCCGGATCCTTCAGCAGCGCACGGCTGCGCTCAAACTGCTTCTCGAGCTCTGGCGTGAGCTGCATCCCGGCAGGCAAGCCGAGCTGCTTCTTGAACGCGCTCAGCTCATCCTGGCGCGCGCCCTCTGCGTGACGGTAGTCGTCGAGACTGGACTCGAATTGCTTCTGCAGGTCGGGCGTCAGCTTCATGCCCGCCGGCAGGCCGAGCATCGCCTTGAAGTCTTCGAGGCTGCGCGCGCCGGGCATGGCCTACACCGCCCGCCCCGGAGCGGGCTTTGCGAGCGACACCGCGCCTTGCGGGCGGTACTGATCAATGAACGCGTCCACGTCGATCTTGTAGTTCTTCTTCCTGCCGGGCTTATCGATCGTCAGCTCCTTCCAGGAGCCGCCTTGCTGCAGATAGGACGACAGGGCCTGCAGGAACTGCTGGCCCTTGCCGCCTCGAGTAGTCACGTCGTCCAGGCCCGTCCAAAACTTGATCTGGTCCTTGGTGTTCCCGGCGGGCTTGCCGCCCTTGAATTTCAGGCCCTGCTCCTGCAGCGCGGAAAGCTGGTCCTTGTCCAGGTAGCCGGCCTCGGAGGCCTCGAACGCGCCCTTGCTCGCGTCGACCTTCTCGACCTCGCCGATGTCTTTGATCATCCACGGCTGAGACTTGCGCATCTCGGCGTCTTGCTGCCTGAGCTTGTCCCAGCCCCCGTATTGCTGGTCGAAGCTCTGGCGCGCCTGCTGCTGCAGACGTGGGGCGCCTGCGCGCGTCGACTGGATCGCCTGGTCGTTGTTGCCAGACAGGAAGCTGCCGAGGAACGCGTCCGCCACGGGCGACTGCGAGCGCTGGTAGGAGCCGAGGGCCGCTGACACCTTTTCGGGTGACCATTTGAGCTTGTCGCCGAGGGCCAGGGCGCGCTCGCGGTCCTGCTCGACGCGCGCGAACTGGTCTTTCGCCTCGTCCAGCTCCTGCTGCTCGCCCTTGGCCGTGATTCCGGCGCCGATGATGCCCACGTCAGGCCTCCACGACTAGAAAGGTCAGGGTGTACACACGCCCGGCTTCGAGCCCCGCTGGCTCGAAGACCTCGACGGTCCGGTCCTGCGCCGCGTAGACGAAATTGAGCGTCGCCGAGGCGCTGACCGGCGCCGCCGGGTCGTCGACCAGGGCGGCCTGGATAAGCACGACGGCGAGGGGGCGGGTGTCGCTTGCCTCTAGCCTGATGCGTGCGCTGGTGCTGCCTTCGGCAGTGTATCGCGAAACCTGGACGGTGTGCGCCGAAAGCTTGCGCCCCAGGGCCTCGGCCGTGTCGCGCGCGTTCTCCGACGCCTGCCGCGCCGCGTGCTTCGGGTCCCTGTCGGTCGTGCTGTGGCGCGGGTTGTAGTACGTCATGGCAGGGCCTTCTGCTGACGGCCCAGCTCGAGCGGCGTCGCATCGATGTAGATGCCTTCGAGGCTGACAAAGCCCTGGTGCATGGCCCAGCGCACCGAGCCGCGCAGCGACCAGGCGCGTGCATGCGCGTGCGGCACGAGGCCCGAGTATGCGTACCCCATTGGGTACACGATCAGACCCTCAGGCGAGCGCGCGAAGTCTGCGCTCTCCTCGTCCCAGGGGACGCCTACGCGCGAGCTCTCGGACGAGGCGTACGCGTACCTGAGCGTCACGGGCCCATCGAACTCGGCGAACGCCGTGGAGAGCGCGCGCCAGTGCTTGGGGCGCGGAGGCGGCGCGTCGAACGGGATGGGCGTCACCGTCGCGCGGATCGTGCGGTACAGAAACCCGTCGCCCGTGGCCGGCGTCATGAAGGTTCCGGCGGGGGCGCGGCGCGGCACGAGCGCGACCGTCGAGCCCGTGGCTGTCTCCGCAACGATCCACGCCTGCCCGGCGCTATCCACGAAGACGTCGTCGGCGAGCACGGTCACCGAGAGCGACAGGACCACGGTGGGCGCGGCGCCTCCCGAAGCGAAGGCGACGGCGATCGCGCGCTCGACGTCGAAGCGTGGCCTGGCGAGGCCCGCGACCGAGACGTCGGTGCTCAGCCACGTCCACCGAGCTGAGCGCGCCAGGGTGTCGTCTCCGGCGATGCTATGCCGCACGTAGACCACGCGCCCCGCGTACGACGCGGTGAACACGTTCACGAGCAGGTCGGCCTCGGGCGGGGCGGCGTGCAGGCGCACCGTTGTCCACGCGCTCGTATTGCGGTTGTAGACCCAGGCGGGATGGCCAAGCCCACGCATCAGCGTGTACTCGTTCTCGCGCTCGTACACGGCGGCGACCGAGCCGACGATCTCGGGCAGTTCGTACAGGCCCGTGCCCCTGAAGACGAAATACACCTGGTCGATGACGGGCTTGACCTGGTCGTTGATCGGCCCGCTGATCATCTCCGAGCCCGCATCGCTGAACGCAATGACCCCTTTGTTGCTCAGGAAGTAAGCCTGCTCCTGCAGTGGGGCGATGCTCATCGGCAGGCAGCAGAACAGGGTCGGGTCGTACGGGTCGATGCGCCACGTCGCGTTGACGCCTGTGAGCCTGAAGACGCCGTCTTCCTTCAGCACAAAGAGTGCGTCGCGCGTGGGCACGAGGCCGAGGCACGCCTTTTTCAGATCGCCCACGAACGCGTACGAGAGCGGCGTAACGTGCTCGGGCTCGTCGGGCTTCGACCACATGACTTTGCCCGGCGACACATCCTGATCCCAGGCCTTGGCCGGATCGCCGAACGACGGGAGCGGCGGCGAGTACTCGGCGCCGTGCGTCGCGCGCACGTTGTACGGCGCAGCCACGGGAGCGCGCGTGGTCGACGTGAGGATCCAGGTCTCGTCCTTCCCGTCCACGGGCGGCACGATCTCCGTCGAAGACGCGCCCGGCACGAACATGCCCGCAACCGTCAGGCCCTGGGGACTCATGATGCGATCGTTGAACCAGAGCACATCCTCGAAGGAGTACAGGTCAGTCCCCGTCACGGTAACCGGATGGCTCAGCACTACCTCGCGAGACGGCGTGCCAGGCGGCGAGATGGAGATGACGTGGGGGGCATTCTCGCCCGGGAGGGGGCCGGGGGGCGGGACCCCGGCGCCGCTAACGTACATGCCCGGCTCGATCCCCGTCCCGTCGAACACAAAGACCGACGTGCTGCCCGAGGTCGACGTGCCCGTATACTGACGGCGTCCGATTCCGCTCTCCTCGAGAGTCCGATCTCCGCCGAAACTAAAGCTGAGCACGAGCGTAGCGGGCCCGCGCGTGTTGGCGAAAAACAGGCTGTTCTTGAACGTTGCGATGCACGCGCACGCGGGGGGCGGCTCGTTCTGCTGCGTGGCGCCGCCGCGCGACGGGCTTGTGTAGAGCGTCGCCCCGCGCTCGCCGTCGGGCATCTTGTCTACAAGCGTGGAGACGTTGGGGTGCGTCGGCGCCGGCACTGTCCCAACGAGCTGCATCTCGTCGTTGATCAGCGCGTCGATCGGGAACACGCGCGAGCGATAGATCTCGACGGTCTCGTAGTCGGGCGCGTCGAGATTCGCCGAACGCACGTCTACGGTCACGTACGCGCCGCTCGCGTTCGCAGGAGACGTGCTGAGGTCGGCCGGGAAAGCCCGCGTGAACGCCCCGCTCGGAGCGCTGCGCCGCGTAAGGCCGTCTTCGTCCTTCGAGACGCCGACCAGGCGATAGGCGACGTGATACCCGCGCGGTAGCCAGAACTCGGGCGGATAGGGATCCGCGTCGCCGGGCCACAGCGTTTGCTCAGTGCGCAGGCTGGGAATCGGCCCCGTGAGCGTCATCGCCTGGCCGCCGATCGGGATCGTGGGCGGCAGGGTGGCGAAATTCCACTGCTGCGTGACGGCCATGCTCGGGTCAAACGTCATTGCGCCGTTGGTCTTCGTGTCGGCGTAAAACAGGTCGATCACGGGCTGCGTGATCGGGCCTGTGCCGCGCGCCGCAGAGATCAGCACGGCGCTCTGGAGCGGCGAG
>JACCDR011888149.1_pt1 | contig 16659 bp, 24 predicted proteins | sample 7446431 | NCBI WGS metagenome assembly JACCDR01 (sample SAMN15323443, study PRJNA562643) | freshwater metagenome | isolation source: river surface water | place: USA:Blue River Watershed | collected 2017-08-17 | reverse complement strand
CGACTCTATTTTGTCTCAGGTAAAGCATACTAAATTCAGCCTTCGTTATCTGGCCTTGGATAGTTAGGCGCATATTTTTTAATTATCTCTTCAGCATCCATCGGAGGTTTAGACATTGCATGGTGTTTAATCGCAATTTTTTTCCAGTCAGTCACCTCCTCAAACCGTTCGCATTCACAGCCCATATAATGCTCATCGTCGCACCGTTCGCTGAACTGCTTTATTTCAACAGGGCAAGCGTCTTTGCAGGTCGCTGAGTTGTTGCAAATTTTGCAACAGGTTTTTAGACAGCTCATATAACCACCTTAAAAATTTTTCCGCAACCAATACATTTTTGAATGCCGTCATCTTGTAGCGCAAAGCAATTTGTTTTTGCTCCACAGTGTGGGCAGTCGTACTGTAAATAATCAGCAATTCTAATAGCTCTTACTTCGTCGTTCATCTATCCCTCGCTTTCATTGTGCGCTTTAATCACGTCGTACAGGTCGCCAGCGTTCCGCACGATGCGCTTTTTTCCGGCAACGGTGCATGATTCTTGCTTGCATCTGTTCTCAAAAACCCACCAAGAAACCCAATCGTTATTATCTCCATATACTCTTCCAAGATTCGCAAAAGCCGCACTCGCTAATCGGTAAGCCGAATCGAACAACGTTCCGTCTATTACATTGCTCCCGAAAATCGGGTTGAGAATATCAAAGCTTTTTTCAAGCTCTATTTCAAGAGCGATAAGTTGATTCAGTTCTTTTACGAATTGCTCTTTTTTGTGGTCAGGTTGTTTTTTCATACCTTCTCCTTCATTTGTTTTGCCTTCCATGCCGCCAGCGTCTTACCTTCCGTTTCGTGCTTTTCCATCACGTCACCGCCTCGTAGTTTCGCAGATCGCTCAGCGTACAATAAAGACCGGTATTCTTTTGCACACGAAAACTCTTTCGTCGGTTTGTACCCCGTCCGTCTGCGCCACAATCCACTTGCGTCACGGATAACATACCGACCAGATTTAACGATGATCGGCCTCGGAGTGCGTATAGGCGGAGGTTCATTAGGATCAATCTGCGACAACGTTACGACCTCCGCGCCGTATTTTTTGGCGGCAAGCGTAGCACGGCGCTTGCTGGTGTAGGTGTACGCCTTGTCACGGGAATCAAAAACCTTGCGGTGGATTGAATACCGCTGAATCGCAGCAACCAGATAGAGGCCGTCACGCACCACAACGAACTCACCAATATCCGCAAGGTTGCGTATCCGATACGCTCGTCGATTCTTTTCTTGTTCTCTAGCTCGCTTGCGTTCCTTGGCTTCTTCCTTCTGCCTAGCTTTGATTTTTGCAACCGCTTCTTCACTCAACTCTCTGCCATCGTCATCGACAAACACGCCTTTAATTCGGCGGTACCGCGACCGGAAATAATGCGATCCTTTCCGCCGATCACTTGTGCGCTTGTCTTCGTTGCGTTTGTTTTCCTTGCGCTGTTCGTCAGTCAGCACAACAGGCCGACCAGTCTTTTTAACGGGCTCTTGTGGCTTTGCGCCGTGCAATCGATGGCAGGCCATGCAGTTATCCCCGACTCCCGCGAATGATTCATGTCCGCAGGCGTATTTCATTCCCCGACCTCCGAGACTTGGAAACGGGCTTTGAGTGGGATGGCGATTTTGTTATACGTAATGCTTTCAAAGATTGACATGCCGCCTTTACCGTCAGTAAACATTGATAAAGACATAGCCCAACCAGAACAACCATCAAACTGCACGCCAGCAAAGCCGACGCACGATGGCAATTTATGTAAAGGAACTTCTGAATTATTGAAATGTTTCAGCGTGCATCGGTAGCCATACGTTAAGCCTTTGGAAATCGCAATCGGATACTCGACGAACTGCTCTTTCGGCACGTCCTTTATCCAGCGGTAGCCAGAGATAAAGTCAACGCCCACTCGCGTATTATCTGTGGATGAAAGGATGCCTTCAATGTTCCAGTAATGACAATCTTTTGGAATACCAAGCCGACACCCTTCCGGCCTCGCCTTGATGTATTCCAGCTCTTCCTGAGTTTTCAGCTCAAGCCAGTTTTTATCGGCTTCAAAATCGGAAAGATTTATAATTGGCTGGTACAGTTCTCCAATATTTGGGCTGTTTTTAATGTAAACAAACCAACGCTCGACGGGCTCACCGTAGTCGGGGCGCAGGCGGTAAATTCCGCATGGTGAATCAAATAAAACTGCACCAACGGAGTCAACGCAGTTTCCATCAAACCAACCGACATCTTTTTGATACTTTTTAAACGCCTCAACCATTTCAGGATCGTCCCGCATTAGGACGAAAAGAGGCCGCTCGTTTTCTTTCAGCTTTTTAATCATTTCAGCATTCATATTACATCCTTTTTTAGTATTCGATCTCACCAAGCTCAATGTTTTTTCCGCAATGCTCACACTCTACAAACTCGCCATCGAGTGCCTTTTGCCATAAGCCGTCCGAAAATATGTGCCGTGTTATCTGGGATTCATCGTTGTATGTTTGTGATGTTAGGTCAATTTGTTCATCACAATGCGGACAATCGACAAACAGCGATAGATTCATTGTTATTTGTGACTTCATTGATTCTCCTTTTTATATTTTTCCAAACCCCAAACCGCTAACCCCAAGGCGTCTGTTAAATCTTTCCAATCCCCGGCGTTCACCTTACCGACACAGTACTGCTCGAAGTTGAGAGGGATCGGATAGAGGTGATTTCCCCCGGCCATACAGTACTTAATGCCCAGCCCGTCAAGTATCCGGCATTGTTTAACGTGTTTCGGCACCGAACCCTTCCACTCAGACGGCAGCGGGGAGTACTTAACCCTCGCTGGAATACAGGCATACGCAGCACCCGTCACCAAGGCCAGGTTACAGAGGTCTTGGGGATTGGCTCGGTTGGTCTTGCCTGCGTACCGGATGTCTTGGCCTTCGACGGTGAGAACATCTACAAGAGGGGCTATAAGGTACGTATCGAAAAGAGTATGCGCCATTCCTAGTGCTGCTTCCCGTCCCTTTGCTTTGTTGTTGCGAACAATCCAGACAGAGATATTCAAATCTGTTTTCGATATGGTTATACGAGCAACAGCGCAGGTGTGGACGTCGGGGTCTATGCCGAGAGATATAATCATGACACCCTCCGTAAAAACCAAGTTGTGGTTCCATCCTGATTCTGCACCTCTACTTGCTCAATCTGATCTGGATCACATCCGTACTTGGCAATAAATGCAGAAAGTACCTCTTCTCTCTGAGACAGGATCCTCTCTGTCTGCTCTTTTATAGTAGCCCTTAATGCCTGAGAGATTTTTTCTGTTTCAGATAAGGTTGTAAGAAGCATGGCTATTCCCCTCTGTGGATGCGAACCAATACGCCCTGCTTCTTGTGATAGAACAGGCTGACAGTATACCCCTGAGCCATCAGTTCTCTGCGAAGACTGCGGTAGCCAGCCGACTCGCGGAAGATCTTGCAGTCAACCCTGCGTTTGATTTGGGTAAGGCGCAAGTCCTCCCCCTCGCCGGGAGCCATCGCCAACGCTATACGTCGCAGGTCTAAACAGATCGCTTCGATCTTACTGTTGCGAGGGCGACCTCGAGTTTCTACTTTTTGAATGTCCATGTTTTTATTGTCCTTTCTAATTATTTCACAGTCCCTACTATTTAACAGGGGCTTCTTCATACGGACGGAACTTTCCGTCTACTCGGTACTCAAAAGCCTTCTTACTCCAAGCCTTCATGATACAAGCCTCGGTTCCTGCCTTCACATCCGGCGTGATGACTTCCATGCACTCCTTCATGATCTCTCGCATCCGTTCGACCCGCTCGGTCAACAGTCCGTCGTCCCGAATCTCGAAGAAAATTTCGTCGTGGATAAAGATCGTCGGTCTAACCATAGCCACTCCGTCCACGTCCGCCAGAATCGAAGGCTCTCCACAGAAAATTTCTCGCTGGATTTCCTGAACCGCCAGTAACGCACCCTCTGCCGAGGAGGACTGCAAGGCCATTCCATTCGCACAAGCGCAGAAATCGGTCTTGGCGCGGTGCATACCAAGGGGGGTGTCGTAGCTGTAGAACTTGCGCTTGTATTCCTTGCCGTCCTTGTCTACGGCATTCTCAGGAGCGAAGACCGGATCAAAACAACGCTTGGAAACGTGATCCAGATACAACGCCATCTCAGGGAAAGCGGTTTTCCAGATGTCCCGCAGGCGGTAGGCAAGTTCAAGGGATACGTCCACACCGTAGGTAGCCTTCGCATAGGATACGAAGGTCTTCGGGCCAAGTCCTCCCGGATAGCCTAAGCCCGTAGGTTTAGCGAACTTGCGGAAGTGGGCGTAGAAGTCCGACATCAAAGGCTGTCCTTTGTGTCCGGTCGCTGTCCACGTCTTCTGGAAAGCGGGATACGGACAAGGCGAACAGTTCTTCTTGAAGGAAAAGAACAGGTCGTAAAGCTCATCGGGGCTGTTCATACACGCAGCGATCTCGGTGAAATCAGGATCGAGTTCCTTGGCAATGTACATCCCCAAGTAGGAGTGAGAGTCCCGTCCGGAATTGATTACGTCACCGAGAACCGAGAAGCCAAAGAGGTCGATACACTTCTGAGCTGTGGTGCCTAGTTCCATCCCGCTGTAGTCAATAGACCCAAGGAAGTAACCTTCGCGGGGAATGATACAAGGACGGATGCGGGGGTCTACCTGCTGGCCGTTCATCGAAGGGATGGTGTATACCTTGTTCTTACCGAGTCCCTTAGTGTTGGCGTAGGAACTGGTTCTGCCGGTGCGTTTGAGCGGACGGAAGCAGGAGTGGACGATGTCCGAGGGTTCCTTACCTGCTAACCGGTCAGCCTCGCCTTCAAGGATGTCCGGACAGTTGAGGTACTTATCGTTCCAATACAGACCGGGCAGGTAGGAGGTAATAATCTTTTCGTACTCTTTACGGGTAGCATACTTGGCAAGCAGGGGGTCGAGGAGGGCAAAGGTAGCTGACCACTCGGCATCACAGGTAATCCTCCACCCTTCGGGGAGCTCTGGACTGTTGACAGCCTGTAGGTTAATCCGGAAGCCGTCCTCTTCGATAAAGGTATCGAACGTTCCCTCTTCTTTGAGTTTGGAAATCAAACTGTCCGAAGCCCATACTTCAATACACTCGTTCTGCATCGCCGCTTTCCAGATGTAGCGGTGAAGGGCTTTATCCGAACCGCACTCCTTTTGTCCGGCTTTCATCTTGACGGGGCAGGCGCAATCCTTACCGGTCTTGCCGCAGTAGTTCGCGCTCGCCTTGTTGTAGATGCAGTCGTCAGTATGGTCTTTGGTGCCGTTTACGAAAGGCTCAGGCGGTACGGCGGGGATTACAATCCCGTTACCGATCCACTGCTTCTGGTCTTCTGCCGACAGGGTATCGAACAGGGCGATGGCTTCGTTCATAACCTCTTCGGTAATCCGCTCGCCGTTGGCTTCGGCGAAGGCTTCGATGAAGGAGGACAGTACCAAAGGCTTAACCAGCTCGGGGTTGTTATAGAGAGCGTCGAACTCTTTGGTTACGTCGAGTACCCGCTGGCGGTCGAGCTTGTTGCCGTGGTTGGTCATGAGCTGTAACGCAAAGTGGGCGCGGACTCGGAAGCTCTCGGTAACGTAGGGGTCGTAGCCCGTGCGGTCTTGAAGCTTCTGCCCGGCAACGGCCTGTTCCAAGAACACCTTCATGGTATCCTTCGGATCATCCAGGGCGTACTCCACGAACTCAACAGGCCACTCCTCGGTAGTCAGGTTCTCGACCATCTCGTAGGCGCAACGGACAGAACCCTCTGCGGTCTTGGCTTCAATGCGGTCGATACCGGTATACTTCAAGAGCAGTCCAGCGAGGGAGTAGTCGGCTCGGGAAACAACACCGTTAAGTTCTACGGTGTCGATGTCGCCGGTAGCGGTGAGGTTGTAGAGCATCTCCCGAATCATCGTATCGTGTACTCGGCCTTCGTCGAGAGCCTTCCAGATAAGGGGCATTGCTTCGGGGATGTCTTTGGCGATCACTGAGAAGTCGAACGCTGCGTTCTGGAGAATCCAGATCATGTCTGGATTAGAAAGCAGGTCGAGGATTTGCTGTTTATAGTCGGGCTGTGCGCGCTCGACGATCCAAGCGAATACGCCGTCCGGACTCGATTCGTCGAGCATTCCGAACTGAGCGCAGACAAAAGGAGGTACGACCTTCCCTTTGCCGATCATGTGGGTTTCAGTGTCCCAAGATAAAAAAGTAGGCATAAATTCTCCAGAAAATTAAACCGCAAGACGGGGGGGGGTTATTAAAAAACGGGCCGTGGTCGTCCGGCCCGTGGTTGTTATTTACTCTTCGTTTTCGAGCAGGGCCGTGAACACTTCCGCCGAACCGAAGTACCGATCCATATCCTTCTCGGACAGGGTGCCTGCTACTTCGGAAGGCTTGACGTTACGGACATACCGGACGTTAATCGTAGTCTTCATCTTCTCAGGGTTCTTCTTGTCGACATAAGGAGCACTTCGTACTGCCTTGAGTTCAACAAGAACCTGACCGCTAACCGCTCCCGTCTGCTCTTCTTCGATGTCGAGCATCATGACAGCGGCTTCCTGAATCTCAGCAGCGGTCATCTTTCCAGCTTCCTCGCGAGAGATGTTCAATACCGCACACAAGAACGGCCCCATGTCCCGAGCAAACCGGTCACCGAGGAAGAAACACGTTGAGAACGTGTCACCTTTCAGGTGTCCGGCATACGCTTCTGATCCTACAGCACGTCCGTTACCGTCCGTGATAGGGAATAAGACCGTCCAATCAGCCTTAAAATAAGGCACGAACGCACGGGACTTTTCCTGCGTGAATTTATTCAGGAGGGCGATTACGGAGCCCTCTTTCATATCATTACGTCCGCCTGTTTCGAGTGTTTTCAGGGTTTCTAACATTTTTCTTGCTTCTTCTAACTTACTCATTGCTTTTCCTCTTTCTGTTTTCTGTTCTGGGTCTGGCCCTTACTGGGGGCTTTATATAAATCGGATACTGGACTTTCTCATATTATAATCAATACTATTTTTCAAATTTCTTTTATTAGGCTCCGAACCCTTCACACAAGAACATCTTTTCAATAGCCTTTGAATACTTGTCTTTGTTCCGGCTAACCGTTGTGGTTTGTTCCTTTTCAAAAACAACACGGTGAGATATAGGGCAGGTGTATTCACTTACGAATACGAAATGTCGTTGCGCCATGTGAGCGCACCAGTCCCAAAACTGGTTATGATTGAACCCCTTAGCTTTATCGTACTCGGTGCTTCCAGCATAAGGAGGATCGCAGTAGATTACACACGGGTACGAATCGTATTTTCGAATTTCAAAATACTCACAGTTCCATAGGCTGACCCTCTTAATGTGCTCCGTCTTTTTAGCCAGCGCGTTGTGGCAGTTCAAGGCATAGTTTCTATCGCCCGATCTCGCATATCCGCCGAACCATTTACCACTGAAAGAGCAACCGATACCGCAGAAGGTTTTAAGGGGGTCAGTATCCGGAAGGCTCTTTGCATCATTGTACTGCCCTTCTGTTATGTGTGTAGGGGAGACCCATCCGCCTTGAATCGCTCTATAAAAATTTATCAACGCAGTGTTACTGTCCCCGCAGTCGATCCGTCCTTTTGTTGTGAGGATGTGTGGAACGATGTTAAAACCCCCTACGAACGGCTCTACAAAATCAAGGGTGCCGTCTAAGTACTCATTTAAAACAGCCCCTATGTGCTTTCCTATTTTTGCTTTTCCTCCCATGTATCGCATCTCAAACTCCTTTTTCTTTTCTTTGTTATTTTTCAAATTTCTTTTATTAGGCTCCGAACCTCTTTCTTAATAGTTCCTGCGCCTTGGCATCGACCGGCTTCGGCTGACTGCCCCACTGCTTCAACACTTCAAACGGTACGACCTCGGGCTTCGGCTTATATGTAGCGTATATTAACTTCTGCTGGTTGCCCTGAGACTGGTGAACGAAAGCCGCATCGTTCAGCGTAGCTCCGAATTGAACCTTATCAAATTCCGTGGTGTTGCAGGTTGTGATAAATACCTCGTCATACTCCAAGCCCATCCGATGCTGACGACCCATCGCCTGCTCTGCCATCTTCGCCGATCTCGGCCACTGGAGGAAGAACTGGTTCCGGTCGAACTGGAGATTCTTGCCCTGAAAATGGGCGTTGATCGTCAGAATGATCGTCTTTCCTTTACAGAGTTCCCGATTGTCAAGCATCTCGTTGAAGGTCTTTCCGGCCTGAGCGAACAGGGGTTCCATACCTTGGGCAATCATCGTCTCGTACAACCACTCTCCCATCTCCGCATTATCGTACCAAATCAACCCGCCTTCATCCTTCGGTAAGTTCTGCGCCCAGCGGACGGCCTGTTGAATCTTGAAGTCGCAGACCCGAACGGCTCGCTTATTGCGCTCGATACAACCCTCGAACTCTCCGGCCTTCCAATACTTCCAAGCGTCATATAAATCACGGCCTACGTTCTTATCGCCGTGCATACGCATATCGTTACCGATCAACATCGGGGTATCGAGTCCGGTCTTAGCCCGTTCGCTAATCCAGCCCCGCAGTTCACGGGCGTAAGCCATGTGTCGGGAGTGGTATTCTTGCGAGCGTTCGAGAATGTCGTTGGCGTGGGCGAGGCTGTCGTAGCGTCCGAACTCCAGCATCCAGTCCGGTGTCGGCCAGTAGCGTTCCTGATAGAACCCTGCGCCCTGAATCCAGTACTTCCAGCGGTAGACGTGCATCGCCTCTTCGAGTTCGTCGCCGTTCGGGGTAAGGTACTTCTCGTCGAGTTGTCTAACAAGCTGTTGAATAGTATCCCATCCGGCGTACTGCTCCGGTTTGATGACCGGCTCATTGAAAATGTATAAGGAGAAGGGCAGTTCGTGTCCGCTCGAACAGACAACACCTGGGCAGGTGGTGAGGCGTTTCTGAAAAGCGTTACGCATCCCCAGCACGTCGGCCTTGAATACCTCGTTCGGGAAGGTGGTTGAAGCCCAGTGTAACCAATGACGTAACGGCCCTGCCTTGGAATCCCTGTCGTTCTTGAAGTCGGTGACGGAGGTAGCGGTCGTGTCGATCAGGCGGGAAATCTCTTCGGTCAGTACGAGGGAGTTCGGCAGGAAGTTGTGCTTACCGAGGGCGGCGCGGGACAGCTCGAAGTAATCCATCAAAGACTTCTGCGTCATGGTTCCGGAGAGGGCGACGACCTGCGGGGCGGCTTCGTGGAGGTACTGATTAAATCGCCGGGTACGCGCCGAGCGCTTAGAAACGGAGTGAGCCTCGTCGCAGATGATCAGTTGTGGCGCCACGGCAGCGAGGATTTCATAGTCGCGGGACAGCAGTTCGTAGGTAAAGATGTAGATACCCTTGCGGTTCGACGTGGCGAGAGCTTGGCGTTTGGCTTTGGTTAAACCGTGAAGGCGGTGAACGGGGGTGTTGAATACGGTGAGAGGTCTCCAGTGTTTGATGTCCGTCTCGCAAAGCTGTTCAGCTAGGGCGGACGGGACGATAATCATAATCTTCTGCTTTCCGGAACGATAGGCATCATTGGCGATCAGCAGGGAGAGCAGGGTCTTGCCCCCGCCTACAGCCAGAGGAAGGAACCCCCCTCCGCAATCGTTGTACGCGAGTAGTCCTTCCGCCTGAGATCGGAGGAGTCTCCAGTTATCGTTGAAGGCGTGAGACTGGAAGTAGTACTCGGACATGATTTCGATGTCCTCGTCCGAGGGGATATAGCGCAGGGGCATGTTTACAATGCGGTGAAGTTCCTGCGCGACGGTCTCCTCCGCCCTCCCCTGCATCGCCCGTAAGCGGTTAAAGTCTACGGGACGGTGCGTCGGAGCCTGTGCGACGGCCTTGGCGCCTACGGATTCGGCTAAGGCTCGCATCTTGGCTAGTTTTTCGAGGGGGGAGGGCATTAGATTTCCTTAGTTATTCTATTCCGCCAAAGCCTGAATCACGCACCCAGCATACGGACGGATACCCATAACAACGGCTTCCAGTAAGGAGGCTCGCGGCAGGCGGGTAATGATAAGGGTCGAGGCTCCGAGGAGCAGGGCGATGTCCTTGGCGAAGCCTTGGAGAGCGTCCCGTTTAGCGAAGCCGTTCATCGTAGCCCACGCTGGGCTAATCCGCAGCATCTCCTGTTCGACGATAACCATAAGCTCCTCGCCGGTGATACGGCAACTCGGAGAGCCGAGCTTGCCTTTACCCATAACCTTGCCTTCGGCGATAACGCAACCGATCAGGATCGAAAACTTCTCGCGCTCGGTCGAGATTTCCAAGCCCTCGAAAACGGTATCGGAAGCGGGGGCGGGTTCGACAGCGACTACGGGGGCGGGAGCCGTCTCGACTACGACCGGAGCGGGAGCAGGGACTTCTACGATCTCCTCTTGCTGGGCTTCACGGCGAGCTTCTTGAAACGTTGCTACCTCTGGGGCCGGAGCCGGAGCTTCCTGCGCTACGACTTCCTTGGCCGTGACCGGAGCGGTGACTTCCAGCACCATATCCCCGACTAGGAGCTTGCCGTCCATGACCGACCACGTATAAGCGTCCGAGGTTTTGATCCCTGCCTTACGGTTGAACGAGTCGCAAATCTTGCAAGCTCCGGTTCCCTTGGAGTTGAGTCCGAGGGTGTCGTTATCCCGACAGGAAGAACAAACCTCGTTGTACCAAGGAGCGCGGGGCTTAGTAGGTGTCGAAGCTGGGGCGGGGGCCGGTGCGGTAACGACCGGTGCCGGTGTTGGGGCTGGGGGCGAGGCGGGGGTTGCCGGAGCCGAGGCTACCGGAGCAGGGGTTCCGCCTTTTTTAGCGGCCTGCATTGCTTTAATCTTGTCTAGCATGGGACTGGTACTCATTTGTTCTTCTCCTTTTACTGCTCCGGCTGTAGCCAAGAGAGCGTAGTTTGTGTTATTGGTTCCTGAAATCTGCGCTTCGATGCGCTTGCGATAATCGTTTACGGTTTCCTGTTCTGTACAAATCTTGGTGAAGGGGCATCCCCCGAACTTCCGGCAAGCCGCAGCCACGTCAACAGGTAAAGGGATGTCGCTGTACTTCTCGCAGTCCCGATACGTCAGCATCATCTCCAGCGTTGGAGCGATCCGGCCTTTAAAGAAGGCTTCGACCTCCGGCCAAGTGACCGAGATTTCCCGCTTCTCGACGTGGGGTTTCGTTGCATCCTTCACGAAGTACTGGTGAGACAAGGCAACCGGTTTACTTTTGGAATGCCCGCCCTTGGTGTAATACCAGTAAGCGTAAACCATAAGCTGGATGTTTTTATACAAGGAGTTCTCGGCATCCGGTTTGATCGACTTGGCCCACGTCATACTCTTCGTGGATTTGTGGTCGCGGATAGCGTTGGGTTCGAGCAGGTCGATGAAACCATTCAGGGTTACGCCTTCCATGATCGGGAAGTTTTGAATCTGCCGTTCAATCTCGCGCCCAGGAACTCGGGTCAGGATACCTTCAGAGATCGCCTTCGAGATCAGGTTGTTGATAATGCACTGCTCCGCGAACGATATGCCTTCTTTAGCCCGCTCCCCTGTATAGCGGTTGATCGGGAACTCCCAACCCTCCGGATAGAGGACAACAGGCTTCCCGTTGAAGTCTCCGTTCTCGTCGGCGAGCAGGAAGCGCTCACAGACGGCGTGTAGTACGTCTCCGAATACGGTCGAGTCGGTTGGAAGTTCTGGGAGTTTGGCGACTTTCTTTAAGTACCACTTACGGTAACAGCCATCTGCTTTCGGGTCGCATGTTTCGATGTCCGTGGCGGAGGTTCTGAGGGGTTTTAATATAGGTATCATTGGAGTGCTCTCGGGGTTATTGTTGGGTCTGATCTTCTGGTTAGTTCTTTCGCTAAATCTGCTAGAGCTCTAAGGTCTCCGGGCTGAGCGCCTCTTTGTTTTATGCTGTCCTTAATCTTGTTTTGCCTAGCAATCAGTACATAGATCGGGTCGTGTTTCATTTCTTTATTTTCCTGTACTTTATTTCATTTTATTTTTTGTGTCAATAGCTTTCTGCTTTTCAATTAACTTTCTCAGCTCGGGCGTGTCGCGGCCCTCGGCGGAGGCGTACCGCAAAAGCTGATCACAGTCGACATCATGATGTTCCAAGCCGCCGATCTTATGTGTGTGTTGTGAACGGGTAATGTTCCCTAAAATCTGCCGTATCTTATCGAAAGGCATCTTATTCTCAATCAAAGCCAGCTCTCTCATAACCGAGTTGATTGTGACGTACAGAGCGTGGTTCTCGTCTGTCTTATACATCTTCGCTCCGGACTTGGCTTCGAGGATATTCAGCACCGCCGTAATCACCGCCGAGGTCGTATCCTTGCCGACGACCTGACTGCTCATAAACGGGTTGTTCCTAGCGCAATTCCCTTCGACCAGCAGGCGACCAACAAAACCATCAGCGGGAACCTCTCGGGTAGCATGAAGGTGCAGGAAGTGTTTAGCTAAAATATAATCGCTTTGAACAGGGGAGCCTGCGATCCAGCGCGCCCCCTTCTTACCGGTTAAAGCGTTTCCACCCCGCTCTTCTAACCACCTCGCCCCAGAGTCGTCGAGGTCATAGTGAGACAATCGCAAACCCATCGCTCCCCGGTCAAACAGGCTCATGTCCTTATCGAATACGGCCTTGGTGATGTCGTGGTTGTTGGCGATCATAAGCAGGCGCATCGGGTTAGCGACCTGTACCGAGGGCTTGTAAAGGTCTCGGATTGTCAGCCGGTCGCCTGTTACCAGCGTCTTAAACATTTCCTGAGCTGATTTTCCGAGGTGGTTCTTCGGCCACTCCTCGTTGATAAAAAGGAAGGGGGTCTTTGCAAGGGCGCCGTTAAACTGTCCGGAGATGTCTGCTCCGGTGGCAAAGGTCGGAGTTTCTAAGCACTCGGCCAGCCCTTCCATTAACATCTTCTTGCCGATACTCGGAGGAGCAACAAGAGACAGCGCGCAGATCGGGCCTTCTTCAAAAGCAAGGGCGTTAGCGATCCAGTCGCAGATCGCCTCGAAGTGCCGTCCGAACGTAGCCGCTAGCCACTCTTCTACCAGAGGGTTATACTCCGGTTTAAGCTTCGGGTTCCTGCGGTACATCGGGAGTTTTAAAATTTTATTGTTCTCAGATTCCGTATCGATATGTCCGCTGCGCCCCGGCTCCGGAACATAAACCACATCGTAAACAGGGATGGCATAGCGGTTATGTACGTACCGATCTGGAACGTCTACCAGTTTGCCGGTCGGCCCGAGTTCGTAGGTTTGGATCAGCCGGTTCAGGTGTTTCGTTGTCCGGATATAGGCGATCAGTTGATCCTTGCCGATATGGAAGGGGCTGTATCCCCCATCCGGCATAATCGGATAGAAGAACTTCCCGAAGTTGGCGAGCAAGTGGCGCTCAACAAAAGCCGTGCGGGTGTCAGGGTCGGCCAGTTCAGGAGACTTGCACCAAGCGGCCATGCCCTCGGCGATCCGGTCGAGTTCTTTAATGGCCTGTTCTTCTTCTTCCGCCTCGGCGATCGCCTTGTCGTTGTATTTGGCAAGTTCGATCGGCCAAATCGTCACGATGGCATTCCACGTATGCCCCAGCCAATCCATATCCTGATCCATTTCAAGGATCGTATTATAAAACAACGCAAAGACGTGCGCCGGTGAGGTGTAGGAAATCTTTTTGAGAAGGATCGGAATAGCCGTACCGACCGCCCTCATAATCTCGTCGTTGCGGTTGCCGTGGGTAGCGAGCGGAACGCCGTCCGCAAAGAGGGCGTCCTTAAAATCGCAGTACTTGAGAGCCTCTTTAGCGTCCTTGTAGAATTGCGACTTCTTGCCCCGTCCTTGGGAACCCTTCTCGGTAAGGAAATTATGTACCTCTTCTTGTGAGGGCTGGCCGGAGCGAATCGGCGCGTCAGTTTGAAGCAGGCGCGGGATGACTCGGGGCGTGGATTTGTGCAGGTCGACCATGTTTAAATCGGTCTTCTGCTCGTCGAAGAAATAGAAAGGTTCCTCGGTTGAATCCTTACCGTCGCGCAGAACGTGAGGGCAGCGGAAAAGGCGCGTCCAATCCTTGCAAGCCTCGTCCATGTGAATCCCTGCTTCTTTAAACTTAACAAAAAGCGTTGCGACGTACTGTTCTCCGTCCAGAACCGCGACCGGTTCCGGAAGGGTGTAAATTACGCGAGCGCCGTGCTTCGAGGTGTACACGTACCGCCATGTGGTAAGATGAGGATCGGTCAGGGCATAGAAGGTACGGAAGAACTCGTTAAACAAGTCCTGAGTCCAAGGCGCGTGACCCGGACAGTCCCAATCGAAAGCAATCACCTGCGTGACCACCTTTAAGCCAGTGGAGTCGTAGGAGTGCAGGGCTTGCTTAGACAGGCGCGGCCAACGCTCTGCGGTAGAGACGGTGTAACAGGTAAAAAAGCAGTCCTTGGGGTGGCTGGCGTGGATCGCATCATCCAGGCGCATCATATCCAAGCTGGTCGGATCGAAGGGCCGTCCTTCGTTGTCAATATGTGGGCCGTTCAGGGATTTGACGGCTTTGACTTCTTTAAACGGAAGAGTTCCGATAAGGGGGCTAAGCATCTTGACCCCCGATTCGTATATTCATGTCCTTCAAAACCGCTCTAACCCTGCGCTGCGCGGAACGGTTAAAGAGCCGCCGACCAGCTACCACGTTTTTAAGATAGCCGTTCGAGTACCCCGAGAGGCGGCTAATCTCGGCAAGGTTTAAGGCGTGTCGATTATGTTTGAGATAGTCGAGAAGTTCTGACATAGTGTTGCCCTTTCAAGTAGAGGTGAGGGAGCCTGTACCTTTTTGGGTACAGGCGCAAGTCGAAAAATTTACTTTTATTCTTCCCTTTCTTCCGGCTCCGGTACGTTCGGAACAAAGTCTACAAAAAACTCCCGACCTCTATCGTCGCGTTTGTATCGGTAGACGCCTCCTTTAGACCGTTGCCGTCCGTTGCCTTCGTTATCCCACTCTATGTCAGGTAAATCTTCCCACGGATCATTCATGCGACCCTCCAAACCCGGACTTTGCCGTCTTTCTGTTTGCGTTGGATATGCTTCTTGCCTCGGTTCCGCAAGGCCCACTTTAAAGCGTTCGCAGCGGACTGAGAGGGGAGCAACATAGAATCCCCTTTTTCCATATCGTCCGCGAACTGGGCCCATTTTGTTTTCCGGCGAACTTTAACCGGTAAGGTTAGGTTTTTTTCGATCATGACTTAAACGCTCGCTTTCATAAAAGTAAACTGCTCAGTAGTCAGGTTGTTTTTAAGGGTTTCCCAGTGTTTAGAACCTGGGTGTTTTCTAAGATACAGACGGGTTCCGTTGATTCCTGTTTTCAATCGAAATATAAGGGTTTTTCCGTCATAGAGAGTTATCCCGCTCCAGCGTGATCCCCAATGTGAATAATTTGTAGCTGTAATTCTGTAGTTCATATTTTTTAACTCTCCAAGTAAGCTTTTTTAACGGTCTCATACACGTCCCCGGCAATATCCAAGGCTTCCAAGCCTACAAAATCCATGATGGATTCGTTGAACAAGTCAGACACCTTTAAACAGATCGCCGCGAGGCGTTCCGCCTTGTCCGGGGACGTTAGCAGGGGCGCGGGGGTGTTGGTGTCTGTAAACCAGTCGTTAGCCTCTTTGTCGGCTAGTTCCCGCAACTCTTTGAGGGTCTCTTTGATGTAGTTGATATCTGACTGGATATCATTGGAATAACAGAGCGCCTTGAAAACAGGCTCCAGCGCGGTGCGGGAGGCGCCCGCTTCTTGAAGGGCTTCCAGTAAAACCCGCTCGTTATCCGTCCGGGGGCCGGACAGTTTTATCAGGTCTATTGTGTGTTTATCGTACACGGTCATGGTTCGACCTCCCGCAAAACCAGCTTTTGACAATCGGTGGGGAGCTGTTCGAACGTGATCTTTTTCCCGTTATGCCGTCCGGGGCATCCGCTGGCATGCTGCCCGAATCCTTGCGGGTGGAAAGGGTGTTCCGACATGCCTAGGCAAAGGCGGGTCCCGTCGCGCTCTAATGTTCCGCGCCCTTTAAAATAGACAGTGAAGCGGTCGAATGTTTCCCCGCCGTTATCATAGATTGAATGGATTTTCATTTCAGTATACCTTTCTCTTTGAGTTCTTTTATTTTTTCTTCTTGCGCTTTCTGGCGGACATAGGGCATAGCGCACAACAACAGCCCCGCCACCGTGAAACAAATAATTGAGGCTAAGGTGTAGGGGTTCACTTAAAAACCTCTTTGACCTGCTCTTTTAAGGTTTCCAGGTCGTAAATTTTGACGCGAGCAATCTGGAAACCAGTTTCGTCCCGTTCATCTCGACATTCCTCCGCAATACAGCCCTGCTCCACGATTTCGCGGTCTATTTCAGTCAGGATACGTTCCCGGCGGGAGGGAAATAAAAGGCGGAAGTATGAAATGCTTTTCATGGTTTAGACTCCTTTAATTTTGAACTGATGAAATTCGTTTGTTTCGATAAGGCCCCGTCGAACAAGACCCGCAACGGCGGCAAGCGTTGCGCGGTCTTTGTGGTAGGTATGCCAATCGTTTACACGCTGCGCGAACTCATAAGCGGCTTTTTGATTTTTCCCTTGTGGTTTTTTCATAGCCAGGGGTTCCTTTCTATTTATAAGCGATCAAT
>JACCDR010624173.1_pt1 | contig 16665 bp, 15 predicted proteins | sample 7446431 | NCBI WGS metagenome assembly JACCDR01 (sample SAMN15323443, study PRJNA562643) | freshwater metagenome | isolation source: river surface water | place: USA:Blue River Watershed | collected 2017-08-17 | reverse complement strand
GCCCCGGCTAACATGATGACTGCTGAGGTGCTGCTCAAGTCGGTTCTGCGTACCGGTGTCGCCAACAACGATGTCAACCCGATCAACTCGACCGGCCTCGTCGCCAAGGCTATCACACTGACCCGCCTGACCTCCTCGACCGCTTGGTTCCTCCAAACTGATGCTATGGATGGTCTGCAGGTTCTGTGGCGTCGTAAGCCGGAGAAGTCGACAGAGGGGGACTTTGAATCAGATTCAATGCGGTTCAAGTCGACAATGCGTTTCGGTGCAAAGTACGTTGACTGGCGTAATATTTACGGTAACGTCGGCGTCTAAGTACCTGTTTCATTAAGAGATTCTGCTCCCCCTCTTGCCCCGCTTCGGTGGGGCTTTTTTATTCCTGTTGTTCTATTGACAGGGGGATTTATAGCGCATAGAATGTAATCACCTTCCAATAATCAGGAGATTTTAGATGCGCTATAAGAATATTCCAGAGGATCAACTTCCTAAGTCAGTAGATGAGGCACTTGAAAAAGGTATGCGGGTATTCGTCGGAGAAACGGCCTGTGACGCCGGGCACAGGGTAAAAATAATCTCGTCGTTAAACCCAATGAAGACTGGTTGTTACGAATGTAGAAAAGAGAAAGACAGAAAAAAGAAGAACAATTTGAGGTTGTCAGAGGAGCATAGGGAAAAGTCGAACGAAATTGTTGCTGCGATAAATCGTAAGAAATATCATGAAGATCATGAATATCGTAAGAATCTTCTAGAAAAACAAAAGAAAAATAGGATGAACGCTAAGTGTAAATCTTACGGAATTACCCTCGACCAATACAATAATATGTTTGATGAACAAGGGGGTGTGTGTGCAATATGTGGAGAAGAAGAGACAGCAAGACACGGGAACGGTGTAGTTAGGTCATTGCACATCGATCATTGTCATACCACTGGACAAGTTAGAGGATTATTATGCAATAAGTGTAATTTCGCGCTAGGTGGGTTTAAATCATCCGAAGAAGTGTTGTTGTCAGCTATCAGATATTTGAAAAATAGTTCAACATTGGTCATACAATATCAAGGGAATGTTGAGTTACCTTTCGATTTAATATTCCCAATAAACAAAAAACTATGGGAACCTCTGACTCTCGCACAAAAGGACATCTTAGTTGAAAAGTTGTTTAATCACTATAGAGAAGTCGGTTTTCCATATCATCCTGTACCAACTAAGGGGGATTTTGATGAAGAATTGAGGAAGGCTCAATTTTATGTTGACACTACTCCGTTGATAGTTGGTAATGAGGTTAGGAGAACTACACACATGCTTGGTGAAGCATGGTCGTTCTTCAAACATGCGTACTCAGTAAGGTGTAACGGAAATAAAACACCAATGGAGGTTTTTGAAGATGATGTATTGTTTAGACACGCTTTATATAAACGTCTAAAAACAGGTACTTATTTATCGGACGGTGGGGTTAGAAAGATACTTATGAGTATGTCTGGTATTCAAGCTGTATCGAATTTTAGACCAACCGCTGCTGCGGCAATCATGAGCAAGTATTGTGTTGAAGGTGGAACTGTTTTAGATTTTTGCGCCGGATGGGGTGGAAGACTAGTGGGTGCTGAGATAGCTAGACGATCTTATGTAGGTATCGAACCATCACTTAAAACCTTCGATGGGTTGATTCAACTTAACAATCTGATCGGTGAAAAACACACGTTAATCAATGACTGTGCTGAGGACTACACACATCACGAAGATGTTGATTTAGTCTTTACTTCACCACCGTATTTCGACTGTGAAAAATATGCAGACGAACCTACTCAGAGTTGGATCAGATATAAAACCACAGATGAGTGGTTCAACGGTTTTCTGGTGAAGGCTATACGAAACGCTGTTTCTAAGTTGAGGGTGGGGGGACATCTCGTTTTAAACATTGCTGACGTTAAGACATATAAGAAACTGACAACCGACTTCATGGTGTGGGCCACTAAGGAACCGACATTGGAATTTGTTGAAGAATTACAGTTAGTTCTCAGTGGTCGGTTTAAAGCTGACAACAAATACGAACCCATCTTCGTATTCCGTAAGAAATAACCTCTTGCACAACTTTCCCAAACAGTTACAATAATGGGGCAAGTCTTGCAGCCTCAGGCCGAGGCACACCCTTAAGGAGATTTCAAAATGCCAGATTTTACAGTTACTCGTTTTCCTAATGGCGTGTCCAACGTCACGGAGACTGACCCTCTAGCCACTATGGCTGAACTGGACCCGACACGAATCATCAGGATTTTCGATGACTTCGTTAATCCCGCCTCCGCCACCGCATCCGATGTCCAAGCATGGACTTCCGTAGATGATGGTGGCACCGGCACAAACGCATTCCAAGATGCTGCGGGTGGTGTGTATAACGTGGTTACTGCTGCTGCAGATAACGACTATCACGCTATGGCTAGTGTCAATGAAGTATTCAAATTCACGACCGGCAAGAAGGCTTGGTTCAAGGCGCGACTCAAGGTTGCTGAGGCCACTTCTCCCGAGTCTGCTTGGTGGGTCGGTGTTACCGATACTCTGACCACAGGTGGCTTCCAGGCTAACGCTGCTGGCCCCTTGGCTTCGTATGACGGTGCTCTGTTCTTCAAGACGCCCGAAACTTCACTGACAGTGAACTTCGAGACCAGTAATGCTGGTGCTCAAGTGACCACCGCCGACATGGTTACTTCAGTGACCGACACATGGACTACTGTCGCCTTCTACTGGGATGGTGCCGGTAAGGTTTATCCGTTCATCGCTGTCAATGGTGCTACCACTCTGACTCCTTACGCTGCTCACGCACTGTCTGCAACTGGTCTTGAGGAGATGCATGTTGTATTCGGTGTCAAAGCTGGCCCGACTGCTGCTGCTGAGACACTTCAGGTTGACTACATCCTGATGGCTCAAGAACGCTGATGTAGTACCCACAGGGGCTTCGGCCCCTGTGTTTCTTTAGGAGATTGAGATGCGAGCTATCAAAGTAACATATTCCCCGATCACAGCATTAACGACGGCTTTCAACGCACAAACCTTCAATAGTACCGGTGCGGCAACGGCTCCGACGACAACCGCAACAACTGACACGTTGGCTCACCTTGTCACGTTGACCTCTCCGGTTCAAGCGACTCTGGCAGGTATTACCTTCACCATTGTCGGTACAGACTCAGACGGTAACGCACAGACTGAAACAGGTCTTGTTGGACCTGACAGTAATTCAACAGTCACGAGTACCAAATATTTCAAGACAGTTACGAGCATCCAACCGTCAGCTACGATGGGTGCGTTGGTTGTCTCAGTCGGTATCGCAGCAGCATCGCTGTCACCGACTATCCCGTTGGAACGCCTCTCCATCTCGCCAGCATCCTTGACCATTACTGTGACAGGTACGGTGAACGTGACGGTTAGCGACACAATCGGCGATGTGTTCAAGTACCAACCTTCAACACTCCCATGGTCTGCCATCAGTGCCCTGACATCGAAAGCGGCTCAGACGGATGGTGCAGCACGCACTGCTGCGGCAGGGGTGCGAGTTCTAACCAACTCGGTAACCAACGGTGCTACTTACACACTATGGATTAGTCAAGCTACTCAACGGATGGGTTAAACGATGGCTACCTCTGGCACCGTAGCTCAGACCACCCTCGACACGTCAATCGTCGTCGATCATGCTGTCCGTAGGTGCGGCTTGTCCTCCTCGTCTCAGACACCTGAGACGGTGGAGATTGCCAAGCAGAACCTGTATCTGCTCCTCTTGAACCTCGCCAATAGGGGCTTGAACCTCTGGTGTGTCGAGGAGTCGTTGATGGGTATGGTTGAGGCACAACGGGAGTACACGCTCCCTGACGGTACGATCCGCCTGCTCAATGTTGTCTATAGTCAGAACACACGAGCCACTGGTACAGATACCATCGGTGCTGCTGCGGTATCGACCGACCTCGCTTCAGCGACACAGATCGTGCGCTACGGGTTCCGTCCGTCTGCGAACGTCACAGCAGCATTCACGTTCCAATATTCCAGCGATGGGGTAGCATGGACGACTGCTCAGACGCTTGCATCACAGAACTGGGTAGCGAACACATGGTATTGGTTCGAGGTTGATCCGATGCTGGAGTACCAGTATTACCAGATCACCTCAGCGACGAACTTCACGTTGGATGAGTTCTACCTGTGCAGCACCTATACGGATACTCCGTTGTCACAGTTCAATCGTGATGAGTGGTCGCAGCAGACCAACAAGTTCAATGTGGGTCGCCCTTCGACGAACTACTACTTCGACAAGACTGTAGCACCTACGCTGTCACTGTGGCCTGCTCCGAACAACGAGTTCGATATTCTGCGTGTGTGGCGTCACCGTTTCGTACAGGATGTGGGTTCGCTGACGCAGCAGATTGAAGCACCACAGCAGTGGTACGAGGCGATAGTATGGATGCTCGCTGCACGTTTAGCGTTTGAGCTTCCGGGTGTTGATCCTAGCCGTCGCGCTGAGGTGTTGCAGGCGTCAGAGAAGTTCCTGATGGATGCAGAGATGTCTGAGTCGGATAATGCCCCCACGTACATTTTTTCCAACGTGGATGTTTACACAGCATGAGTCTCTACATCCCACCACAGAACGTCAGAGGAACCGTAGCGATTGCTGTATGTGATCGCTGCGGCTTCAAGAAACGCTATGGTGATCTGACACCTGAATCAGATACCGGATTGATGGTGTGCAAGAATTGTACGGACGATCCTGACCCGTGGCGCAAGCCTGCACGCAAGACCGAGAACATCTCGTTACGTCGCCCAAGAACAGATGAGGAGTTAGTGTAATGCCAGCATCAATGACATATACGAGTCTGTTGGAAGACATAGCACAATACGCAGAACGATCCGACAATCCTTTTTTGGATCAACGGGAACGTTTCGTAATGCTTGCGGAAAACAGACTAGCTACCGAGATTCGCGGTCTAGGTTCGATGGAGTTCGTCACCAGCACCTTGAGTACCGGTAACCCGGAACTCGCTAAACCTGCACGGTGGCGTGAGACGGTGAGCTTCACCATCACCCTTGCTGACGGAACCAAGAAAACGCTGATGCCTCGGGAGTACCAGTATCTCAAGTCATTCTGGCCTGACTCGTCACTGACCGATGAGCCACGGTTCTACTCGGACTTCGGGTACGAACACTTTTATATCGCAGCAACGCCTGATGATGACTATGCTTTTGAGTTGGTGTATTACTCACGACCGGAACCGTTGAGCGATCAGAACCAGACATCATGGTTTACTCAATATGCTCCACAGTTGTTGTTGTACGCGAGTCTGCTTGAGGCACAGCCGTTCCTGAAACTCGATGGTCGCACAGCGCAGTTCCAAGCGTTGTATGATCGCGCTGTTCAAGCATTAGGTAACGAGTCGATGCGTCGCATGAATGATATTTCGCAAGTTAGGAGAGAAGGGTGACGCATCGAAAGATATATGTCGTTACTGAACTATCCAGCGGGAAACAATATGTTGGACAGACTAAACGTAATGACGGTCGCGCTCACGGCATCATAATGGAACATAAATACCGCAAACATGGTGTAATTGGGTATTCCTATGAAGTATTGATTGACGGTATAACATCTAAAAAGTTAACTGATTATTTAGAAAAATTCTACATCAAGATTTTAAATACCATAACTCCCCACGGGTACAACATAGCTACCGGTGGGTATGGGGGCGGAACTGACAACCCTGAGATCAGGAAAAAGATTTCTGAAACACTTACTAACAATTATAGAGATGATCCGAGTATAGCTCTTAAGATATCCGCGTCATTGAAAGGGAGACCCTCACCCATGAAGGGTAGAAAGCATTCTGAAGAAAGTAAGAGTAAGGCGAGAAATAAATTACTAGGTAGGAAATATTCTCCTGAGTCGTTAGCTAAAATGTCAAAGGCTCAACAAGGTAAAGTAATTAGCGATGAGAGTAGAGGGCGTATGTCAGTTTCCGCTAAAATTAGGGCTAATACTCCCGAAGGGTTAGCCCATATGAAGAACGCATCGTTAGCAGCCTTGGAGGCCAAAAAATGACTCAAACCTATACGTCGGCGTTTGGGGGTCAGACAGTCCCTCCGAGCGATTACCAATTTCGTGCGTTTAATCTAACAGCGAACCTCACCCTCTACTGGCCTGAGAACACAGACGGGACTGATCTTGTCGCGTCTCTGATGAACGTCACCCCGAATGGTGGTGCATGGACAGTGACGCTACCTGCTGCCAATCAGGTCAGTTCGGGTCGTGACTTCATCATGCGTAACCTTGGTGCGGTATCGTTCGATGTGGTCGACAACGCTGCCGGTGCTGTAGTGACGATTGCTGCCGGTGAAGCACGTTATTTCTACCTGACTGACAACTCAACCGCAGCAGGCACATGGTCGGTAGTCACTTACGGTACAGGTACATCTTCAGCAGACGCCTCGGCACTTGAGGGTTACGGCCTGACGACATTGAGTGGTACGCTCAACAGCGACTTACCTATCGTCGCGTATGGTGCCGGTATCACGGTTTCCGCGACTGATCGTGCATCGTTCCTCGTGTATCAAGGTGGTACATCGACATGGTTCCTACCTGACCCGACGACACTACCAAACGGGTTCTACTGTGCTGTCAATAACTCGGGTACGGGTACGCTGACCCTTGATGCCAATACAGCAGGTGGTACGATTGACGAGTCGAACACCAAAATGATTCAACCGGGTGAATCGTGTTTCATCGTCTCCAAGGGAGATGTGACAGGATACTTCACCATCGGTTACGGTCGTTCGACAGAGTTCGCTTTCACTCAGTTGTCAGTCGATGTCTCAGGTGTCGGTGGTATCACGATTACCTCAGCACAAGCAGCGAACAAACTCTGGTACTTCTACAACACAGCGGGTGCTGACCGTACAGTAACTATCCCTGCGGTGGCTTCGGTGTATTTCATTCGAGTGGGTGCTATTGGTGCAGGTAACGATTTGACCTTCACCACAGGTGGTGGTGCAACAGTGATCCTGAGCGCCAACCAGAGCTATACCATCTACTGTGATGGGACGAACGTAACATCGGCTCAGACAGTGGCTGTGACTTCTACGGTAGCTCTGGACGATGGGAGTGCTGCATCACCGTCATTCAACTTCACATTGGATACGGATACCGGTTTGTATCGTGCCAATACGAACCTGTTGGGTGTTACCGCAGCCGGTACGATGGTGGCAACGTTCGGTACTACAGGATTGACGTTAGCGACTGACCTTGCGGTGACTGAAGGTGGTACAGGTGTCTCGACACTCACCGGTATCGTCAAGGGTAATGGCACATCAGCCTTCTCAGCAGCTAGTGCAGGTACGGACTATGTGGCTCCAGGTGGTGCCCTGGGTACTCCCTCTAGCGGAACACTGACCAACTGTACCGGTTTGCCGGTAGCGACGGGTATAAGTGGGTTGGGTGCCAACGTAGCGACTATGTTGGCTACACCGACTAAAGCCAACTTCGATTCTGCTCTGAGCGATGACAACTTCGCTTATCTCGGTACGGTGCAGACTTTCACCAAGGCGCAACTGATTCAACCGGATAGTGATGTCGCAGGTCTGACAGTACGTGGTGGTGCGGGTGGTACAGCTAACGCTCTACAGGTGCAGACGGTAGCGAGTACCCCACTCTTCACTGTAACAGGTGACGGGCATCTGGTTGCTGAGGGGGTCACATCAACCGGTGCTACAGGTACAGGCAAGTTCGTGTTCGACACTAGCCCGACTCTTGTGACACCACTGTTGGGTACGCCGACGAGCGGTACGCTGACCAACTGTACAGGGTTACCGCTGACCACTGGGGTGACGGGTACGTTGGGTATTGCGAACGGTGGTACGGGTCAGACGACTCAGACAGACGCTTTCGATGCACTTGCTCCGACGACTACTAAGGGTGACTTGATTGGTCACAACGGTACAGACAATGTACGGTTCGGTGTCGGTACGAACGGATACGTGTTGTCAGCAGATAGTACAGCCGCTCCCGGTGTAGCTTGGAAGAGTGCTGTATCGTTGGGCGTCTTGACTCTACCTGTCAGTATCGCCAACGGTGGTACAGCCAAGACAACTATATCGGCCAAGTCAGTATGGGTAGCCAACTCAGCAGATACGCTGGTCGAGGTGACACCTGCTGCGGGTCAGTCGATACGCATCAATGCAGGTGATACTGCTTGGGAGGCGTTTACTCCTTCGACGGGTGACTTCAAGGCTGACGGCACAGTGTCGATGACCGGCAACTTGCAGATGAATGCCGGACTGGGCGTGACATTTGAAGGAACCACAGCCGATGCTTTCGAGACGACTCTGGTTGCTGGAGAACCGACAGCAGACAGAACGGTTACGCTGCCGAACGAAACAACCACTTTGGCGGGTTTGGCGGTCGCACAGAGTTTCACGGCTAAACAGACTTTTGCCGCCGATACGTTCCGATACACCGATGGAGCGGGAGCGGGAAAAGTTTTCACCTCCGATGCTGAAGGTGATGGGTCGTGGCAAACAGCAGCGGCAGGCGGTTCGATGATCTACCTCTCAACCGTTACCGCATCCAACAGCGCGACGGTGGATATTGAGACAACACTTGATTCCACTTACGATGCTTATGTAATTGTCGCAACAAATGTTTCTGTTTCAACAACTGCACAAATCTTGTGTCGAATGAAGCTTGGTGGCGCGTATGCAACAACGACATATAGATACCACACAGCTAGACCAAATTCGTCTGCTGCAACTTATGACGGTTTTGCGAGTGATTCAGCTACCAGCATCATCATCAGTCAGTCAATTGACGATACGGCTGTCGGTGAATTTACCATGTCTGTCAAATCCCCTACAAGCGCAGTGAAAAAGCTACTCCACTGGATTGGTTCATTCCTTCAGACATCTACCACGTTTATTGGCGTGACTTCCGGTGCTGCGACTAACGATAGCACATCCTCATTAACCGGGATTAGGTTTTATGCGAGCACTGGAAATGTGGCGACAGGCACTTTCCGCCTCTACGGTATTAAGAATTCATAAGGACATTGATATGACGCGTTATCACGCAACAGCAGAAGGAAATATACCCTTTACGCCCGATGAAGAATTAGAGTGGGACGCAAGGGAAGCGGCGCACGCAGCAAAAGCGCCAAAAGCGATGATACGGTCGCAGATTGCAGCGCTTGAAGCAAAGATAACTGTCCGCCGGCAGCGAGAGGCCATCCTCGGTACAGACAATGGTTGGCTGGCGTCCGTTGATGCCGAAATCGCGGCTCTACGGACGCAACTGTAATGATTAAGCGCCGGCAAACCTTCGTCCTCTCAAAACCAGACAGCCGGGACTACATCTCAGGTCGTGCCACAACCGGCCTACCTGCGAAGATCGACTTCCGCGCTGATGCTTCCGTTCGTCTAATCGATCAGCGGTGGGGGGAGCTTTGCACCGGAGCCGGCTTCGTCAATATCCTTGATATTCTCGCCAAGCGTGATGGCAAACCTGAGCAATACTCCCCGCTCTACGCATGGGAGCAGGGCAAGAAGGAAGCCGGGGTACAAGGCAACGTCGGCATTCCGATGCGCGATCTGATCAAAGCAGCGATTCGCTACGGTTGTGCCACTGAAGCTGAATACTCGCTCGACCTGACAAAGATTGGCGCACTGATTCCGGATGCTGTGGTGACATCAGCGATGGATCGTCAAGTCCTGCGCTACGAGTCTTGTGGTGCCGGTACAGACGCCAGCCTGATGCAGATCAAGGCTCAACTGACGGCAGGTGTACCGATCTTCCTCGGCTTGAAGGTCAGTAACAGTCTGCAGAACCTCAAGACCTTCACTGGGTACAAAGGTATCGGCATGGAGCCGTGGTTCGGTCATGCGGTTGCTGTTGTCGGCTACGACGATGCAATCCAGAGCCTGATCATCGAAAACTCATGGGGTACTGGCTTCGGCGAGAAAGGTTTCTTCGCTCTACCATACTCGGTGTATCGCACGGACTCATACGAAGCATGGGCGATCACTTCCTTCAGTTTCACCAAGCCCGTCCCTGTCCTTGACCTGTCAGCCAGAGGTCCACGCATCTACCTTGAAGGGGATCAGATGTTCCGCATCTCCTCACCCAACTGCAAAGTCTATGGCTCTGCATTCCCTGACTCTGTGGTGATCGACCAGTCAGCAACTGACACCACACTCGATGGCAACATCGACGAGGTGCATATCCCGTGGCTCGATGATCCCAAGTTTCGCGCGGTCGGCAACAAGCTGGAGATTTTCACTTCTGACTTCAGCCGCAACGGGCCGCAGATCGCCACAGTGACTTACAACGAGCGTCCGCTGAAGATTGTTCTGCCGATTGGTTCGTTATCAGTCGGGTTCAATGGTGGTATCACGGTCAATGGGAAGAAGGTTTCGACAATAAGTCCGGAGTCAGTATGAACGAACTGGACTCCTACCAGCATCAGCAACTTACCGGACAAGCTGAGTGCTACATACACACGCACCCTCGTGACCCGCTGAACCAAGCATCTCAAGCCGAACTGGAGAATGCATCACGGGTGAAACCTGTGACTGCGGCTACCTACTCCTTAACGGCAGCGGATGAGCAGATCAGCATTGCTCAAACCTGCACAGTGACACTACCTCCAGCAGCACGAGGTAAGGAGTACCATGTCACTCTGATCGTCTCCGGTGCTACTTTGACTATCGTTCCAACGTCTCCTGATACTATAATGGGAGATACTTCGTTGGTAGCGACGATCCGATGGACTAGCTTGCATCTGAAGGCAGATGAGAGCAACAACTGGATATTGATATGAGTTTCATACCTGAGACATACTCTCCAGAATGGATCGTACAGCACGAAGGGTTGCTCATGGGAGAGCCTGCTGCACTGTATCACATCATGGGTAGTCGAACGCTAGGATGGACAAGCACATCGGTCCTCGGCGATGCTTGTGAGTATCTGGATACAACGCAAGCCAATATGAACACCCCTACTGTGGGACAAACCTTATACCTTGTGTCTACCAGTGCTTCCGATACGAGTGCAGGCACAGGTGCACGAACAATCAGAACGGTTTACTTGGACGGGAGCGGTGTACAACAGGTTCGTACGGATACCCTGAACGGTACTACTCCGGTCAGCATCGGAACAGGGTATTCATTCATACAGTGGATGGAAGTAGCTAGTGTAGGTAGTGGGGAAGTTTCTGCCGGGAACATCAGTATTTCCAGTACAAATGGTGTAGCTACTGTCGCTACCACGTTCGAGTACATTACGTCGGGGGGCAACAGAAGCCTATCAGGTAGGTATATGGTTCCTTCAGATTGTCATGGGCATTTAGTGCATTGGGACGCTGCGGCTATCAGCAACACGATGGATACCCGTATCCGAGCAACGGTATTTTCGGATGATAACTCCCTGAGTACGGTTTATCATTTCATTGACCGCTCGTTTCTCGCATCAGGTATGAACATTACTCAAGGGTTAGAGTACCGTGAGTTACCCTCGAATTGTGTGGTGAAGATCAGTGCAAAACCCGGAGGTACTCCTGCAGGCAATAAACTAGATGCATCGTTCTCCATTATTGTTATGAAGGGTGTCATCTAATGTCCGATCCGCGTCCCATATTCCAAGTAACCTCTAAGTCCGGCATTCAGCGTGACGGTACAACACTGGACTCGACCAACTTTACCGATGGTCAGTGGGTGCGGTTCTACCGGGGTCGTCCTCGCAAGATGGGTGGTTTTCGAGCCGTTGTGGAGGACTTAGCCTATCCGCCTCGCGGAACGTTCGTGTTTTCCAAGAACAACACCAACAATATCTACTTGTTCAACTCCAAGGGTGTCTCCTTGGTACAGGCGGACAACAACCTGACAGGTACAATCTCATTCGACTTGTCGCCGTCAGGTCTCGCGTACAACGAGAACTACCTGTGGCAAGCTGCTGGCATCTACGATTCAACGGGTGGTGGTGACAACCTCATCGTGGCACATCCCGGCAAGAACCTTAACGACTTGACCAGTTCGCTCAACACCTCGTTGTACTACACAACTGCCGGTGACAATACCGCCACGTTCGCTGCGATTGACGATGGTCTGGGCGGCACAATTGACGTATCGGGTGGCGTCTGTGTGTTGCAACCTTACGTATTCGCCTACGGTAACGACGGGTTCATTGCCAACAGTAACGTGAATAAGCCGAACGACTGGCAGATCGCCGTAGGTAGTGACGCCAACGAGGGTAACTTCTCCTACACCAAGATCGTCAAGGGACTCCCGATTCGCGGTGGTGGTCAGTCACCATCAGGTCTATTCTGGTCACTTGACTCACTCATCAAGGTGACTTACGTGGGTGGTGCGGCAGTGTTCCGTTACGACACCGTTGGTTCCAGTACGGTCATGTCGTCTGCAGGCTTCGCTGAGTTCGACGGTGCGTTCTTCTGGATGGGTGTTGATCGGTTCTACATCTTCGATGGTCGCGTACAGGAACTACCGAACCAGATGAACATCAACTGGGTGTTCGATAACCTGAACTACGAGCAGCGTCAAAAAGTATGGTGTGAGGTGATACCCCGTTGGGGTGAGATATGGTGGCACTTCCCGTATGGGGCGAATCAGGTCGAGTGTAACCGCGCTGCGATCTTCAATATCAGAGAGAAAACTTGGTACGACGTTCAGATTGAACGTGGGTGCGGTTCGCCTCCACAGGTGCTGCGTTACCCGATCTGGTGTGGTAACACGACTGCGTCCACCACTGACCTCAGTTCAACCGTGACGATGACTATCGCTGCACCAGGGGTACTGACGTGGGCATCACACAACCTACAGATCAACCAACCAATAGTCCTCACCACAACTGGTGCGCTACCTACTGGGTTAGCGGTCAATACGACATACTATGTCGCTACTATCCCCACTGCGAATACCTTCACTTTGTCGGCTACTGAGGATGGTGCTCCCATTACGACCACAGGTGTTCAGTCGGGTACTCACACTGCTACAGCCAACGATGTCCCGCGTTATATTGCCTACGGTCATGAGATCGGTTACAATAAGGTGCAAGGTGGACAGGAGTTAGCGATAGAGAGCTATATAGAAACGTCCGACTTTGGGTTCCCCACAGGGGGTGCCGACGGTGAGAAGCCTACGGGCCAAGATTACTTTACGCGACTCATTCGCGTCGAACCTGACTTTGTACAGACAGGCGACATGACTTTAACGGTTATCGGAAATGAGTTCGCACAAGACCAAGACCCTGTTGAAACCAATTATACGTTCGGCGCTACCGCTACGAAAATCGATATGCGGGAGCAGCGTCGTATGATTCGCATGCGCTTCTCCTCCAACGAGGTCGATGGTTTCTTCGAGATGGGGCGTATCATTCTCCACACTGAACCGGGAGATATTCGGTCATGACAACACCGATCTTCATGGACAAGGACTACCTTGGGTCGCTGCTCAACACTGACAAGGAAGCCCTGTTCTACGGTGGTATCAGCGATGCACCGATTGCTTCAGGTAAATCATTGGGTACGATCAAGGGTCAATACTCCGACGCTTACGATGATTACGTCGCTCAGAAGGCACTCTGGGAACAGCGTCCGACAGGTCGCAATGGACTAGCCCAATGGGAAGATAAGTGGAATGCTCTCGTTCCGATGAGTCAAGCTAACCTCGGCGGTGAGAGCGGTATGGAGAGCGTTCTCACTGAGTTCAAACCGAATGAGAAGTGGAACACTGCAGGATTTGATCCGAGTACCGCATCAGTCGATGAGTTGTATAACTACTACGCCAGTAAGTACGACAAACCTGTAAATCCTAATACTGTAGAGGGTGAAGATACAGGGAACGAGATAGCCAACAGAATAGCGATGCAGAATCTCGGACTCCGTTACTCTGACCATGAAGCGCCTGACATGCAGTGGGGTCAGTACAACGCTCAGGTCGTGAAGGACATGATGAAGCAGTTGTACCCGAACGCTTCCGAGTCCGACCTTGACCAAGCGGCCCTCAACACATTCATGAACATGCCGCGTGACGAGTACCAGACGTACTCGGTGTATCACGGTGCTGACAAGATTGGGTCGAACATATCCAACGAGTTAGCCAAGATCATTGGTCCGGGTACGACTACTTACTCACAGGATGATCTGAAGCAGCAACTCAATACCTTGTATCCGAGCTACTCCAAGCAGCGCATGCAGGCTATTGCGGGTCACAAGGCATCAGATAATGCTGATGACGAGAGTGCAATTGGTCCAGTGTTAAGTATTGCGTCGTTGATACCGGGGGTTTCACCGTTCGCTATGGCGGCTAATGCCGCGTATCAGGCGTCACAAGGGAATTTACTTGGTGCTGCTCTCTCTGCTGCTGGTGCTTATGGTGGTTTCAGTGGCGTTGATAGTGGCGTGTCAGGTATGGGTAACGAGTTGGCGAAGCAAGGTGTGTCCTTTGCTGATACTGCGAAGGCTATTGAAGAGTTCGGTGGCGTGACCAATCCGTTAGCTGCTGAACTCGCTGCTACTCAATCGATGTACTCAGGTATGCCGATCACAGGCATTGATGCGTTAGACATGGGGTTGAAGGGTGCAACAACTGGTTTGGTGACCTCAGGTGGTGATCCGAACGCTGCTCTAGTAAGTGGTTTGACCGGTGGTCTTAACCAAGTGTCCCAACAGTACGTGGCACCTGAACTGACACAAGTGTTTGGTAATCAGGACATTGCTAAAGCGATTGCATCCGCTGTACCCGCAGCTACAATACAAGCACTGAAGAATGGTGAGATTGATCCGAAGGTGTTGGCTCTGCAAGTAGCGAGTCAGTACGGTTCGAGCAAGACAGGTATCTCCCCGAATACGATCAAAATGCTCGTCAATTACGCGAAGAGTTAGGTGATGACATGTCCATAAGAGAAGTTCAATTCAAAGATATCGGTGACACGAGATATTACCTGATTAACGGTAAAGTCTATACTTCTGATGGTACCAAGACAAGTGTCGGTACGGCAGGACTTACTCCGACTACTGAGGTCAAAGTCACCGATTTCAGCACACCTCAGGACAAACTGACACTGCGATCAGAGTGGTATCCGACGATTGATTTTGGTTCTGAACCCATTACAGTTACCCAATCTGGTTCTAATCAACCGGACTACTCAGGTAGAGCCAGTTCTCTATATGACGATTTAATTTCTACTCGTGATGTTGCAGCTAAACTCGAAGGTGCCGATGCCTACGACGCAGCATGGAAAGAGCATGAGAACGCTGCTGACTATTACAAGCAAGGTCAAGAAGGTATGGGATTGAGTGGTGTTCAAATGTTAGGTTACGCCACAGGTAATCAAGCGTTGATTGACAACCCTGATCAGAAAGGTAGTCTCGGTATTGTGGAGACACCAATAGTCGACAACTTCACTCACGCTACCGGAGTCCAACGTGCGGTTCCTGTAGATAATGGTATCTCCTCTGGTCCCGGTTGGCAATACGACAAGGTAGCGAAGCATATGGCTCAAGGAGGCACTGTGCCCAATAACGACGCTTGGTTAAAGGCTCTTGAAGCTGTAGGTGCTGGTGGTACAGGGGGCAGTGGTTCTCCCGGACTCGATCAGATTATGAAGGCTCTTGTTCAACAGAAGAAAGCACCTACTGTAGCAGCACCAGATCAGGATACAGGTGGCCCATTGGTGAAGATGATGAAGAACTTTAATATTCCGCTGAACGTACCAGTCAAAACCTTCGCTCGTGGTGGGTTGGTGAAGATTCAGCAAGACCCTGTGATTCACAAGTATCTGGGTGGAGGTGTGAAGGGGTACGATGAAGGTGTTTCGGTAGATGATGGAACAGCCTTCAGTCTCTACTCAGGGTACGAAGATAGCGAACCGCTAAATGAGACGCTCTATTTCGACGATTGGAACAGTGGGTCAGATATGAATAGTGGAGATAATATAGATGACACGTTGTATTTCGACGATTGGAATAGTGGTTCGGACCTAACAAAAGGTGATACGTTATCTGACACACAAACATGGGAAGGCTTCCTCAACGGTGTCAAGTCTATGGGTACAGAAGCAGCGAAAGCAGCCAAACTGATGAACGCAGATGGCTCGTGGAACATGGCTAACCTGTTGGCTGCAGGCGCTAGTGCTATGATGGGGAAGTTCGCCTATGATGCGCAGAGTAAAGCAAATGATGAAGCGAATAAGCTCTATCAGACTGCTGTAAAACCGACTCAACAGGCTCTTACTGGTGCATTGGGTAATGTAGCGAAGATGCAGAACACTAATGCTGATCTGCTCGCCGCGTACAACAAACCATCGGTTCATGCTGCACCGACTCAACGAGTTGTCACACCGCTACACATGAAGGGAGTTGCATAATGCCTAAAGGATACTACAGTGACCCCGTAGCGGCTCCGGTAACGCCTACATTCAGTGCTCCTCCAGTTTCATCCAATCAGGAGGCTGTTGCCAATCTGGTAGCGAACCCGACCGCTCTCAACGCAGCGGTACAGGACTACATCTTGGGTAGTGGTACATTCGGTGGTGCAGGATCAGCGGCCCATGATGCTCTGTTCGCTATTCAAGATTGGGTCGATGCACTCAATGCTCAGATGATGCCTACAGGTGGAGCTCCGATCAATAACGGTAAAAT
>JACCDR012317248.1_pt1 | contig 16675 bp, 34 predicted proteins | sample 7446431 | NCBI WGS metagenome assembly JACCDR01 (sample SAMN15323443, study PRJNA562643) | freshwater metagenome | isolation source: river surface water | place: USA:Blue River Watershed | collected 2017-08-17 | reverse complement strand
CAGCTTCGCCTGGTCGAGTGAGTCAAGCGACTGCCGCTCGGAAGGCGCGGCGACCATCCATTCTGTCTTGCGATCCTGGCAGTCTTCCACCGCCTCGCCTTCCATCGTGAAGTCCTTCCCCGTCTGCCGGCTTTGGATCTGAATCTTGAAGCGGCTGCGGTCGTGCGCGCAGACAAACTGATACTCCAGATAGAGCGAGCGAGGATCGCCGGCCGGGTAGGGGTTCACCCATCCCGAGTGGGTCGTGCCCAGCTTGTGCCCGGCGACCAGCGGTTCAAGCTCGTCGGCGCCCATCGCCCACAGCGGATTCGCCTTCGCGGCGCGGTTGGCTTCCGCCACCTTCACCCGGAGCTGCTCCATCGCGTCTTTCTGCGGATCGCTCATCAGCCCATTCCGAAGATTTGTTTCAGCCGCGCCTGTTTTTCGTCGGGGCTCAGCGCCCCGTCGCCCATCACGCCCTGCGCCTGATCCGCCTGCGCCGCTTTCTTCTCCAGCACCGCGATCCGCCGCGCCTCGTGCTCCAGCGCCGTGTCCTTTTGCTTCAGGCCGCGGTCCTTCTGCGCGATCTTCTTCTCGCCCTGGAGCAGCGTGCTCGTGAGGAAGAAGCCCTTGAGGTCCTTCTTCTCCATCGCCTCCGCCATGAAGATCACGTTGCCCACCTTCGCCAGCGCTTCCGGCGAAAGGTTGGCATCCTTGGCCAGCGCCAGCAGCGCCTGCTGCTTGCGCTCCTCGGCATGCTCCATCCGTAACTGAAGCCCATACCAGGCAAGCCAGTCCGACAGCGCACCGGCCGAGGCCGTGAAGCCGAAGATGCGTGGCACCTCGACTTGCAGCTCGTCGAAGGACAGCGGCTTCTGCTCCGGATCTGGCGGGTTCCGCAGTTCCCACAGCTCCCGCTGGAGTTCCTTCGGAGCCCGCTTCAGCTTCGCGTCGATCCGCGGCTCTCGTGGTTGCTTGGCCATTCACTTGAGGGATTTCTGTTTGGCGATGCCGTGTTGGGTGATCCGCCACTCGCGGGCCTCCGTGTCCTCGTTGGTCTCGGTGCTCACGAACTCCTTGCCGAGGTTCCACTCGGCGGCGGCCAGGATGGCGCTGGCATCCGCCGCGTTCACCGGCAGCAGCTCGCGGACGAGCCGGACCAGGTGCGCGTCCGTGAACGCATAGCCCGGAGCCATATCCAGGACCTCGCGGACCAGTTGCCGGAGCTGCCCTTCGCTTGCTTGTGGTTTCTCAGCCATTACTTGCCGGTGGTGGGTCGCTTCAAAAGTTCCGTGGTGATCCGCTCCAGCCTTGCTGCCACATCGACATGCGCTTCGGCCGCGGCCAGCCGCTTGCCCTGGGCATTCAGCTCGTTCCACAGCGCCACCCGCCCGTCGACGCCGGTCTTGGCCGCCCGCTCGATCGTTGCCAGCAGCTCCAGGTGCTTGGTCTCCACCCGGTCCGCTTGCCGCGTGATGAGGCTTTCGAGCTTCACGAAGTCCGCGTTCGTCTCCGCCTGGTGCCGTTCGAACTCACGGCGGGAAATGAACTGCTCCTCCATGGTCACCGTGACCTTGCGGGCGTCGCTGATCTTCTTGCCGATCACCCCGCCGCCGCCCATGGCGACCACAATGGCAATCACCAGAGCTGCCACCTGATCGAAGGGCATGCCGGCGCTTGCGGTCGCTGCCGGGGCGGAAGTGGCCACGTCGGCCAGGAACATCAGAAGGAGGAAAGGGGAGATCATGCTTCAGTCTCTTGGGGTGGGGTGATTCGAAGGAGCCGGCGGGTGCAGTCGCCCAGGCACAGCGCGGAGATCGTGGCGGTCACTTCGCAGGCCGGCTCCGCGGCCAGCGCGGCCATCAGCTCGCGGAACTCGGCGTCCGTCAGCGTGCGGATCTTCTCCTGCACGTCGCCGAGCAGCTCGACCGCGTGGCCCGCCGCCGGCACCAGGCCGTTCATGATCTCCCGGCCGCTCACAGCACGGATCCTTTCTCCTGAAAGAGCTTCCGCTTCTCGGCCATGCTCAGGCCGGTGGCGACTTCGTAGTGCGGCAGATCCTTGAACCCGCTCCAGCTCCCGCCCCACTCCAGCCCGCAGGCTTTCGCGTGCTCGCTGCATGCCTTGTGGACCTTGGCCGCAAGCGCCCGCTCTTCTTTGGAGCGTTTCTCATCGTCCAGGTAGATCCCGGCACGGAACACACCGAAGTCGCCGGCGATCTTGAAATTGTGGTTCGAGTAGCCGCCGCGGGCGTTCGTCACCTTGATTCCCGGCTTGGTCCGGCCCTGCGCATAGAGCGCGTCCTGCTCTTCCCAGGACCGCTGGCCGCCGATCAGCACGTAGTCGCAGCCCAGCGTCGCCGCCGTCGCCTTCGCCAGCTTGATGAACTGGCAGAACATCGGCACCGCCTTCGCATCCAGGCTAAGCAGCACCTTCTGGCTCCGCGGGTCGACCCCGTCCAGATCCGACAGGATCCCGGCCGGCGCGGGCGTCTTGTCGCCCTTCAGCGCCTTCAGCACTCGTCCCGCCGTCGCCGGGCCGAACACGCCATCCACCTCGGCACCGACGTGCCGCTGGATGTCTTTGATCATGGATCGCAGGTCGCTCATGCTTCCGGGTGTTGAGGTGCGTTGATCTCCAGGCCCGTGCTGAAGCACAGCCAATCCAGCGAAAGGATCACCGGCCCTTCATCGCAGCACTCGCACTTCGGGTGGCCGACCGTGATGGTCGGGATCAGCACCCAGCGGTCGGGCATGAAATGGAAGTAGGGATTCATCGGATGGTGAAAGGTTTCTCGGGCCTGCCCTTCGTAGCTTCAGCGGAGTAGGGTTGCCCGCTCAGGCCCGGCCGTCGCAGGCCTGAGCGGGACTTACTGGTTGCATCGCGCGCGCTTCGTGACGGCTGCCTCTCGCGTTTTGGTGTGGTATTTGTTAGAGTCCAGGGAGGTCATTCGCGGCCCGCATCGCTCAGCTTCGACCGCTCGCTCCCCGTGAAATCGTCAATCAGGTCAGTGGCGTCATTCCGGTCACTGCGCCGGTCCCGCCGCGATCCCCCAGCTCGCGTAGTCCTCCGGCGGGATCTTCTCGCCGGTCTCCGGGTCGAAATACTCCCACTGCACCAACCCGCTCTTCGCCGACTCCTCGTCCTGGCGGATCAGGTAGCGCAGCCCCGCGTCCACCGTCCGTGGATCCGGCTTGATCGACCATCCGCCCTCGGCATCCACGCCGACCACGCACGACGACATGAGGCACGCCCCAGCCAGGATGCTGCCCCATGTCGCCGCTGTCATGGCCCACAGCGGAGTGTTCCCCCCGGAAGCTCCGCCGAAGATGCTCGAAAGGTGTGGCGCATGCTCGGCGATCAGCCGCATCACCCAGCGCGAGATCGCCGCGGCCAGCACGGCCGCCAGGGACATCAGGAAGACCTTCAGGTCCGCGTCCAGCTTTGCCGCCTCCTCGCCGGTCAGGAAGCCGTTCGTCACCAGGCCGGCGAACAGAGCGGGGATCGCCGTGATGGCGTGTCGGAAGAGGGAAGCGAGCTTGTCGTTCATGGCGCGGGCCGTCCGTTGCATCGGACTTGCACGCAGCCTGCACTGCTCCCGCACACCTTGGCGGGCACTCCGCCCACTGGCATCACTCTCCTTACTTCCTTCCCTCGCAGCTCTCCGCCGCTGCCACCCGCTCCGTGATCAGCACTCCGCGAGCTGCTGTTGCTTGTGCTTCCACACCGCCCACAGATCAACTCTCAAATGCGAGTTCGGCCGGCGCGGGTTCAGCTTGTAGCCGGGGATCTGCCCCGTGTGAACCAGCCCGTGGATCACCTTCGCGTCGCACGCGAGGATGTCGCAGGCATCCCGCACGCTGCCCCAGCGCTTGAGCTTCTTGCCCGCCTTGGTCAGCAGCGTGTTACCCTCCGCCCAGGAGAACAGCGGCAGGTCGTCGAGCGCGTCCATGCCCGATCCTACCAAGCCCCGGCACCGGCGGGCGGGAAATCGCTAACAGGTCTACATGCCCTTCGAAATCAGATGAATGCCTTGGCGGTAGATCTCGTGGTAGGCATCGAACGCCTGCTTTCTCGCTTCATCATCGTCGGACCACTGCACCCTCAGGTAGTGCCGCGCCGCCGTCCCGATCATGGTCTCCCAGTCGTCGCACGCCGCAATCTTACCCCTTGCTGCACGCACCCATTTCCGGGCCGATCCTCGCGCTGACGCTGATGCTTCCGCCTTGGTGATCATCGCGTCGATATCATCCGCACGTCGCTTCAAGGCGGCGCGCGCCACAGTGTATTCCTCATGCTTCTTTTCGCGTTTGGCGGTGGCCTCGGCCAGCTCCTGGCTCTTGATCGCGATAACTCCAGGAGCCGTTTCCCTCTCCAGGTCTTGCTTGATCCGCTCGACTTCCATCCACGCATCATGTGCCTCCACAACCTCGAATCCGAAGCCTCCGTTCGCGCCCGCTAATTCCACCGCCATCGTGTCCAGTAGGGCCGAAGGCTCCTTTGTGTCCTTCTCACCACACGAGGCCAGCAGCAGCACTGCCGAGCTTGCCAGAAAAGCTGTTTTCATTGTCTCGATCTCTTGGGGTTGGAACCAGCATCAAAAGTCTCGGCGGCCCGGCTACGCCTCTTAAAATGGGAATCTCTCCTATCGCTTTTTCCCCTTGGGATAGGTGACGCTCTTCATGGTCGTGGGCGGGAGCGGAACTTCATCTTCCGCCACCTTGAGCTTTCTTTCTCCCCAGGCACTGCGCGCGTCGGCGGCCCCAAGCGCTTTGATCCAAGTTGGATTGATCTGGAGACTCCCAGTTCGGCGCACCTCGTCGAGGAACTGCCGCGTCAGATGCCGCACCAGCGCGCTCTTGGACATGCCAAGCCGCTGCGCCGTTCTCTCCAGCTCGGCGTCGTCGCCGTCTTCAAACCGGATGTTCACCTGGGATGCCTTTGCCATCGCTGCACTACAGGTAGACTGAAAACCGTTGCTATACAATTTTTTCTTGCCGCACGTAAAGCAATGCTATACAAATCCAACCAAGCAACCGCCACCATGTCACGCCCTAAGAAAACGCTCGGCTCCCCGAGCATGGTTCGATTCGACACGCCGACGAAGGCCGACCTCGAAGCCGTAGCCCGCGCCAACGGGCTCTCTGTTTCGGCCGTCGTTCGCCTCGCTGTGACTCAGCAACTCCCGGCCCTCAAGTCGGGACGCGGCAACCTTCGCCCAACTCGCTGATCCGCCGCCCCATGCCCGACGACCTCACAGATCCCGACGACGCCCTGGCCGACATGATTGCGGACCGCATCGTCGAGCGGGCGATGGAGGCCCCCGGCCCCGTCCGCCTGGTCGCCCTGCGCATGGCCGGCCTCATCCCGGAGGACTGCCCCCTCAGCCAGTCCACCGTCGCCACCTTCCTCGGAACCACCCGCTGGCAAGTCCGCCGCCTCGAAGCCCGCGGCCTCAGCAAGCTCAAGACCCGCGCCACCACCACAACCCCAACACCACCCCAGCCCCAGCCATGAACCCCGACCAGATCGAAGCCCTCATCAAGGACCTCATGTCCCGCAGCACCGATGCCGTCAACCGCGGCAACCAGGACGCCGCCGACATCTACGAAGTCGCCGCACGTGTGGTCCGCGAACACGCCGCCGACGCCGGCATCGACATCCCCGCCTGAGTCAATCCGGTCAACCACGTCAATCCCGTCACTCATGGACCCCACCGAACAAGCCTTCCTTCTCGACCTGGTCATCTACCTCGTCAGCGGCACCTGCATCTTCCTCCTCGGCTTCGCCACCGGCCGCGCCGGCAAGAAGAAGGCCATCCGCCGCGCCGAGGACCGCACCTGGCGCATGTCCGAAACCATGCGCCGCCACTCCGGATCCTGAAACCCATAAGTCCTATCGGTCCCATCCGTCCCATCTCCCGACCACCATGTCCGAAACCCTTTTCACCTGCCCCGCCTGCGAGCGCGGGAACTTCACCGAGGCCGGCCTGCGCCACCACAAGTGCAAAGGCCCGCTTGCCGCTGCTGCCGCGAGGGCCGCCGCCAAGGGAGTCAAGCCCGCCGCCGTCATCACAGCCCCAACCCCCGCCGACATCCTCAAGGCCGCCGAGCGTGACCTCGCCAAACACAGCGATGCCATCAAGCGGCACATCGCCTCCTTCGACAAGCTCACCCTGGCCAACAAGCTCGGCCTCGGCCTTGCCGCCTACAAGGCCCACATGGTTTTCGCCATCGCCGACCCCGCCAAGCGCGGCGCGATGAAGGGCAAAAAGCTCGTCACGCGTGACGAGCTTCCGGACGGAGGCTTCGAAGGCTGGCTGGACTCCACCGGCAGCGACCTCAAGAAGCCCGCCGCCTACAAATACATGACCGCCCTCCGCGGTCTCGGCCTCGATCACCAGTCCACCGATCGCCAAATCGCCGCCGAGTTGAAGCGCCGCGAAAGGGCGGGGGAGACCGTCACCCTCGCGTCCCTCATCGCTGCCGCCACCGATCGCCTCGCCCCTCCTGCCGAGCCGCCCGCACCGCCCTCCCAGCTCTCCTTCGACGACTACCTCGCCACCCTCAAGACCTTCCGCGAGGACGCCGAGCTCGTCATCGAGCAGGCCAAAGACATGCCGGAGCACCTCCGCAAGGTCGCCGCCGCCCGCGCCTACGCCACCCTCCACGCCCTCACCGGCACCGCCTGGCAACCTTCCGACGAGCACGACGTCCTCGGCACCATCGACCCCGACAACCTCTCCATCTGATCCTTGTCACGGCATAGCACCGCGAAGCCGGACCCCCGATCTCCCGCCGTCAATCCGGTCAACAACGTCAACCCCGTCAACCACCACACACCACCCCAGCCATGACCACCGCCACCGACATCCCTGACGAATCCACCGCCCTCGACATCAGCGCCATCCTCGCCCGCGCCGCTGCTGAAAAACTCGGCCTCTCCGGCTTCCGCACCCTGCTTTATCTCCAGGACGAGGGCTCCGCCTCGCTCAGCTCCATCGCGGAGCATTGCGGCCAGACCGGCAGTGCCCTCACTAGCCTGGCCGACCGCCTCACCAAGCGCGGCTTCGTCCGCCGCGAGCACTCCACCACGGACCGCCGCAGCGTCCGCCTGGTCATCACCTTCGAAGGCCGCAACGCCCTCGCCCGCATCCTCCCATCTGCCGCCATCTGACCGCCATGCCCTCCATCACCGTCAGCTCCCGCCGCGGCCGGCACGCCATGCTTCGCGCCCAGGCCCGCATCAATCCCTGTCTCGCCGCCGACATCCGCGAGAACATCCACAACCTCACCGTCTGCCGCCGCCGCATCGAGCGCATGCTCTCCGGCGAACTCAAGATCCCCACCACCGCCAGCGAGACCAAGCTCCGCGCCCAGATGGAGGCCCTCGACGCCGAGATCCTCTCCCTTCGCCAAGACCTCAACGCCCTCCAGCCATGAGCGACACCTATCTCCACGAAATGATTACCGAGATCCGCGAGGTCCTTGGACTCCCGGCATCCGCATCCCGCGCCGCCATCATCGCTGCCGTCCGCGAGACCAAGGCCGCCGCCGACCTCGCCGGCGAGGCACTCAAGGCGATGCAGCCCCAAGGCTGCGCCGCCTGCGACCGCGGCGACTACCAGCTCGGCCACGCCGACACCTGCCCGAAGTCTCCAGGCTACGACCGCAACGGCCTCTGATTTGGCACTTCGCACTTCCCCACTTGGAACTTCCATGAGCATCACCACCGCAAAAGCCTGGCACCGCGACCGCGCCGCCCTGCTCCACCAGGAATTCCTCCAGGTGGCCGCGGCCGTGGAACTCGAGGGGGCGAAGATCGAGCCCACCCTCCAGGCCCTCGCCGCCAAGCTGACCGGCACCGTCCTCCCTGGTGGCAAGCCGCTCGCCTGCTCATGGCGGAACCTCCGCACCTTCTACTACAAATGGCGTAGCTCAGGCCGCAAGGCCACCGCCCTCCTCCCCGACTACAAGAGCCCCGCCCACGTCGACCGCCTGCCGGACGCCCTCGCCGCCGAGATCCAGCGCCGTGCCACCGCCCCCACCGGCGGCCGGGATAAGAACGGCAAGGGCATCGACGCCACTCAGATCCACAAGGCCCTCGAAGCCGACTGGAAGGCTGGCAAGGAAATCCCCGGTCTCGGCACCTGGCAGCAGTGGTGGGCCACCGCCCGGCCCGCTCTTCCCCTGCCGCTCACCCCGCCCGCCTTCCCCTGGTCCGTCAAGACCGTCACACGCCGCATCGGCCCCAAGGGCATCCTCAAGATGGGGAACATCGGCCACGCCGCCGCCCTCAAGCACCTCCCCCACATGCGACGGGACTACAGCAAGCTCCGCAAGTGCGAACTCTACACCCTGGACGACGTCCGCCTCGACCTCGTCGCGCTCGACGACCTCACCGGCCGCGCCGTCTGGGTCAAGTGCTACATCCTCCAGGAGGTTGCCAGCCGCTGCATCGTCGCCTTCATCCTCAAGCCGGCCGATGCCATCAAGGCCGAGGACGTCGACGAGCTGCTCGCCTGGGGCCTCCAGGCCGAAGGCTTCGGCATCGGCGACGGCTACACCACCCACATCTGGTTCGAGCGCGGAACGGTGGCATGCAGCGAGGCTGCACAGCGCGTGCTGGAAGCCGGCAGCGACGGTGCCATCCAGATCCACCGCACCTCCATGGACGGCGGCGTCCGCTGGATCGGGGCCGCCGCCAACAAGGCAAGCGGCCACTCCGCCGGCAAGGCCACCATCGAGTCCTTCAACAAGAAGCTCCACGTCCGCCTCCTTCACCTTCCCGGCCAGGCCGGCAACCGCTTCGACCAGATGCCCGCCAACCTCGGCATGGGGGAGGGGGAGCGCAAGGACCCCAGCAAGCGCCGCAGCGAGGACACCCTCAAGGCCGAGGCCGAGCGCCTCGCCCAGTTCCGCGTCAGTGCCCTCATGCGCGGCGATCAGGTCGACCTCAAGCTGCCCATGCTCCTCGTCTCCCAGCTCCAGCAGGAAGTCGCCGCCGCCATCCGCGCCTACAACAGCGAGCGCGGCCACCGCATGCAGGGCTTCCACACCGTCACCGAAGCCGAAGTCGTCCCCGGCGTCTGGCGCGAAGTCGGCACCTTCTAACAACCATGATCACGAACTCAGAAATGCGGACCATTACCCTTTGGCATCACGTCCTGATGATGTCCAAGTCGATTGAGGGAATGCAGGGATTTCCGTCTTTCTACGCGTCCACCCTTCCTCCCTCAGAGCGCGGCATCGTCGAGCGGTTCGAGGCCGACAAGGTCGCCGCCGCCGAAGAACTCGCACCCATGTTTGAAGATCCTTCCTGATCACCGTTCACCCTTATGGAACTCCGCAACATCCACTTCGCCCCGCCGGCCGACGAGCCGCAGGAAGACGCGCCCGCACCGACGATGGAAGAAGTCGCCGCCTCCCTCCCGGAGAAGATGAAGCTCCGCAAGGTCTGCATCTCGCCCCTGGAGGAATACGCCCGCCGCGAGGGCAGCGTCCGCCCCATCAGCGACGCCCTCGCCGCCTGCATCCTCTCCTTCAAGGGCCGCGCCGAAGTGAATGCCAAGGGCGTCAAGATCGACCGCAAGATCTTCGGTGTCGAAAAGGTCTACTGGCACGTCGACTCCATCATCTGCTCCGACCTCTCCGCCCGCGAGCGGAAGTGGATCTACTTCATCAACCGCAACAAGCCCGACCGCATCCACCTCTTCGACGACCAGGGCCGCTACATCGAGACCCTTCCGGAGAAGTTTATGCCCGCCGCCCTCGATCTCGAAGCGCAGGCCGCATCCATCGCCCAGGACAAGCGGGCCATCGCCCGCAATGCCCGCCACCTCCAGAACCTCCACGGCGAGGAGACCTGGGAAAAGGTCGAGGAAATGCGCCACAACCGCGAGGCCACCACCCGCTACGTCCAGACGCTCGATGCCCCCGAGTCCGTCGAGCGCCAGCCCACCGCCGAGCCCGTCGCCGGCGGCACTGCCGATCGCCTCCAGCGCGCCGATCGCAACATCGACCAGGCCATCGGCCGCCGCGAGTCCGCCGTCCAGCTCGGCCGCGCCATCGCCGCCACCCGCGGCCCCGCAGCCCCCGCCGAAGAAGTCGTCGCCGAGGATTGGTCGAACCTCCGCGAGAACAATCTCACCCCAGCCGCAACCCACACCGAAATCGAGTCATGGTAACCGCATCCAACACCACCCCACAAGCCCCCGCCGCATCCGCCCCCGCTTCCGCCGCCGGTCAGATCCACGCACCCCAGCGCCGCTACCGCATCCCCACCGACAAGGTCCGCGCCGGCCTCCAGCACCTGCCCGAAGAACAGCGCGACGACATCTTCTGGTTCCACCGCCACTGCATGCAGGCGGACCCCGACAAGGAGGGCCTCGGCCGCATGCTCCGCAAGCCAGGCGGCACCGGCTTCTACTCCGCCGATAGCATCTCGCAGCTCCTCACCGGCTTCCGCGCCGAGAAAGGCGAATCCACCGAAGCCATCTGGCAGGCCATCGTCATCTTCCGCCGCATCGTCGAGCCCCGCGAAACCCAGACCCAGACCGGCTTCATCGAGACCCGCCTCTTCCGCGAGATCGAGCGCCGCTGCCTCCATGCCCTCCGCCGCCAGCGCATCGGCTTCGTCTTCGGCGACTCCCAGATCGGCAAGAGCGCCAGCTTTGCCGAAGTCCGTCGCCGCCACAACCACGGCCAGACCGTCCTCGTCGAGGTCCCCACCGGCGGCTCCCTCGGCAGCCTCCTCATCGCCTGGGCGGAGGCCCTCGACATCCGCGCCGGCACCAAGAACCAGCGCGAACTCAAGGAGGCCATCATCACCTCCATCGACTCGCGCAACCTCGTCATCTTCGACGAGGCCCACCGCTTTTTTGAAGGCCGCTCCAAGGGCAACGGCATGGCCAGCCTCAGCTTCATCCGCGAGGTCTGGAACAAGTGCCAGTGCGGCATGATGCTCGGCATGACCAACGAAGGCCGCGACGAACTCCTCACCGGCCGCCATGCCAAGGCCCTCCAGCAAATCTGGCGTCGCCGCATCACTCCGCTCCAGCTCCCCGCCGTCCCGCCGGATGACGATGTCGAGCTGTTCGCCCAGGCCTTCAACCTCCCGCCCGCTCCCGACGAGACCGTCGCCGTCAAGCTCACCTTCCTGGAGGACAGTGGCCGCGAGCGCGAGATCACCCACAAGGACAACCCCCTCCGCCTCCAGCGCGAGGTACTGAGGACCGAAGGCCTCGGCGTCTGGATCAGCATCCTCGAAGACGCGAGCGACATGGCCGCCGAAGCCAAGCGCCAGATCACCTGGGCCGCCGTCCTCAAGGCCCACGCCCAAGCCCAGGCCGACGCCGCCATCTACAAGTAACCACCGGGTGCGCGGAGCCTCCGGCCCGCATCCACTTCAACCGACCACCACCAACCACACCACCCCAGCCATGTCTGAAGAATCCGTCCACACCATCGCCGACGTCCTCCGCAACGCGCTTGCCCAGGGCTTCACCACCATCAAGCCCCTGCTCGCTTTCATCGAGATCACCAGCCGCGACGAGCATCCGTTCCCCGCCGAGATCGAGGAACTGCTCGGCATGACGCCCACCAACTTCGGCCAGCTCCTCAACAAGCAGCTCAAGGTCCTCGGCGTCGCCTGCGACTACCGCGACCCCGTCACCCGCAGCCGCCGCCTTGCCCCCACCGAGCACGGCCTCCTGGTCTACGCCCACATCACCGAAGGCGCGGAAATTCCGGAGGAAGAGGAAGCCGCGGAGGAAGCCGGCGACTGAACGTTCAGGCACCAACCCCAACCGACCCCAGCCATGAAAACCTTCTCAAGATTCCGCACCCCCAAGGAGATCAAGGCCGCCTGCAAAAAGGCCGGCTTCCGCTATGACCAGGAACAATTCGACAGAGGGAGCGACTGCGTCTCTTTCGACTTCGTCCATGGCACCACGACCGCCCGCGTCGTCATGAACACCGTCAATGGCCGCGCGATGGGTGAGTTCTGGCGCGGCACCAAGGGCAAGCGCCGGTGGTTCTCCACCGACTCCGTCGAGCACGACTCCCAGCCATGGCTCAAGGCCCTCCTAGAATTCATCTACGTCGACTGAAGCCATGGACACCGAACCACGCACCATCACTTTCCCGAACGGCATCGACCCGTCCTTGATCGCCTCGGAAGACGAGACCCGCTACATCCTCAATCACGTCCTGATCGAGGACCGACACGCCATCGCCACCGATGGCCGGACCATGCTGGTCGCGCAGATCTGGGACAGCGCCCCGCAGCGCGAACCGCTGCTCCTGACCAAGGATGCCGTTGCCACCGCCTGCGGAGACAAGACCCGCCTCCGAAATTGCTACCCCAGCGAAGGAGAGCGCCTGAAGATCGATCCCGAGACCGGCTCGGCCATCGTTGAGACAATGTTCCCGAAAGGGGAGATCCGCTTCGACCAGCCTGGCAACGAAGACACCGACCGCAAGTTCCCGAACTGGTCGCAGGTCCTTCCCCGCAACCCCGAGGGCCGCTTCTGCTTCCAGATCAATCCCTGGCTTCTGCTCAAGCTCGCCAAGTCCCTCGGAGTGAAGGACGGCGGCGGCGTCTCGATCCACATCGATCTCGCGGCCCCGCTGAACCCCGCGTTCGTGACCGCCAGCAATCAGCCGAGCGCTTTCGGCATCATCATGCCCATGCGCGACCGCGAGGGCTTCGAAGCCCCGCCGCTCTCGGACAATCACGCCATCAAACACGGCCTCGCAAAACAGCCCTGACCATGCCCGACCAGGCACAGCTCGATCTTTTCACCCCCCGGCCGGCCGTGGTCGTGCCGCCGGGCGAGATCGACCGCCTGCTCGCCTACCTCGCCGGCCGCCCCGGCTGGACCACTGCCAAGGAAATCGGCCGGGCCATCGGCCTCACCGATCGCCAGATCCGCCAGCTCGCCCGTGACAACCGCGGCAGCATCCTCAGCGGCCCCGGCAGCCCAGGCTACAAGCTCATCAGCGACGCCACCCTCGAAGAGATCAATCACACCGCCGACCGCCTCCGAAGCCAAGCCCGCGAAATGCTCGCCGGCAGCATCCGCCTCCGGAAGGTCGCCCACTCCATCATCCGATGACAACAGTTCAAAAACTACGCGACCGCGTGATCGCCCTCAAGATCGAGAAAGCGGACAACGCCGCCGATCTCAGTGAAATCAACGGCAGGCTGAAGGGCCGCCTTGCCCCCGCGGAATTACGCCGGGCGCGCAGCCTCCGCGACCAACTCGCAGCCGATCAAGCTGACATCGACGGTGAGCTTTCCCAGCTCAATGCCCGGATCCTTGCCGCCGTGGATCTGGAGCGCGCCCGCGACCTCAAACTGCATGGCATTCGAACGATCGCCGCGGCCATTGCTGCAAGCCGGCCGGATGTCCCGATGCCGATTGTCGTCCTCCAGGCCCTCACACTCGAAGACGAACTTCAAAGGGCAGTGCCTCCGGTAGAGATCCCTGACCTACCAGATGCCGAAGAGGAGAGCATCAAATACTAACAGCCAGCCATGCCCCAGCACCTTCCATGTCCCGAGTGCGGTGCTCAGCCCCGCGTCCGCCGCGGCATCACCGCCGCCACCAAGCACCTCTACTTCGCCGAGTGCATGAACAACTTCGACTGCGACCTCTGGCCCATCACCCGCGGCCACGCCGCCGGCGAGGAAGCCCTCGCATCCTGGCAAGCCGGCGAAGCCTTTCCCGAACCCTCCGACACCTGACCCCAGCCATGGACCTATCCCTTGAAATCACCGCCGCCTGGCAATCCACCAACGATGCCGGCGGAGCCCTTGCATCCGCCCTGCACGCCCGCCGCAGCCACGAGGTCGACACACCCGTCATCCTCCGCCGCCCCTCCCAGAAAGTCACCGCCAAGGACCAGCTCGGCGAAGTCCTCCTCCTCATCGCCGAAGCCAAGCGCCACACCGCCACTCAGGCCCGCCGCATCGAAGCCCTGGAGAACGAGATCCAGAAGCAACTCGCCACCCGCTGAAGCCATGGCCTCCAAGAAGGACATCGAGACCCAGATCGCGCAGCTCCGGAAGCGCATCGCCGAGACCGAGGCCACCCTGGGCGATCTCAAGGAAAAGCTCGCTCGCCTTCTTTCCAGGGTGAACCCCTCCGACGTCGCCGCCGTCTCCGGCCTCGATCTCCTTTGGAAGGCCGCCCTTCCCAAATGCCGCGAGCGCTCCAGCCGCCACCAGTGCCGCGTCGCCTGGCACCGCATCCCCAAGGACGAGCGCCCGCCCCTGGAAGAAGCCGTCGCCGCCCTCAAGGCCTGGAACCGCTGCGAAGAATGGACCCGCGACCGCGGCCAATTTGCTCCCGCCCTCCACCGCTTCATTGCCGAGCGCCGGTGGGAAGACGTCCCCCACGTCCCCAAGCCCCTCGGCACCTACCAGAGCAAGCCCAAGCCCAAGCCCCAGGAACCAGCCAACCCCGAAGACGACTACTCCATCGAAGAAGCCCGCCGCATCCTCGGCCTCGCCGCCGGCTGCGAGGAATGACCAGCCCAACTCTCTGATCATGGTCCAAATCGTCATCGAAGAGCTTGCCTGCGAAATCCGCCGTGCCCCTGCCGACGAGATGTTCGTCGATGGCGATCCTGGCGAACACGCCTTTGAGATCACCATGACCGAAAACCTCACCCTCTACCTCCGCCAGGACGACGCCGAGGACCTCTTCAACACTCTCGCCCTGCACTTCGCAGGCCTCTGAAACCACCACCAAACCGACCCCAGCCATGGCCACCACTACCAAAGCCCCAAAGAACGAAGCCCTCCAGGCTCACACCCACCTCGTCCGCACCATCGAGTCCTCCCTCAAGATCGACGTGCCCGACGACACCGACCTGAAATTCCGCGCCACCCTCATGCGCGCCGCCGCCGCCCAGATCGGCAACCTCAGCCCCGGCTTCATCGTCCGCCTCTACGATGCCGCCTGCGAGGTCAAGTTCCCCACCAGCGAAGTGGGCGACTTCCGCCACGCCCTCCAGCTCCAGCTCGGCCGCAACCTCGGCCTCGCCAACTACAAGGCCCCGAAGCCCTGATCCACCAACCCCGAACCGACCCCAGCCATGCCCTCGAAACCGAAAGAAAAGGAACTCATCCCCGCCGACGAAAAGCCCGTGTGGAGCGTCGCTTCCACCGAGCCCGACGCACAGGGCCGCCAGATCCATCGCCTCTTCTACGGGAAGAAGTGCCAGGCCTCGTCCAAAAGCCCGGCCGATCTCATCCGCTTCCGTGGCCTCGCCGACTTCTGCAACAAGCGGCGCCTCGAACCCCGCCCGAAGGTCCTCTGCAAGGCCGACGAAAACCTCCCGGTCCCCAAGCACAAGGCCACCGTCCAAACCCCGGAACCCGCCGCGCCATGATCATCACCGCCACATTCTGCGACCTCTGCAAAGGCGACGGCGAACTGGTGCTCGCGGTTTGCAGCTACCGAACCGAGGACGGCCATTTCCACGCCTGCGAAGAACACAAGGAGCAGGTCGAAAGCTATCGGTTCCCCACCTTTAAATTCCGGCACCTCGGCGACGTCGATCCCTCCGAATTCTACTGATCCCATGGCCACCAAGAAGACGCACTCCACCGGCCGCCGCACCTGGAATCCCTCCGTGTCCTCCGGCTTCACCCACGGAGCGGCCGGATCCATGGGATCCAAGGAAAAGCAGATGCTCGCCATCGCCGCCGGAGTTGCCTTCAAGCACCAGTCCTCCCTCGGCCGCGTCGAGCCCGGCCAGACCTTGGACGAGTGGCGGCACGAGCAAGTCCAGGACAAGGTCGGCAAGCCCGGCCTCCGCGCCTGCACTCACGGCGACTTCCGCCCGCTCCTCGCCTGGTTCCAGCAGCTCGCCGGCATGGAAGCCCAAGCCTTGTCCACCCACCTCCGCACCGGCCAGGTGAAAGACCACGGCCCCGCCGGCGACACCCACGAGGCCCGCGGCAAGATCGTCGCCGAGATCCGCGGCCGTCTCGCCGCCCACGTCTTCCTCGCCGATCTTCCCTGGTCAGATCTCCTCGATCGCTGGACCGCCGCTAGCCAGTCCGCCTGGACTGCCGGCGACTCCTTCCTCGCCGCAGCCTGCCCCGCCGAAACCGTCCCCGGCCGCGACCCATGGCCCGGCCTCGCCGCCGGCTTTCTCGACAAGGCCTTTGCCCGGAAGACCCACATGGAAGCCAAGGGCCCGATCCGCGAGGGCTACCTGATCGCCCTCGTCCGCGGCAAAACCCGCCGCCCAGATCTCGACCTCGGCCCCGACATCTACGCCGGCCTGGAGCAGCGCTGCACCCTCAAGCAGCTCCGCGAACTCCTCAGCACCCTGGTCAACCGCATCAACGCCCGCGAGGGCACCGGTAGTTCCGACGACCGGAACCTGAAGCAGAAGAGCAAAGCCGAAAAGAAGCGCCGCTCGAAGCACGAGATCGACACCGCCCCGGTTTCTGATCCATTCGAGCAGCTCCGCCGCGAACGCGGTGCATGACCCCTGCAACCCTCCTGCGCCGCCCGTGAAATTTTTCTCAGATCTTTGTCCATCCGCCCGATCCGGGCGATTTTTCTTGGACTTGGTCACCCCCTCCGCCCTGGAGCTGCAACCCGCGCAGTTCGGGCTTTTTTGGGGTCATTCGGGCTGATTCGGGGTTTTCTCGATCTTGCCGTCCCGCTCAT
>JACCDR010863746.1_pt1 | contig 16677 bp, 10 predicted proteins | sample 7446431 | NCBI WGS metagenome assembly JACCDR01 (sample SAMN15323443, study PRJNA562643) | freshwater metagenome | isolation source: river surface water | place: USA:Blue River Watershed | collected 2017-08-17 | reverse complement strand
CGGCCCTATTTATTTCCTGTTGAATGAAGTTTTCCATTATTATATTTATATAAATATAATAATGGAAAACTTCATTCAACAGGAAATAAATAGGGCCGAACAGAATATCGGCAACTATGAAAACGCCATAAGAAAATATGTAGATGAATTGGATCAACATAGACATACTCTAAATGGAATCAAAAAAAAATATGTTAACGGTTTGAAAAAAAATGCAATTGATGTCTCCGCGGACAATAACATATTACAAAAACTTAAGAAAGCTGTTGAAAAGAATATAAAAGAATTTACGCAATCTCGCGAATGTGTGATCATCAATGAAGTAGGCGAAGGCGAAGATATAACACCTTTTTTAAAAACGATTGCGGATCAAAAAAGAGAAATCAACCGCTTAGAAATTAGCATAGCGAGTCACCTGTCTGACATAAAAAAACTCAAGGATGATATACAAATTATTGATGTAAGAATAACCGAAAAAAATGAAGAAATTTCAAAACTAAAAACAGAGATTTTGAAAAAAGACACAAACGCGCATGAAAACAACGATGCAATTACAAAATTAGAATCCGAAAAAAATGAACTGGTTAATAAAGTTAATGCTTATTTAACTGAACTCGTAAAATTAATAGATGAAGTTTCAAATAATTGCATGCAATCAATCGTCATAAATGACAAACTTTTTTCATCAAGTAACGAAGAGGAAAAAAAAGGTTTAATACAAGAAAAAGAAATAATGGAGACAATCAAAAAAAGCTTAGATTATGAGAAAATAAAAGTGGAGTCTTTAAAAAAAGATCTTTCAACAAAGGGCACTATCACTAGTCCAGGACTTCCAACAATAATCCCCGATTTGAAAACATTGCAGAATTTAAAATTAATTAATTTAAATAGTTTAGATACACTACTTCAAAATTCTGATGTTGAAGAATGGGGGGATTTTGAATTTAATTATGTTTTTAGTACAATAATAGAAATGGACAACTACGCAATATATAAATTAAACGCAGAACAGTTAAAAATATTATTAAAGTCAAACATACAAAAGATCTATCTATTTCAAAAATTAATCAATAATGTAGAACGTTTAGACACATCTAAAATAGATGATGCTTTAGTTATTTTAATTAAAAAAGAGTTAGATAAATTGGTTATGCCCACAATTACAACAACCATTAGAGTAGCGTCAACATCTCCACCACCGCCGAAAATACCACCGCCGCCTCCACTACCGCTGAAAATACCAGTAAAAACAAAATCGGAAACAAAAAAGATAGAAAAAACGATAGAAAAACCAAAAGAAATCAAAGTGCTTGAGTTGATATCCGCGGCATATGTAAAGAATAATTTTGATTTGAATGAAAATCCATTAACCATAAAGGATAAAAATGGAAAACCCGTGAAGGATGAAACTGGACAAGATTTGACCTCAAAGGATGAAACTAACGATATAAGATTAATTGCAAAATTATTATCGCAATTTAGAAAGTTTAAAGGAAAAGGTAACCCCGAAACATGCATACAAATAACAAATAACTCATTTTATAAAATATTAGGGTTTTTGGTGAATGGTGATCCCACCGATGATGAAAAAACTTATATTAATCAGATAGATTTCACAGGGGTTGATGAAACCGAATGTAAAAACATATTAGATAAACTGAGTAAAAAGCAAATATTGCAAAGTTTAGATAGTGATAGTTTTTACCGTATGCAGGTTTATAATTCAACATTATTGGAATACGTAATTGAAAATTATGCTCCAAATGACATAAAAATGTTAAGTTTAATTAATATTGCCGTTTTAAAAACAGGAGATAAAGAAAAAAAAGCAGATATTCAAGATTTATGTGCTTTAATTCGTGAAAAAATAAACAAATTAAGAAGCGCCGATGCAACAACAATTTGGCCAACATATGATAAAGCATGTTCAGAAAAAATTTTAGATACAAAAATGACTCCAAAGGAGATAAAAACGGCTGTTGATGATGAAAAAAATATTTTCATTGAATTGGCGAAAAATAAAGATTATGTTAAATCCATTGACAGTGATAAAGTTAGCCTTTTTTTAAGCTCTTTAGCCGAGGTCAAAGATGAAGATTTCCCCATTGCCGCTATATCAAACATTACTCCAGATTTATTTAAAATATTGATAAGAGAAGACAAAATATATGAATATTTATTCAATGCCGGATATTACATATTTATGCCAAATATAAACATAGAATATAATAAAATAATTACAGACACAGTCTTGTCGCTTCCAAAAAAACATAATATTTTTCTAAAACTGCAACATTTGAATGGAGATCTGTTCAAGTATAACCTTGGACAGGGTGAGTCCGCTAAAAATACATTGATTAACAATAATGTAAAAATTGGCAGAGATGATATTGCAGCAGTTTCCATATCAAGAATTGATAATTCTCATTATGAGAATTTGAAGAAAATCATAAATGGAGCAGAATATAATGATAAAAAATTTCGCGATATTATACAAAAAATATATAACGTCGATAATGTTGGTTATACAAAATCATGGGAAGAATATGTTACAAAATATAAAAATATTACGGATGAAAAAGATTTGACGTTAACTGACGGTAAAATACTTGAAGACAAAAGACATGCGCATGTTTTAATTTTTTTAACATATATGCACGTCTTGGAAAATTTTGAACAAATGAACAATACGATGAGAAAAATATTTGACGATGATGCTAAAAATTATGCTGATACGGTAATGGAATTATTAATAATATTGTTTTTCAACAAATTAGACAAATGGAACGATACTGACGAAAAAAAATTTATAGCTCTTGACGCAATCAGAGGCATATTTGCCATTTTAACCAAAGATTTAAGTGTGTTACAAACTTTTCCATACGCTTTATGCTTCTACAACAAAAATTTTATATCAAATAGTCTAAAATCCGACAAACTTAGAGATAGACCATCATATGATGATTATTTAACTCAATTTTTACAAATTGCTTATAATAATAGAGAATACTATAATGATTTGACCTGGTTTGATTATTTAGGGGTTTTTCATTCAATGAAATCAGATAATCTTAAAAAATTAATCGATAATACCATTATAAAATACATACATGCAGAATTGAGTAAATCTAACAAATATATTAAAATTTCTTTTGACATTGCTTTGGCATTATTTAATCTTAATAAAAAGCAATATGACGCAGATGAGAAGAACTTTTTTGAAAAAAGTATGGAACGACGTAATAAACCTATCACAGATGATGAAAAAGTAGTAAATGATATAAACATAGCAGCGGATGAAAAAGCCGCCGCCGCAGATAAAACAGCAGCGGATGAAAAAGCAGCAGCGGTGGATGAAAATACAAAATTTAGAAAACAGTTTGCGAATGTGGGTTCTGAACTTAAGGCAATAAAATTGTCGTCCCATAGATGGTATAAGCCATCGGAACCCATTGAGACAAAATTACCAAAAAATGTATTATTTAATGAAAAAGACCTATTTTGTAATCATATTAAGGGAGTTGGTATGGAAATGTATTTAGATTCGATGAACATATTTGTTCATTTCAGTAATAAAAAAAATGCCCAATTCATACAGAGTGTTAAAACCGCATATGAAATAAATAAGAATCTTGAATTTATAAGTGTTAAAAATATAGATAGAGTTGGTTTCACAAATATATACGATCCCGAAAAAACTCCCCTGGACAGTATTTATAATGAAAACCCCCCTGAAAACAAAGTTATACCAGATTTTCATAATTTTGAATCCATATTTTCAAAAAATCCAGATCTATATAAAAAGAAAGTGATACCATACGATAAAGGATTAAATATGTGGATTTTACCTCATAAAATATATACTAGTAAAGGCAAAGTATATGTCATTAAATATGAAGTTTTCTGCGGAGGGGCAAAATGCGTGTATTATTATTATAATGCTGTCGATAAAAAATATATACTCATAGGGTTAATGACTTCAAATTTATACTTTAAACTTTTAAGTAATGAACAATTAGGCAAGCAAAACACTCTAAAAAAATCATATTTAAAATTAGGTATCGTTGATGCAGAATACGAAAATTATATATCTCAACAAATAATAAATAATAAATTGCATGATTACATCATTAATGTTGATAGTAAATTAATTTCCAACGAAAGAACTTTTCATTTTAACACTGGAATTTTAACAATGCCAAATGGCCTGATTGATTTAGAACGATGGATTAGTAAGTATCTGATGTATATCCCAGACGCATATATCAAAAGGAATATCATAATGCAAATATGTCAAACTGTTCTATTTATGTTAATTCAACTTTATAATGCTGGATTAATGTATCTTGATTTAAAAATTGAAAATATAATGTTTTTTCTCAATAAAGAAGGTAAAGTGTCTATTAAATTTATTGATTTGGGATCTGTATTTAATTCGACATTTAGATCAGCATATTATAAGGATGTTTACATACAATGCTCAAAGGCAAATACGGCATTCACGTTTGATAATCCACGATTGATAAATTTTCATGACATAAACAAAGGGGTTGAAGATGGCAACGTATATAAAACATCCATATATAATAAAAATGTCGAATCGGGACAGCTAAAAACCGCCGATCCCAAAATAGAAAAAGATATTGACCAGTATATTTTAACATCATACAAAATGAACATCATGTATTTTGTCTTAAATTTTATATGTTTTGCAACAACAGGACGCAATCATGAAGGCGACGCAAATGGCGAAAAAGAAGAAGATAAAAGACCGTCAATTCAAGAAATGGAGAGGTATTTTAAAAACATAAATATGTATAGTGAAACGGATAAAAAACTGGTTTCCGACAAAGTCATTAACGATCTGGCGAATACTTTTATAACTGATGCAAAAGACACCGAAACCCCAATTGGTGAATACCATAAAAATATAACTAAACAGTTTGATAAATTTATCGAGTATTTTGAAACGTATGACCCAGCCGAGGATAATGCAACATACATATTAAATCAATATTCAACTGTTGAAAAATTTAAAAATAAACTTAGTTTAGCTATAAAAAATGGATTTACCACAAATGATGTAGACATTAATTTGATGTTTAATTTAAATGAAAAAGATGGAAAGTTATTGATTGGGGATTGGGCCAGCGAGGACTATATCAAAAAATTCGAAGCAACAGAATCTTATAAAAAAATGGCTCATATTGCGGACATTTCATATATAGCGCAAACTATAGATAAAAAACTCATCGGCGACATCATTGATGAAAAATTATCAGAGATACCAGTTTTTCCGAAAAAAATACCAAAGGCGGCCATAACTGTTTTGGAAAATATAGATATATCACAAAAAAAATTAAAGGATATGATAAGTAATGAAAAAACACAAAGAAATGCTCGCAACCAAGGAGCGCTTAATCATAATGGAACATATATATATATTGGACCTATGACTATAAAAGATGTGCAGTACGATTTTGATAAAGATGGAAAATGGAACGATGGTGATTTTAAAGTGGTTGATGATTATAAAAAAATACTTCAAATGATTAATGTGAGCATGCAGAAAAACTTTTCATTTTCTTCATCAGACGTGAATTTTGATAAATATATAAATCAAGAGAAATCTATTTTTATATTTGGTCCAAATATAAACAAAGACATTATTGCTGAAATTATAAAGGACATAATCGGTGGGGATATGTATAAAGAAATCATCAAAAGAAAATATTTAATAAGATTTTTCCCGGAGGATTCTTCCCTAAATAGAAAGGAAATTATGACGGAAGTTATCACAAAATTAAATGATAATGCTGCGGTGGCAAAAACCGGCGGCGAAACGCCGAGAAATTTAATTCTAACAGGGGCAATTGGCGGCGCAATAACCGCCGGATTATGTCTGGGTAGCATATGCGTTGGAGCGCTCATAATTTTGATTGCCTTATGCATATACATTTTATATTGCGTTTGCGACGATGATAAACCATGTAAAAAAAATAAATATGATATATATAAAGATATATATATTCGTGGCTAAACTCTCCAATATAAAAACCGGCCAACATTGATCTCAAAAAGAAAATCATAGAAGTCTATAACAAACATATTCATTGAGGAATACGAGCTTAATGAACTATTTTAATTTTTTATAAAATTCTATAGCTCTAGGGTGAGGGTAACATTTTGCCCAATCTAAATTTCTTATATAAAGGCCGTCTAGAGATTCGCATCGGCTCAACGCAGTATAAAATTGCCCATATTCAAAGAATTGCCCAAAATCAATTCTTATCAATGAAACTGTTGCCCCTTGTAATTTATGGCATGTAGAACTCCATGCTAATTTTAGCGGTAATTGTGTGTAAGATAATACAACATTATCATTTTCTTTAATATCTAAAGTGGCTGGTCTAATTAACTCTCGTCTTCCGCAATTGAATAATACAACGGGGTAATTCTCAATGAATTCTTTAACAACGCCGCGCGATCCGTTGACTAATTCGCCCGAGTTAATTAAATACATGACTTGTGCGCCTATTTTTAACTTCAAATCATGTTCCATTTTCACCGCGTTTATATATGATTCTCGTTGTCGTACGGCTCTATACCATTTATATTTAATAGAATATGTGTATTCCGGCCCGTCTAATAAACTATAGTATTTTTCGTTCGTAGCATTTACTTTAGCATTTGTAGCGTATAGCATAGTCGGTATCAACCCGGAATCTGATATATATTTGATTTCTCGGGAGCCTATTATTTCTTTACATTCATCGTCAATATCCCCCATTCTAATTTTGTTAAGAATCCTAGTAAACGTAGCATCTTTTTGCCTCATAATTTGCCTCAATAAAATAGTTTCATCTATACATATATCCCACATAGCTGATTCAAAGCAAAAATGTAAATTGCCTACAGTCGGCAATTGTAAAAAATCACCCACGAGCAAAAGTTGTATTCCGCCAAAAGGTCTTTCGCAGCACCGCAATTCGCGCGCTAGCTTTTCTATTTTTTCAAATAATTCAATAGAAAGCATACTTATTTCGTCAATAATAAGAACGTCCAAATTTATCCATCTATCGTGTATTTTATTATTGAGTCTTATGAATTTATATAATTTTTTATAGGTGTCAGTCCCAAGTCCTATGCCCAAAAATGAATGAAGTGTTTTCCCGCCCAATATTAAAGCACTAACTCCAGTTAATGAAGTCAATCCCACGTTTTTGACCATAGATAAATCGCTATATATTTTCCGTACCAAATATGAATTATGCGTAATTATGAAATTATCCAATACAAATTTATGATTCCTGTCGGTCATGAATCCATAATATTCTCCGCGGCCGATATAATCAATAGAAATTCTAGATAATAGAGGGCCCATTTTGATCTTTACATAGTTTTTAAAGATCAAAACGTTTATCCCAATACTTTTACCTAAATATATAACATCATCAATTAATTCATGCGGTAAACCATAAATTTTTATCACCCCTTTTTTATATTTTGTTTGATATTTTTTTATGATTGATTTTAGTGCTTCGCATCTCATTTCATAAGTCCCAGCGCATTTTATAGAGCATTTTATAATAGCCCTATAACCCATAAAACAACCTCTTTTTTTGTTAGAAAGTTTATACAATTCGGCGGCGCTCATGATTCCGCCGTAGCATTTATTTTTTTCCACGTAGAACAAACATAGATTATGGGCATCATTACATATATAATGACCTGAACCATCCAAATGCGTAATTTTATATAGGTCGCTAATTCCGCGGGTTATACCCAATATATTTCTGGGCGTAGAATCGTCGCCCATAACGGTATCATTCAAATTTATATCCTGGACTTTTTTCATTGAGCCATCGTACATTAAAATTCCTGTGTTTTTCGCTAAACATTTACCCACGCCCCCTGGTCCTGTAAGAAATATGTTTTTATTATTATAAACGATTTTTTCGTAGGCAATGGATTGTTCAATATTTAGCTCGTCCATATCTAAAATAGATATAGCTCGTTCTTTTATGTTTATATAATGATATCATATATAATGGATATATGGATTTCAATTTTTATAATAAGAATATATAAATTTATATATTTATAAGGTTAAAAAAATGAGCAATAATATATTTGATCTTTCTAAAATAGCAGCGCCATCTTATGATGTAGAGAATAAATATAATAGAGAAATAAATCAAGAATCTTTATTAGAAGGATATGAACCGGTTGATAGAAAAGACTGGCGATATATTATTAACGGATCTCATATACGATATTTACGCAAAGATGGTTCATTTCGTAAAGGAGGTATAGTTAACGAGGTATGGATTAGTAAGGATAGCTCGGGTAATGATGTGATTAGAATAAATATTTCTGCGAATTATGGAGATAAAAAATGGAGTATTAACGACGCTGGTATAGAAAAAAGATGGGTAAAAAAAAATAGCCAACATATTATGGTTAATAATTATTCTGAATTACGTGAGGACGTCGAAAATTGTAAAGAATCAATAAAACAATTGAGCATACAAATACAAAAGATTAACAGTGAGCAAATGCGCATCGTCAATCTTATAAAAAAATTACATAATTTAAAGTAATGACAATATTTAGTAATTTAGTAAATGTTGTTATGAATCAAGTGATGTAATTTGATATCGTACTATAACAATCTATATATGCGCTCACAACATTTAATATATCATTTATGGACACTTTAACCATAAATGATATTATCTGCAATATCTCAGAATATTTAATGTTATCATCGTATTCTAATAACATACCATATAATAGTATATACATAGAATTATGATTTATTTTATACTTCGTCGCTATACTTTTCATCAGTTTTCGTTTATCAAGTGATTCATTATGTTTCTCTATTTTATGTAGCTCAAATGCGTTAAGCATGAAAGCTATCTCATTTATGAGTTCGTTTGATATATATGAATTATGTTTTTTATGATAATTATAATATATACATATTTCTTCATGCGCATGAAGTGAAGAAATATTAACAAATTCTTTTTTACATGATGCACAGTAAAAAACCATTTTTTGATGAAATTAAGTATATTAATATAATTAACTATAGAAAAATCAATTTTTTAACACACGCAAAAAATTGATTTTTCTATAGTTAATTATTATTATTTATAATATATTTTGCTCCTTTGTTTTATTTGTGTTATTACAATGAATATCAATCCCTTTTCTTATGTGATCGAGGCAGCATCTAGTCAAATTATATATCCTCAGTTTAGGGAGTCGGTTACGAACGGCCAGGCATATCTTTGGAGGATTCAAAATTTGTGCGATAATGTTCAAAAAAAATACACGCTTGAAGAACTAACAAATATGATGGATTTAGATTATGATAAGGATAATATACTTGATGAAAAGACTGAGCTAGAGGTAAAACATAATTTAATATCAAATGGTAATATTGGTAATATCGTTATGCTGGATTGCTCATTTATGTGTAATAACGATATAGCTAAGATATTGCCCGAAAATATATTAATATTGAGGACTAACATTGGTGATAAAGAGATTAATTATAAGTTTGAAAACAAAGAACGTTATCCCGAAATTGATTTCGATTTATTGGGTCGTAATATTGATTACTTAAATAGATTTTCTAATATCAAAACAAATATTGAGGCCGAACATCATATTTTACAAGAACTAGAAACTTTTCATATCAATGAACGCGGATGGACACGCGGCGATCGTAACGAAATTAATGACAGAGCGCAAGTTGAAATTTTATATAGGATAAAATCAATTTTTGGATGCAACGTTGTTTTGCTTACGGACGATAAAGAAATGGTCCGTAAAGCAGAGGCCGTTGAAATTGAAGTATACACCGGCTATAACTAATAATTAATATTTTTTTCCAATAATAAAATAAACATGTATAAAAATATATATGTTATATATATACATGTTTATTTTATTACTTTTGGTAACATATGTATATGGCCATAGCTGGCTCCACTGTGTTGATTATGATCGCGGGGGTTCATTAAATGTCGGGGCTATCAATAACAATCTTTGTCGTAAATATCCGCGCGGTGTTACATCTTCGGCCGTATTCGGCGCCGACGTAGGGTTTGATTATATAGCAAATAATGCGGCTCCATGTAAATTTCCTCCCGGTGCGCCCATTAGTTTATCAAATGGCGTAACTTATAGAATGATATGGCCGGCAAAAAATCATCAAGCCGACGTTTGTACAAATCCATTTATTCCAGATACAAGAATGCAATTATATGTCATCCCCGGTGGTATAAACCAGCCCGACCCGACTTTAAATGAATGGTCGTCGGCCCGTTTTTTAGTAAAAGACTTTAAGGAGAACGGTGGCCCGGGTTTTCAAAACTGCCCGGATTTTTGTCCCGTAACCGACCGTGTACCTTGTTTTGGCGATTTTCAATTACCAAATTTACAAAATGGTCCATATAAAGCTCTTTGGTTATGGGAGTTCAATCGTGGTCAGATATATACCCATTGTTTTGATTTCATCGTGGGCCCACCCGCGTCAAGCCCATCACCAACGCCTTCAAGCTCATCACCAACACCTTCAAGCTCATCACCAACGCCCGGAAAGCCCACTATAAAGCCCACCGGAAAGCCCACCGGAAAGCCAACTTCCATTAAGCCGACCCAATCGCCTAGTAATTGCGTAAAGCAATATGACCAATGCGGCGGTAATAATTTTCAAGGTATAACAAAATGTTGCGGCTCTTTAACATGTCAAAAATTAAACGATTTTTATAGCCAGTGTGTGCTAGCTCCTGGAAATAATTGCGTGGGGAGATTTTTAAAATGTGGAGGTCGTGGATATACGGGACCAACCAATTGCTGCGCGGGCTCGTGTAAAACCATCAACGATTTTCATTCACAATGTGAGTAAAAAAAATTTCTATATATATAAATTGTAAATGATAGGTATATGTATATTATGTATATCATTCATAATATATTCATTACATTTAAATTACCAATATAATAAGAAACTTCATATAAATTCATACAAAAAAATAAATGTTTGCGACGCTGAGCCAGGGGATATCATACTTTTTTCACATGATTATTTGTATGAATTGAATGCTGGAGGATATATATTTTTTAACCTAGTACAAAGTATTTTTTCAAAAGATTTATTTACGCATTGCGGCATTGTGGTTCGTTATAAAAATCGTAAATGTCTATTACACTTAACTTACCAAATTACAAAAAATCATCTGTTGGACGATTATACAAATGAAATTCCTACTATAATTGATCTTGAAGATTATATACAAACATATAACGGGGTATGTTTATTATATAAAAATCAACGGATAGATTCTATAACGTTGAATAACTATTTAATTGATGAGTACTTAACAGATAGTGTGCGTAAATTTCAAAAAATAACATTCAACATATTGCGTTGGTTTATAGACGGTATATTTGATTTAAATATGTTTAAGGATGATACAAAAACATGCTATGAATTTGTACATGATATGTTATCTTCGTATACAAAAATTAAATGCGAATGCTATAGAAATATGTATAGTTCAACATTGCGAGATTATTTAATACGTATAGGATATACGCAATCAGGATTTATCGATAATTATTATTTAAATAAAATAATTATTTAAATATAAAAATAATAATTTATTTATACTAATCAAAAAATGAAAATCTTTTCAAGTCTCATCTTATTGTTTTTAACATCGGCTTTTTGTGTCGTTTCATGTACTTACACAAAGCCGCCTATTGCGCCTCCTCAAACAACTTGCCCTCCTTGCCCGCCTTGTAATCCAGCGGCAGTAACTCCAGCACAACCAAATACATATACTAAACCACCACAAATCACAACGCCTCCGGTGGGTGTTCCACTTAATTGCCCGCCTTGCCCTCCGTGTGAAACACAACCGGTCATTCCACAGCCAGCTCCTCCAGTCGGTGTCCCTCCGCAAAATAGTTGCCCTCCTCCCCCAACATGCGCCCCCTGTGAAACGGCAACTCCGCCTGCAGCTGCTATTCCGCAGTCTAGCTGCCCATTACCTCAGACGTGCGCCCCTTGCTCATCTTGCGCTCCTTGTGAAACCACAGCTCCACCGGTTGCGGCTCCTCCTCAATCCAGTTGTCCTCCTCCACAGACGTGCGCTCCTTGTGAAACCACAGCTCCACCGGTTGCGGCTCCTCCTCCACAGACGTGCGCTCCTTGTAATCAATGCCAAGATCCGGTAAAACTTTATCCTTGTAAGGATATTTGTGTTGAATATAGACTGTGTGATTTTGAAATTAAATACAATGTAACTGCAAATAAAGGAAAACCTCTTGAATTAGCGTTTTCTTATCCTGGTGATTATATTGTTAAGGCCGTATGCCCGGAAGGTAAAGTAAAAAATTCCGACAACAACAATGTAGATTTTATACACATCGCTGAATTTAAATGCACCGAAGCCGAAAGTATGAAAGTGGATCTGTATTTACCTTATTTACATCTAAAGGGCAGCGGTATTAAATTGACTCATTTAGTAGATAACGCAACATTTGATATCATTTTTTAATTGGCATCCGATTAAAAAGAAATGTTTTTTTTATAAAAAAAATATATATATTCTATATAACACTAAATGATTATTATAAATATTTTTCATATTTTAATAGTTGCCTCATTGATTTGTTCATTGGCAAAAAATCTAAAAGAAGGTAATGATGTACTTAAATATGTGGCGTATAGTTCGGTACTAATTATGGTATTATTTCATTCGTATAAAATAGTAAAAAAGACCTATTAGATGTTATATTAATACGATTTTTACGAATTTTTTTTTTGAAATTGTCATAATTATCCCTTGACTAACCAAGTTCCGGATATCTGATCGGAAACAACGAGTACCGTTTTCATCCATTGTTTTGTGAGTCTAAGCGTCGTGGCTCCTTCAATTAAATCCGAACCAGACCTAGCAATAGTGGCCGTATTGGATGCGTGGATATTTACAAACATGATTATATACGATGTATTAGACGCGATGACTAATGATGATATCTGTGGCAATGTATATGTCGTATTTCCTCCAGTTGGATTTAAATAAATTACATAATGGTCGAAAATATCCGCTTGTGTAAATGTTGTAGCCGTTATTTGCGTTTTTGTATGCCAAGTTATCGTACCTGCAAAACTAAAAGAACCGGCCACGGTCAAGTTATTAACCGCCATATTTACATAATCCGGTATATTACCATTTACAGGCGAAATTGGATCAATCTTTGTTTCTCCAATTTCGCGTGGAAATCCCACGGCCATCAAAGTATCTGTACTCTCATCATAAATTACACCGGCATATTGTTTGTTATATAATTTGACTGTATCTGTTCCAGCAGTTAAACTGCTAGTGAATCCACTATCTAATATCAATGTATGTGTGCTCCCTGAATTTGTAGAACTGTTTATGGTCCTCGCGACGCTCAATCCGTCGACTGTATTTGTAATCACCCAGCCTCTAAAGTAGTTTGTCCCAGATGCCGCGTTTGTAATCAATAATGTTGTTGAGCCGCCAGTATAATTAGTTTGAACCGCAACATTATCAATTTTAGGCGTGTCTTGGGCGGCAACATTGACAGCAGTTCTTTTACCAACATAACCAAAATCTTCTGCTAAAATATTTGGTCCAGAATTTACCGAAATAATATTATCATCAATATTAAAAGGCGCTAAATAAGAGCCTTGTACAGTTAAATTTCCTCCAATTGTTCCATTTCCATTTACGATATTCAAATTTCCATTTGAAGCAACGAGGTCGCCCGCAGTTGTAGTTATATTGTTTGTTGCGGTAATAGTCGTGCCCGCAGTAATGGTCGTACCAGATGATAACGATCCGCCTGCGCTCACATTACCGGTAGTTGCCGTTATATCTCCAGCCGTGGCAACAATATTTCCGGTGGTAGCTGTAATATTTCCGTTCGTTGCTGTTATGTTTTGATTAGCCGTTACATTTCCGGCTGTTGAAACTAAATCGCCAGTTGATGAAGTTATATTTCCAACCGCAGTTATAGTAGTGCCGGCCGAAACACTAGTCCCCGCACTTACTGATCCAGTTGTTGCCGCAACATTACCGGTTGATGATGTAATGTTGCCCGTCGCCGAAATAGTAGTTCCTGCGCTCATTGAAGTCGTCGCTGAAACACTAGTCCCCGCGGATATAGAGGCGCCTGAAGTTATATTATTTGAGGCATCTAGATCTCTCAATCTCACATTGATATAGTCGGCAAGATTTCCATTACCGGTATCGCCCGCTGGATCAATAATAGCCTCAGTATCTTCGCGCGGAAATCCGTAAAATGTCGCATAATCAGTACTTTCGTCATATATCCAACCGGTATATCTTTTGTTAAATAATTGATATGTGGACGATGTCGTCGTTGAGCCTGATGCTGCTATATCAAAAGTTAAGACTGGTGGATCCGCCGCCGTTGATGAAGTAACTGTTGCTGTCCCAGTAACATCGCCCCCAAATTTAATTATCCAACCCCTATAATAATTTAAAGTAGTTCCATGTCCATTCGACGCCTGTAGATGTATCGTCGTCGTTGTACCCGAGGCAGATGCCGTTCCGGATTGTTTGACAGCGTCGGACGAAACAACATTTGCTGCTATCCTTTTTACAACAAACCCGGCGTCCTCTCTTTGATTTGCCGGACCGCTGTTTGCTATAATAATATTATCTTCCACGGTAAGCGTATTTACGTTAATAGTAGTCATAGTTCCGTTTACGGTCAAATCACCTTCTATAACTGCGCTTCCAAATGCATGCAAATCTTGTATATCTAGACTAGCTAAAGCATAACCCGTCCCCGATGTATTCACTAAACCTGAACCATCGTTAACCACAGGTAATGACTGCAACCCGCTAAACAATTTATATTTACCGGCGTCTGAAGAATCACGAAAAAGACCTGTATAGCATATATCCGCCCCGTCATAATATTGCCCAAAAAATCCTATATCCTGCGTATCTGTATAAGTATTATCCACATTAGTTGCCACTCTGAATAAAGGATTTTGTACCTGAAATTCCTTTGTTTCAACATATTGAAATAAAGACATTATTAGTTGTATATGTTAAAAAAATATATTTATTTTGAAGAAAATTCTAACCACATTTTCTTCAAAATATTTATTTTTTTCTTATATGATTCTTCGCGTATGTTTGATAATATTAATAGATGCGTATATGATGCGGGCACCAATTTATCCGTATAGTAATTATAATAAGGATATTTGTTTTTATCTAGTATGTCTCTCTCTCTTAAAAAACTTGTATTAACTAAACATTCATATCCTTTAAATTTCAATCCATAGTTTTTTATTTTTAATTTAGATTGAGACGCCGTGTCCCAAACAGGTATAGTAATAATCACTACAACATTATATTCGGTATTTTTTAAATCTTCTAATAATTTAACACACATCCTATGTATGATGCTCTCATCAAATGGAGGATTGCAAAGATATATACCATTTTGATTAAAACAATACTCCCAAAAAGAACCCAATGAACCAAATTTTTTTTCTATAGAAAAAGGGCTGCAGTATTTATCGTTATGAGTATTCAATGGCGAACCGAATAATTCAATTCCTTTAAATATTGGCGGTATGCTTAGATGCATATTATTAGCACCTATTAAATTATATAAAGCCAACAATTTATTTCTATAGAAATAAAAATGTTCGTCAATTCCTCCATTATTCTTTATATATAAATTTCTAAGCCTTTTTTCTTGACGGGCAGTTATCATATTTGAAAATTTATTGGGGTACGACTCTTCAATTGTTAAACACAGCATTTTATATTTTTTATGAATCTCTTCCGATTTTTTTATGATGAAGACAACATTGAAAGATAATTTTTTTTCTTTATTCGCGTACTTGATATCATCAATTCCTATTATGACTAAATTATGTTCCGGAAAGAAAACATCACCCGATTCTAAAGAATTTATATACCATCTAGAAAACGAATCAGATAAAAATTTTCTTTGTTCTAAATTTTTACCCAAATTAATCAAATCATTTTTATATGAAGTTAAACATTCCACAACATTATTATACATTTTTTATATGAATGTAAATATATAATTATCTTTGATAATCAATTTACTTCTTCAAAAGTTTGAATAGCATTAATTCTTTAAACATTAATTCTTTAAACATATTTATTTTTATCATATAAAAATGATGTGGTATATTACGTTTATTTTTGACTTCGTGGGCGACTTTGACAAACTAACCGAAATGCGGGCCGTTTGTAAAGAATTCAAAAAGAGGATTTCAAAAAGAAATATCAATGCGCTCAAATTGGGCGATAAAAATCGCTATGTTTTAGAAACATTTAACAAACAACTAATATATCTAGATTGTTCTTATAACCAATTAACTTCATTACCTGAGCTTCCAAAAAACGAGATATTATATTGTTCCTATAATAAATTGACTTCATTACCCGAGCTTCCTAATAATGAAATATTATATTGTTCTAGTAATTATTTGACTTCACTACCCGAGCTTCCGAATAATAGAGAATTGAATTGTTCAAATAATAAATTGACTTCACTACCCAAGCTTCCTAATAACAAAATATTGGGTTGTTCTAATAATCAATT
>JACCDR010254653.1_pt1 | contig 16681 bp, 30 predicted proteins | sample 7446431 | NCBI WGS metagenome assembly JACCDR01 (sample SAMN15323443, study PRJNA562643) | freshwater metagenome | isolation source: river surface water | place: USA:Blue River Watershed | collected 2017-08-17 | reverse complement strand
GGCTGCTGCGGTCTTCGTCGGGACGCTTCTTCTGAGGCCCAGGCAGGGGTAAGGCAAGGGGCGCCTTGGTCTCCTTCGCGGATGTGCAGGCGGCCCACGACGTGATCCAGCGCGTGGACCCAAACCCCGTGCGGCTCGCCGGGCGGTTCCTCGGGCTTTCCGGCGCCGAGCAGGAGGGGCGCGTGCCGGCGTGGGGGCTCATCGCGGTCGGCGTGGGTGCGGGCTTTTTGCTGGGGGTTTGGGCGATGCGTGCCGAATTGTTGCCGAGAGTGTTGACTGGCGAGTAGCCTGTCCGAGAGAAGGAAAGGGAAAATCCTACGATGTTCGGGATCCTCGATCAACCAGGCGCGTACAACTCGGGCACTCTCGGTGCCGTGGCGCAGCCCGGGGCTTTCCGCTCGGGTTCGCTCGGCTCGACGCTCACGGCGTACAAGTCGGGCTCCTTGGGCTCGATGCTCACGGCGTACAACTCCGGATCGCTCGGCTGCGGCTGCGGCTCGAAGGAGATGTCCGGCCTCGGCTCGATCGCCAGGCTCTTGCCGATGCGCGGCCTCGGCGCGCTGCCGATCTCGCTCGACTTCGCGGTCGGCGCTGGGCTCGTCTTCGGCGGACTCTACTTCCTCATGAAGAAGAAGGGAGCCTCCTGATGCAGATCTTCAAGCCCACGAGTTACTCCACCACGAAGGCGGTCTTCGGTCGCGTCTTCAAACGCCAGGGCGGCGGCATCCGAGGTCTCGGCACGACCCTCTCCATGTCGAACGACATGCTGCTCGGCATGGCGGTCGGCGGGGTTGCCTTCCTCGTGATGACGAAGAAGGGCCTCATCAAGCTCCCCGCCTGAGGCACCTACCACGGAGCGACCCTTGAACTTCTCGTTTCAGCGGCTCACCGAGCTCGTCGACGCGGTGAGCCGTGGAGCGGTGGGTTTGGGCGATGCGCCGGCGGGGACTCCGCAGAGGCTCTGGGAGGAGACGCGGTCGTGGGTCGGCAGGTTCGTCGGCAACGCCACCACGAAGTGGCTGCCTTTCTACGTCACGCTCGCACCGTGTCACGTGAAGCACCTGCGCGAAGGCGTGCCTTTCCCGTGCACCAACCACGCGATCGGTCGGTGCGTGAGTTGCAAGGGCGCGACGTGTCTGCACCATGCGTTTGTGGACGGACACGGGGATGCGATTTGCTACCCGTGCGCCGTGCGCGCGGTCTCGAGCGGCTTCTCGCACCAGGCGGCGCCCCCGCCCGGCGGCGCGCCGCCGCCGATGCCGGAAGCGGTGCGCGCCGAGCGCATCAAGGCGGCACTCAAGGTCTTGGGGCTGAAGCCCGGAGCGCCGATCGAGCAGGTGAGGAAGAAGCACCGGGAGCTAGCGGCCAAGTACCACCCCGATCGGGCTCGGTCGGCGGCGGCCAAGGAGAAGGCTCAGGGTGCGTGTGCCGCCGTGAACGCCGCCTTCGCGGAGCTGCAGCAGCTCGGCTACGGGGAGCCGAAGCCGTGAGCATCCTGAACGTCGAGGCGTACTGCGAGGGGCTCGAGCGGCTCAAGCGCGCGCGCGAGCTTTGCGAGCTGTCGCCCGAGGACGAGGAGCTCATCGAGGACTCGCTCACGGATCTTTGGAAGCTGCTCACGGTGGAGGAGTGCCAAGAGATCGAGCGGCGCTACCCCGAGCTCAAGATCGAGAGGATCTGAAGATGGCCCTTCGTTGTGAGACCAACGATCCCGAGATCAGGCAGGACATTCTTACTTGCTTCCTGTCGGAGTGTGATTTGGAGCACACGTATACGTCTCGGGCGTGTTTCGAGCATGGCCAGTGGTTCGTGGAATGCGCGTGCGGCGCACAGTGGTCGGTGAACGATGGCGAGCTCGCGAATGGCGACGAAGTGTTCCTGTTCGAGCAGGTGTCCTCCGGCGACGAGGACTTTCACGAGGATAGCGAGCCATACAACATGCGCCCGAATACGACTGTCCGAAGCGAGAAAAAGTACAAGTTGGGTGAGCCTGGGTCCGTGTACGAATTCGACGTGAAGTTCGGGGCGGAGCTTCGCGGTGTGAATATCTCTGACGAGGACCTCCAGCTCGAGACGCACGTCGCGGTGCAGACGTTTGCGGGCGAGCTCAGGAAGAGCTACCCGTGGATCGGTCGCGTGTTTTTGACGGGCCGCTCGGGCGGCTGGCTTGCGATCGAGGACAGGGCGGGCGGGGCGACGCGAGCCGACATCGAGGCGATCAACGAGCGGGTGGACGAGGCGCACGCGGCCTTTGCGCAAGCTATGCGGGAGGGGTTTGGAGCGGGGAGCGCGGCAGAGCGCGGGGCCTCTCGAAGCAGAGGCGGCCAGCGCAGGTCGCCGCCTGCGCGGCGCCTGCGTCGCAACTCGGAGGGCGACGCCATCGTGCTCGAGTGGGACGAGATGACGAAGGACCTCGGCCTCCCGAGTCAGGACAGCTTCATCGAGAGCTACGCTGAGGCCGAGGCGGACGCGGGGCACGATGCGTATGTCGCGGCGCGCGACGAGGCGTTGCGAGACGACGCCGACGAGGAAGAGGCCGAGAGGATCGGAGAAGAAGCGCGCGAGAAAGCCTGGGAAGAGTTCAGTCGCGACGTATGGAGCAGGTACGAAGGAGCGGTCGAGCATGCGGCCGAGATCACGTACGGCCACATCGGGCTCGACTTCACGGCCGTCGGAGAGGGCAAGGTGGAGCTCACCCCGAAAAAGTCGTGGGAGGATGTCGCCGAGCAGCTCCGGGAGCTCATCAACGGCGTGGGCTACTTCGAGTTCCATTCACTCGAGGCGTTCATCGAAAGCGGACCGTACGAGTCGCCGAAGGATGTGGTCGAGAAACATCTTCACTGGGTGAAGGACTACGCGGCGGTCTACGGGGACACGTCCGCCGAGCGGCTCTACGAAAGGCACATGCGATGAGCTACGTGAACATCCCCCCCGCGTTCTACGCGTCCCTGCAGCCGAACACGCCGTTTCACGCGGGCAGCCGAGGCTGGTTCAACGCGAACGTCCCCGGCTGGGGCATGAACCCGAACAACGCCTGGTCGGCGCGCCAGGGCGTCCGGGGGCTCGGCGCCGAGCAGCCGGCGGCCTCGCCGTCGCCAGCCTCCCCGGCGCCCCCGGCGCCCTTCACGTGGGTCGGCAAGGTGCCCTTCAACTGGTACATCCAGCAGGGGATTTCTCCCTGGGGCCGCTTCCCGCAGGGGCCGGCGTACGCTTCTCCGCGCCCGTCGCGCTGCCCGGGCTGCGTCGGGACGCCGATCGCGCCCGGCGTCGGGTCCGTCGTGGACGCGAGCCGCGCGATCAACGCGGGCGACCTGCCGGCAGCCGTCGCTCTGCTCAAGCGACCCGGGACGGCGGGGCTCGGGGCGAGCTGCGGACCGTGCGAGGTCTCGGCGGGTGACCGGTGCTTGCCCTGCCCGAACGGCTCCGATCTGCCCGAGTGCGATGGGTGCGTAGACGGGATGGCGAAGGCTGCCTGGTACGAGCACCCGCTCGCGGGGCCTGTCGCGGTCGGCGTCGCGACGGCGGTCGCGACCGGAATCGCCATGGCGTTCCTCAAGAAGAGGCGCGTACCGGTCGAATGATCGCGTTCGCGCTCGCTCCGCCGGATCGCGCTTGGTACGCTATTTCAGTGTACGACGAGGCGGAGAAGCTTAGGCGCGAGCACGGGCCGTTCTCGGCGACGGCCGCACAATGCGCGACGATCCTCGAAGGCCTGCGCAAGCAGGTGATGCCGTCGGACAAACTCGTACTCAAGCAATGGAGCCGGGCGGATTTCCGGTGGGTAAGGAAGACATGACGCTGCGCGATTTTTTGAACGTGGATGATCCATACCCGTTGCCCGAGTGGACGCCGTTTGCGGCGTGGCTCGTCGGAGCATCCGTAGCCGTGCTCACGGGCAGGACCAAGACGAGGTTTGATAACCTGATCATCGGCGGGACGTTCACGGCGTTTGCGGCGTATCGCGACCCGCGCGCGACCGTCGGACAGACGCTGCTCGTCGCGGCGCTCGAGGGCGCGATCTGGGGAACGACCGACAGGCTCGTCCCCATGATCAAGGACAAGCTCTTGCCCGCGGAGGCGCACGCCGAGCCAGCGCTCGTGCCGGCGCGCTCAGTGTAGGCCCGGGATCGGTCGGTTGCTCAAGTAGATCCGGTGCCCGCAGCGGCACCGACCGAGCGATAGGGTGAGCCCGTCGCCACAGTCGAACACGAGATCTTGAGCAAACACGTATCGGTGCAGGCCGATACGGCAAAGAAGCGGGCGCGGGAGGCCGTCCATTTATCGCGTTGCCGCCGACTGCTCGCGGAGCAGGCTCGTCACCTCGACCATTTGGGTCACGCAGTGCGGAAGCTCGCACTGGCAGTGCGTGTTGGGGGTGTACGTCGCCGCCTCCGGCACCTTGGTGGATCGGCCGCAGGCCGGGCAAACCCAGACGCGCCAATTGGGGACGAAGTAGCGACCGTCTTTGCTCAGGCGGTGCCCGAAGGGTGGTTCGCGTAGCATCTCGGAGCTCAAGCAGGGGCCCTCCGAATTTGTACTTGCTTCGCCCTCGGCGGTCATGCTCTTATCCGAACGCTTGCATTGCAAGCACCAGGCGTCAAGAAGGCTAGATGGACCATAGAAACATCGTACGAAATCCGGCGACCCAATCTGCCGTCCATGACTACACGAAGGCGAAGGAAGCTGCGGACGCCGAACGGCGCCGGTCGCGGCTCGACGAAATGCGCGCTGACGTGAAGCGCCTGAAGAAGGCTCCCGTCGTCGGTGAGACGGCGAAGCTTCATACCCACTCGATGGGCGGCATGAAGTCGCACGCGGTCGTGGTCGTAAAATACATCCACAGGGACAAGAGCACGAGGTCCTTCGCCATTTGCGAGCTCTCGGTAGATTCCGACGGGCTCACGTTGCTTTTGCCGTGCCCGTCGTGCTTGTTCCGGCACGGACGAAAGCTTGCGGAAAGCCACCTGACGCTGCGGAGCTGGCACCGGCGGTTTTCGCTCGATCCCGTGGGCCAGGGCAAGATCTGGGTCAATCCGCACGATCCGGCGGAGGTCGTGACGCTCGCTGGCGCGGTCGAGACGCACGAGGCGCAGACGTGCCCCGTCTGTAGCTTCAGGTTCGAGATCGAAAAGAGTCGTGTGCCGGACGAGATCGGCCTGAGCGTTGTCCGGGGGCGCTGATGGTATCGGCGTTTTTGTCGGTGGCGCTTTTGGCGCTGCTCGGAGAGCGATGGTGGCGGGAGCCAGAGCTCATGGTCATCCGTCGCGATGAGCGGCTCATCCGCTCTCTTGGGATCGTGAGAGCGATGCGAGGTTTGCGATGAGCGACGACTTTCCTGTCGGTTGGGGTGACACGCGTGGTGCAGAAGGACCTGATGTCGCGCCGGGCTCTGCGGCTCAGCACGAGTGGGGTATCCAGTACCAGGGCCCGTACGAGGCGCTCGACGATGGCGCGGCTCGAGCGGTGCGTTTGCACGCGCGGGCGCTCGCTTCGACGGGGATCCCGGTGCTCCTCCAGTCGTTCTCGAACACCTTCCGTGGCCCCGATGGAGTCGTGGTGGGCGCCGAAGCGATGGACGAAGGGGTGAAGCGGGAAACGCACGCGCTCCGGCATGCCTCGGTCCGGGAGCTCCGCGTGCGCGTGAAGCATTTGGTCGTCCATAGCCCTGAGCAACTGAGAAAGCTCATCATCCCGACCTCAGTGGCCATCGAGCGCGATCCGGATCGAGCGATGGCGATGCGCGAGCAACTCTACCGGTCGACCATCGTCTATTCGGTGTGGGAGAGGACGACGATCGATCCGAACATCGCTGCGATTTTGCGCCGCGTGGGCGAGTGCTGGGTGCCGTGCCACCAGAACCTCCGTGTGCTCAAGGATGCTGGCGTCGAGCGCGTGACGGTCGTGCCGCACCCGTGGGAGCGGTCCAGCAAGATCGCGCGGCTCATCGAGCGTCCGGAGCCTCGCCAGGGAGCAGAGCGCCGCTTCTACTCCATCGGGCTCTGGCAGCCGCGCAAGGGCTTCCATGAATTGCTCGGTGCGTTCCTCCGAGCGTTTCGTCCTGGGCAAGCGGTCATGCTCACGATCAAACACCGGGCGACGAAGTTTCCGGGCTACCCGGGTCCGAAAGAGTCGGTGGCTCTCTGGCTCGAGGACGAGCTCGTGAAGAAGAACGGGTGGCGCGGGGACCGGCTCGAGCCGCACCTCTACCTGCCCGGTGGCTACTGGTCGGAAGCAGAGATCCTGCGTCTCCACTTCCAATCGAACATCTACGTCTCGGCCTCGCTCGGCGAGGCCTGGAACCTCGGAGCCTTCGATGCGAAGGTCGCCGGGAACCGGATGGTGCACGTGCCGTTTGGTGGCACCGAAGACTTCGCCGCTCCCGGGGATGTAGCGGTGCCGTACGGTCTTGGGCTCGTGCCAGCAGAATATCAGTGGGAGCCTGGCGCGCGCTGGGCCGAGTATCGGGTAGAGGATCTGGCTGAGTCGCTCAAGGCCGCAACGGTGCCGGCAAAATTCGAGCGGGGCGCATCGCTCGACAGCTCCGAGTTCGCCATCGTGGGGGCGCTCATGCGCGGTCGCGCAGAGGCGGTCATGCGCGCTGCGATGGGGACGGCGCCGTGACGAGCCTTCGAGAGCGCGCGCCACTGTGGATGAAGCTAGAGCGCGTGGGCGCCTTGCGGTACGAGGCAACTTTGCCGGGGATCTTCATCCTGCAGGGGCTCGGGATTGCGGGAATACCGAACGACGCCCTGGTGAGCATCTACGTGGGCGACCGGCCGTTCATCACGCCGCCGGTGCCCGCGCGCCCGCTTTTGGCGGCCTACCGCGTGATGAACACCGAGGGGACGTTCCCAGCGGTGTTCGCGCGCGTAGCGCTGATTCGGGAAGGCGAGCGCTTGGTAGTGAACCTATCAAGCGAGCCCGAGGAAGTGATGGCATGGGGGCTTCTTTCGCGTGAAGTGAAAGCATGAATATCGACGAGCAGATCGAAGACATCAACAAGAGACTTGGGGAGCTCTTGGTGAGCGTAGCAGCGACGGGAGATCTCGCGCGGCTGAAGCGCGCGCTCGAGTGCGCCATGAAGTTTCGTACAGCGATGGCGAGCAATCTCGATCAGGCAATGCGCCCCGAAGACGCCCAGTTTTTTCTGGGCGGTGACGTAGGCGTCCTCGCCACTGCACCTGCCTTCGTTCCGCGAGGAGCTGAGGCTGCCCCCGGTGACATGCTGCGCATGCTGCTCCCGGCGCTCAATGCACAGACGGTAGCGCACGGAGCGCGCCAGCGTGAGAGCTCGGCGGTAGAGCTTCGGACGATGATGGAGATCAGGTCCGAGCTCGACGAGTGCGGACAGCGGAGCACGAAAGAGTACCGAGTCGTCGCCGAGCGCATCGATGCGATCGTGGACGAAATGGAGAAAGGAAGCGGCGATGTTCCAATGGTTTCTTCCGACGTTTTGGGGAGACATTCGGCTGGAGGCGCAGGGGGAGGACGAGACGAGGATGGTGATCCAGGGGCTCACCGAAGAGGAGAAGGTTGCGGTAAAGGCGCTGCTTCTGCGGGCCGAGGGGACGGCGCTCAAGAACAAGTGGGCGAGCGAGAAGGCCATCCAGTCGCTTGACCTCGGGTCCATGAAGGAGCAGTCGCTCGACCTCATGGCTCCGATCGTCGACGTGCAGAAGGTGCTCGCCAAGGCACTCAGACCGACGAGGAAGAAGCTCTCGGTCGTGAAGTTTTCTGGCGGCAAGATGGAGGAGGCGACGGAGGCAACCCTCGGTCTTATCACCACGAAAACCGCGGAGCGCTCCCCGAGCGCTGGCGCAACGCTGGCGCTGCCGACCATTGGGTGTCCCGAGCCGGATTTTCCGGACGCGGATCTGCGCGCAACGCGGGTGCTTCGGACGTTTCTTTCCGATGACCAGTTGAAGGATTTCGAGCGGCACAACGCCTTTTTGGCAATCGGTGCCGACACCGGGCACCGCTACCGCATCACATCGCGGCACTCGCGGACCGGTCTCTCCGTCCACGTCCGATCGCTCTACGATCTCGACGAAGGGCGCCCGCTCTGTGTGCACGACTGGGATGTGCCGGCGGCGGAAGAGATGCTCACGCTTCTCGCGTGTGTTTCGCTGCCGGGCCGCGAGAGTTACGTGCGCGTGCTTGAGTAAGGAGAGCTTCAGACGCGTGGCAATCGAGGTAGAGGAGCACGCGGCCGAGGTCGAGCGGCTGTTTTACGCGATGGTGCATGAGAAGATCGCGGAGGGCCCACGCGGATTTGCCGTGGCCAAGCGACTGATCCACTTTGGGCGTAGCTTCGGGGTGCTGGTCGAGCCCTTTCGTACAATGCCGCAGGTGGTCGCAGTGAGGTCCTCATGGAGGCAGGTGAGCCTTGAGCTCTTGCGCGCGAGGAATAAGCCCGCGGGCGAGTGGGCAGCGACCAAAGTTGCCCAGATGCAGGCGATCGACGGGGAGCTTTTTGCGTTGGCGGACGAGGCTGTCCTGCGTGGTGACGGACAAGATCTGTCGCTTGCTAGTGGCGTGGTCCGGCTCTCCCGGGGACTCGCGCGGGAGCTGCGGTCAGAAGAGGACCGCGCCAAGTGGCGGCTCTTGGCAGAAAAGATCGACCGAGCGCGCGCCCGACGGTGGCAACGAGCGGCTTCACGGACGAGCATGTCTGCTCCTGAGCGAGCAGCGTTCATCAACGCGATTCGTCGGATGATCGGCAAGGGGCCGATCCCGGGGATCGTTTCTCACCGGAAAGAGAGCAGAGAATGCAAGAGTCAACAGGCGGCGTGAGTCAGTTTCGTGCGAACTTCGTGGAAGAGCCCATCGTCGCGCCGCTCGCGCAGATGGAGCTCATGACGGAGGGCACCGAGGCGATGATCGAGTGGTGCAAGACTCGCGCGCCAGCATGCTTGCCCGAGAGCATCGAAAGCACTGATGACGCGATCAACCGGATGGCGCTGCTCTTCCCACACGGCATGTTGGACGAAGAGGAAGGCCTTCACTCCGGCAACGAGCTGCTCGTCGAGCTCGCCGGCCGAAAGTGCTACAACTCCTTCGGAGAGAAGGCGGGTCGCAAGTCGAACCGTGAGTACATCGCGAACATGCAGGTCGGCGATACGCCGCACCGCAGCGTCCTCTACCACGCCAAGATGGCCTTCTTCATTGCGGGCGTCTCGCGCCGAGTGAGTCACGAGCTCATCAGGAACTACGTCGGCAGCGACCGCACCGAGGAGGGGTCTCCGTCGCAGGAGAGCACGAGGTACGTGGAGCACGCAGGGTTTTACGTGGTGCACCCGCGCTACCTCGAGTCGTCGGCGCTCCACGATAGCTTCGCGACGAGCGCCCACGCGAACTACCGCGAGTACCGCGAGGCCATCAACTTCGAGCTCATCACCTACCAGTCTGCGCACGGCAAGCGCCCCACGGGAATCGATTACAAGCGCATCCTCGAAGCGGCGTCGAGCAGGCTGCTCCATTCCGTCGAAACGTCGTTCGTATGGACCACGAACCCCGAAGCGCTCGCGAAGCTCTTCCGCGAGCGCGACCACGACTTGGCAGACCTAGAGTTTCGCCGGCTCGCCAAGAAGTGGAAGAAGCTCTGCCTCGCCCACTGGCCGAACCTCTTCCCGCAGCCGTGGATGCAAGAAGGCGCATGATGGGGCGCTTCGGTCGCCGGGCAAGGAGAAAATCTTCGATGGACAAAAACCAGGCTCCAGATCTGTTGCTGGTCATTCCGTGCGCGCTCTGCATGCAGCGGCTCGACGTGCCCATCGGCAAGGGCAAGGAGGGGATTTTGACGAAGGATTTTCTCATGGGAGCGCCCGTGGGGTCTGGATTCTTCTTGCCTCAAGCTCCAGAGGGATGGCTCAAGGAGCATCGACCGGGGTACGTGCTCATCTGCAAAGCCTGCGCTTTCCCGAAGCTCGGGGAGCCTCTGGTCGCGACAGAGAAGCCAGCGCTTGCTCTTTTCTGTGTGGAGTGCTTGGCCCGGTGCCATGTGCCGGTCGACGAGCGCGTGTCGGCCGATCTGCTGGTCGACCGACTGGTCGACTCGTCATGGGTGCTTTCGGCTGTTTCAGATCCAGCGCGTCAGCCGATCTCGCTCGGGCCGCTCTGCTTGCCATGCAGAAACATTCAGTACGGATCAGTGGCGCAGTCGGTGGCGCGGGGACAGGCGTGAGCGCAACCCGTCGTTTGCGGCGGCGACACCTGCGAGTCGTCGGACCCGAAGAGGGGGCGTTCTTGGAGATGCTAGCGCTCAGGCAAGCCATCATCTTCGCTGGAGAAGATGTGGCCAACATTACCCCGGGGTTTTATGCGCTACCTCAGGGCGGCTGCATTCCCATGTTGGTGCTTCGCGAGGGCCGCGAGGAAGCGTTCACGTGGGTGCTCGAGCACCGTCCGCTTGCCGGCTCGACGGAAGAACTCGAGCCTCAATGGCGCGCGTGGGTGACAAAGCTGCATGACGAGGAGCAACTGATGCCCACGATGGATCGTGCTTACGCGGCGAGTCGGTACGCAACCGATGTTGGCAAGAGGCGCGTGCGCGAGGTGCTCGAGGAGGCTGGATTTTTCAAGGAGTCCGGGACGTGAAGACGGTACGCATTTATGGATTTGTCCGTGGGTACGGATCGTACGCACAAGTGACGCGGGGGTTCGGCGAAGCGTTCGCGGCGCATGAGCTTTCGAGTGAGTCACTAGATCTCTTCGGGCTCGAGGAGGAGCCGAGCTTCGACGAAGAGCCGGAGGGCCTTCCCCAAGCCGAGGTTGCGATTCTGACCGGTCCTCCGATCGCAGCTCCCAGGATGACGGTCGGTGCGCTTCACCGAGAGCGGTTCGTGATGGTGGCCCCGAACAGCGACCGTGTGCCCGAAAAGACGATGGCCGTCGTCAACGCGCACGCGACCGGGATCCTCGTGCCATCGCGCTGGGCATCCTCCGTGCTCGCGAACTACACAGAGAAGCAGATCATCATCGTTCCCCATGGCATCTCACCGGGGTTTCGCGTGTACGAGGAGCCGCGTGGCGAGGGTGGGCTCGAGGCGCTTTACGAGGCGGGGGCGTTCAGGGTCTTGCATCTGTCGTCGACGGAGCGGCAAAGAAAGGGCACGCTCGAGCTCTGCCAAGCCTTCCTGATCGCGCTCGAGGAGAACGTGATCCCGCCGCGGTCGGTCTTGAGCTTGGTGCTCACGCCGGAGGCGCGGGCGAGGATGCTCGACTGGCTGATGGATCGGGCGCAGAGCGTTCGTGGGCAGATCGTCCTTCGAGATCGGCTCAACATGGACGGGGCATCGCCAGAAGAGCTTGCGCGCGAGGTGTACGCGCGGGCTCACGTGGTCTGTCAGCCTTCGCGCGGGGAGGGCTTCGGGCTTGTGCCGCTCGAGTCGCTCGCGAGTGGCGTACCGATCGTGGCAACCCGGGTGACGGGGCATCGAGAGTGGTTTTGTGACGCCCGGATGCCCGGCACGACCGTCGTAGAGACGCGCGCCCCAGAACCGATCGACGATGTGCCGGGGGCGACGGCGCCTGGTCTTTACGTTGCCGACATCGTCAACGCGCTCGGTGAGGCGTACCGCGATTGGCACGAGCGCAAGGCGGAGGCGCTCGCGCACTCCGAGATGATTCGAGCGCAGTGGTCGTGGCCGCGCCAGCTCTCGGCGTTCATCGGGTGGCTCAATGGCTGAACCGTTTTTGAAGTGGGCTGGAGGCAAGGCGTGGCTCGCGCCGCGCATCGCGGAGATTGCGCGCGAGAAAAAGATCGGGCGCTACTACGAGCCGTTTCTCGGCGCGGGGGCCGTCTTTTTGCTCTTGGCTGAGGAGGCGATCGTTTCGCGCGCCACGCTCGGAGACAGCCTCGGGCCTCTCATGAACGCATGGAGGAGCGTCAAGGAGTCCCCGGCGGCGGTCATCTCGCTCGCGAATGCTCTTGGGCGAGACGAAAAAACCTACTACGAGGTGAGGGCGCGCTCGGGGCAAGATGTGTCGCAGGGGAGCCGTTCGGCTGCGGACTTCATCTACCTCAACAAGTGCGGATTCAACGGGCTCTGTCGCTACAACAAAACGGGCGGCTTCAACGTACCGTATGGAGGCGTGCGCGCGCGGGGTTTCGTGCCGGCTCCCGCGGAAAAGATATACGCGTGCGCCAATGCGCTCGAACGCACCTCGGCGAAGCTTCTCACCTGCGACTTCAGGGCGCTCGTGAAAGACGCGCGACTCGGGGACCTCGTCTACTTCGACCCACCGTACTTGCCTCGGTCGAAGACGAGCAACTTCTCCGACTACGAGCCTGATGGCTTCGGGATGAAAGAGCACGAAGCGCTCGCGGATCTCGCCAAGCGGCTCGGGGATCGCGGCATCCGGGTGATTCTGAGCAACGCCGATGTGCCTCGAGCTCGGGAGCTTTACTCGGAGAAGCATTTCGTGCTGCACGGGGTGCAGTCGAGGCGCAGCATCAATTCGAAGGGCAACGGTCGCTCGCCGGTCGGCGAGCTTCTCATCGTAACAAGGAGCAAGTGAAAAAAACCATGGACCATCACGATCTCGAAGAGTTTTTTGGCCTGCCGGTGCTCGTGCAACTCGAGGAGCCCGTGCCGGTCGTGGTGCCGGCGCAGCGCGATCCGCAGCAGGCTCCGAAGATCAACCAGATCGGCAAGCCTGAGGTGATGGTGGGGCCTCAGGGGCCGATGCTCTCGGCGGAGAAGTTTTGGCCACCGGAGACCAAGGTGAGTGATGGCTCGGTGGAATTCGCGGCGTACATGGTCGCCAGGATCATGCCGGCCTCGACCGAGGGCAGGACGATCCTTCTCTACGAGACCACGTCGCAGTTTGGAAAGCACATCGTGAGCGTGTCGGTCCGCACGAAGGACATCATCAGCGTGTCCAGGGTGCAGGAGACGATGGGAGAGGGCGAGGCTTCTCCGCGGCTCGTCAAGCCCTAGGGCATCGTGGCAAAGCCCGATGCAGCCGGCTTTCGCCGGTGGCTCATCGAGCGGGTGTCGGAGTCCCGGTGGCCGGTCTACCGGGACGACACCGACGAGGCCATCGCCAAGCGAATAGGCGTCCAGGTCGAGGTGCTCGTTGCGGCGCGTGAGGTTTTGAAGGAGCGCACGGCAAGCGAGCGAGTACCCGAGGGCCAGCGGCTCGGGATGCCGCGGAGCCGAGCTCGGGCGCGCCACGACCGCGAGCGACATCGCTCGATGGTGTTTCTCGAGCCGCCGCGGGAAGTCTACGAGGAGTGGATGGCGCGGTGTGAGCGGTTGAAGCTGCCGAAGGCGACGCTGCTGCGCAGCGTGTGCCACTACGTGCTGCAGCTGAGCACGCAACCGACGTGGGTATCGGAGACGAGAAGGCGTGGCATGTGGGTTTTTCGGGGCAAGTGGTTTGCCCAAGCGGACATCCGGGAGCATCGGTACAGGCTCAAGTGCGAGCTCACGGACCCAGCGTTCCGGGCGCTTGCACTTCGGGCGGAGAACACGAATACGTCCGTTGGGGCCATCGCTCGCTGGGGCGTGTGCCTGCTCGTCGCGGGCAAGCTTGAGCACATTCCGATTGTAGGGTCGCTAAATGGGCTGTATAAGGAGCCATCGCGGTACTGTGTACAACCGCAGATCACGGGCTAAAGGAGACGCTATGGTGGAAGACGAGGACCTCGACGAGGACGACATCGACGACGACGAGGATGATGATGACGACGAGGAGGGAGAGCTCACCCAGGGAGAGCTCCTCGAGCAGATCGACGAGTCGCTCGAAATCGGCGTGGAGGACTTGCTCGAGTCCGACATCAAGGAGTCGGAAGGCATCATCGTGCTCGAGTTGAACGACGGCACGCGTTGGCAGCTCAGGCTCACGCGGCTTCCATGATCGGAAAGATGCTTGCGACCGAGCAGCGGTCGGCCATCGAGCGCTGGTGCAGGCACTCGGCGAAAACCGTGGCGATGCCGTACGAAAAGACGCTCGCCACGGTGCTCGGCGAGTACAAGATGGTGCTCGACCTCAAGGATCTGTCGGTCGCCCCGCACCTTGCGCTCGATGGCTACTGGGAGATCTGGAACGCGATGGCGATGGCCAAGCGCGTGCGTCCTGGCTGGCAGGTGATCGACGTCGGCGCAAACTTCGGCTACTTCTCGCTGCTGCTTTCCGAGCTCGTGGGACCGAGCGGGCGCGTGGAAGCGTGGGAACCGAACGGCTGGGTGCTCGAGAGCCTCCGGCTCACGCAGCAGTTGAGCGGCAATCGCTTCAGCATCGTGGAAAAGGCTGCTGGGGACTCGGTGCGCTCGGTGCGCGCGGACTTTGCGGCGCGCGACTACGGCGGATTTGCCGTGTACGGCGAAGAGGGGTCCGACTGCACCATGGCGCGTATCGACACCGAGTACGTGGTCGGCCACCGCGACCGTCGCGCGGATTTCGTCAAGATCGACGCCGAGGGATCGGAAGAGCTCGTGTGGGCGGGGATGAGTGGGCTCGTCGCCCGCGGCGAGCCGAAGGCGATTTTGATGGAGTGGTCGCCGTGGCGTTACCGGGCGCCGACCGCGTTTTTGAGAGAGATCCAGTCGGCGGGATTTCGCGTCGGCGTCGTCGACGGAAGCGGCGACATCCAAGCTCCCGTCGGCGACATCACTTCACTCACGAAAGAGAACGGACACCTCGACCTATGGCTAGAACGATGAAGATCAAGAAAGTGGCATCGGCCTTCGTGCGCGCGAACTTCGCTGAAATTTTGCTCGAGACCACCGGCGGCACGACGATCGAGATCACGAGGCACGGTAAACCCATCGCGCGTCTCGTCCCGGCAGAGGAAACGAAGAAGCGGTCCCGAGCGAAGGGTCGATGACCGCTCTTGCGGACGCGCACGCATGCGAGGGGGGAGCGTGCGGCGGTGTCTTTCTGTGCCCGGGCTGCGTGCGTCAGGTGGGCTGGTGCAGGGGAGCTTCCGATGAGTTGCCGGACCACTGCGACGACTGCGCGGAGCAGGTACTCGCAGCGTTGGATGCGGCTCCGCCCGGAGTGCGGCGCTCCGACAACTGAAAGGGCATCAAAATGGCTAGAAACATGAAGTGCGACTGCTGCGGGCAAACTGCGGAGGTGCACACGCAGCCGGAGGCATTCGACCGCGCCCTCGGCGTTGAGATGAAGGAGGTGAGTCCGACGGTATTCATCTGCGCTGATGGGTCGCGCCGGCACTTGCCCCCGAACTGGTGGATCTTCGAGCTCTCGACCTTCGGAGATCAGCACATCGTCGCCGATCTCTGTCCCGAGTGCGCGAAGAAGTTTGCGGCGTACCTCAAGCGCACCAAGGGCGCTCTGGCCAAGAAGACGCGCGCGCTCTCGCCGAGCTTCGAGCCGAAGTCACTCCCTGCGACTCGGAAGAAAAAAAGATCCTAGGCGGGCGGCGACGCGGCGGGAGTTCGAAGGGCGAGTTCGATGCCCCGCCATTTCCAAGAGCATCCCCGAGACGACTCGAACGTCCGACCTGCGGTTTAGGAAACCGCTGCTCTTCCAGCTGAGCTACGGGGACTCGGTGGCGCGCGCGCGCGAGCATGCGCGCGCGGCCGTGCGAAGGCGCATGGCGCGAGGGCGGATGCCGTCGAGGCGCTCGTCGGCGGTCGGGGCCTTCGGGGCCCTCAGGGCCGCCTTGAGCTTTTCGATGGCCTCACGCGTCTTTCGGACCTGTCGGCTGTGACCGGGAAGCGAGATCTCGCGCATGCGCTTCTCGGCCCGCTCGAGAGCCTCGTTGGCTTCGCGCACGCCGCCTTCGGAGGCGGCCAGGATAGCTCGCTCGACGGAGCTCAGTACGGCCGCGAGCGTGCGGAGGTCGAGCTCGCTCACTGGCCTTCGAGCACTTGGATGGCGGTCGTCGGCACCTCGACGTACTCGCCGTTGTCGAGTCGGACCAGCGTGTAGCTCGCCGTCGTGCTGGCGCCGTTCAGCTGCCGCGTGTAGCGCCTGACGATGGTGCCTGAATAGGACGGGCTGCCCAAACCGTCGGAGCCGTCCGTGAAGGTCACGCGTGACTGAGGTGCGTTCTGTCCGACGATCTTGTCGAGCATCGTCGCAGCAGCGATGCCCTGGGCAAGAACTCCGTTCTCCCAGAGCACATCGGTCCCTGCGCTAGCGTTGACCAAGCCGAAAAGCACCTTGCCGCGCACCGACAGACTTTGGCCAGTCAAGTCCCGAGCAAGCGCGACCTCATCACCATTTGCGAGAGCCATGGGGACTCAGACTACGAGGTCGAGGACCACGAAAGCAAGTTTTCAGCGGCAGGGATAGTCGACGTCGAGCAGTGGCCCCGTGGCTGCAGCCCAGAGGGTTTGCTCAGTGTCGGTCGAACTGCCGTATTGCCCGAGCGTGCAAGCCCCAGCTCCAGTCCGAAGAGCAGAAGGCGAAGCCCCCGTAAGGCGCCACCCGTCGCCGAAGGGCATCGCTTGGTACTGGGCAACGACCCGAAACGGCCGCAGGGACCCGCAGCTCACCTCGGTGCCGCACGAGCCCTCGATCATTTCGACAGAGGAACAGGCGACATCGGCCTCGAAGAGAGAGGCAGAAAACCCGAAGATTTCCTTGTACTTGCATTCTCCGCCCGGAGACCTGCTGCACATCCCGGATGACTCGATGTCGTAGCCATCCCAGTGAAATCCCTCAGGCATTTCGGCCCTGGCAATAGCTTCCTCGGGCGTGCAAG
>JACCDR010583883.1_pt1 | contig 16683 bp, 16 predicted proteins | sample 7446431 | NCBI WGS metagenome assembly JACCDR01 (sample SAMN15323443, study PRJNA562643) | freshwater metagenome | isolation source: river surface water | place: USA:Blue River Watershed | collected 2017-08-17 | reverse complement strand
TTTGTTAGCGAAAAGGTGGGGCAAAACTAATTACACAGCCAACAACCAATAATTGAATACCCTTATTAAAGGGGCGCTATTTGTTATCTTATGACTGTGAATATAAGATTGTGCCATTCTAACGTTATGTTGGCATGGAAACAAAAGCACTCTTCTTTTTATTAATATTTAGCGGAGCACTTTTTCAATGCAATGAAGTTCAATCTGTTTATAAGAACAATATTAATAGTTTATCAACTTCAGCATGTCAACCTGATAAAGTTAAAATAGAAGAAGCCTTTAGCTTTTGCAAACAAAACAGGTTTGATACGTTATTGTGTATTTTAATTGATATGAAAATACATTCCGGAAAAAGCAGGTTTTTTGTTTGGGATTTTAAAAATGAAATATTGCTAAAAAAATTCCTTGTAAGTCACGGTTGCTGCAATAATCCTTGGAGTGAAGACAAATCAAAAGAAAGCCCTGTGTTTAGCAATATTGACGGAAGCCATTGCTCTTCATTAGGCAAATATAAAATTGGAGCTCGTGGGCCAAGCGATTGGGGAATTGGTATAAAATACTTGTTACATGGACTCGAAAAAAGCAATAGTAACGCAGCCGCGCGATTTATTGTATTACATAGCTGGGATTTGATTCCAGATGAAGAAGTATATCCGGCAGGGGTTGCCGAAGGCTGGGGCTGCCCAAGCATATCCAATAGCGCACTAATGTGGCTTGATTCGGTTTTAGTTAAAAAGAGTAAGCCGGTATTGCTGTGGATGTATAATTAGTATTGTCAATGGCTTGTATTGTAACTATTAAAAACAATTCTTTAGTAGGTTTTTTTTTTACGCCATTAAATTACCCCTGCTATTTTTTACATGATTTTTTATTGTAGTTAACCCCCTTAAATATTATTAACTGTAGTCTTTATGAGTTTAATTGTTAAGGCATGTGTGTTTAGCATCCTTAAAATATAAAGATATTTAATTACTACAAACAACATTTTATTTTTTACCTCGTTAAACAATCACATCAACAATAAAGCTATGCGTTACATATTATCAATGATCGCATTGCTTACTATGGTTATAGCAAGCAGTGCAACCGCCCCTGTCATCAAACAATTTTCTATTCATTTTAATTCTGATGAGCATACATTAGATCCTGAAGACCGACTGGTACTGCAAGAGGTAATGAAATATATTAATTCATGCAAATATGCCGAGGTTGAGTTATATGCCAACACTGATAACGATGCTTCTGATAATTACAACATCCTGCTTTCTCAAAGAAGAGCCTCTTCTGTTAAAGCCTTTTTTACCGGTAATCAAGCGTTAGAAAAAAGAATCCGTGTAGCAGCAAATGGTGAAAGCAAACCTGTTGCTGAAAATAAAACAGAAGAAGGCAAAGCAAAAAACAGACGCGTTGATATTATAGTAAAATCGTATGCTATAAGCTCGGCTACTGATGCCTTAAAAGCTGCCAATCCTGTTAAAGTTGAATCGTTTTCAATAAATGCAAACATCAACAATAATATTGTTGGAAAACAAGGAACTGTTTTATACGTTCCTGCCGGCAGTATTATTCAAGACAATGGCACTCCTGTATATGGTATGATTAATCTTCAGCTTAAAGAATATTATTCACCGGCAGATATAATTGCTTCAAAAGTTTCAACATTATGCGATGGTAAGATACTTGAAACAGGAGGTATGTTTGATGTTTCTGCCTCTCAAAATGGTAAGCAATTAAAAGTTAAAAGGGGCACATCAATTTATGCCGCCATCCCAACAAGAACGCCTAAACAAGATATGAAGCTATTTACAGCTTCAACCAATTCAGATGGGGTTACTGTATGGCAAAACACCAATGCGTCATTTACAACAGCTCAACAAAGAGAAACCTTATTAAACATCGAAACACTAACCAAAATGTTATTGCCAAATACCGAATATACAACCACTGTTTCATTTGAATACAAATTGCCTATACTAGGTACAAGGCCAACCCATCCGGGACGTGCGCCTAAACTTGTTAAGTCGAAAAACCGCTCCTTGAAAACTCTTTTTAAATCTATTTACACGAAAAAAGAAAAAAGGATGAAGGAGCTTCAGAGAAAAGATGCTAGAGAGAAAAAAACATTTGAAACACGCCTTAAAAACTATAACAAGAGACTGGCTAAATATGAAGCAGACTTAAAAAAATATCTGGAAGACTCAGCGGCTTTTGAAAAAGAATATTCAGAAAGCTTTCAAGCATGGGTTAGCAGTAATAGAATAGCACATCAAGAACGGATAAATAATATACCAATTGAACATTGGAATCGTGCAATAACCTTTTTGTTGAACAACTCAACAAATACCGAGAGCCTAAAAGAATTAAAGCTATTCTTCAGTAGTCATCTAAATATTCCTAACGGAATCGTGCAAGAAGTGATTCAATATTGCATTGCAGATGCCATTTTATCGGCTTATGAAAACAAGAGTATGGCAGAAGTGGTTCGATTAAATAAATTTAGGCCGATACTTAAATTAAATCCCAATAATCCAAATTCGGAGCTTCGCCGATTAGCTGTAAACATTAATAAGCCGAAATCAATTATTCAAGAACAGCTAAAAAAGTATCCTGAATTATTTGAAATATTAAACGATGAATTGGCGAGAATGTATAAATATGAAGCAAGCAGAATTGCCTTGCAAAGTAGTGGCGTAGCCGCTGCATACCAAACTGCACTATCTTCTTTTGGTATGTTTAATTGCGATCGCTTTTCTACTACTCCCGAAAACCAATTGGTAAGTGTTGAAATTCCTTATGACGAGGCTGCTTTGGTTTCTTTCTATATCCCTGAGTTAAAGGCATACATCTACCCTTACCAAGACAAGCTTAAGTATCATGCAAAATTGCCTAAAAACTTAACTGTTGTGGTTGTATATGTAACCCATGATAAAGAATCGGGCCCTATGATGTATATAAACAAAACCAAATTTACATCAAGGGCTGTTATCAGGCCAACGCCTCAATTTGTTACAATTGCCGAAATGTCGAAAAGCTTGAAGTCTTTATCTTGAGGCCGATTTAAATTATTATCTTCGCTGATACATGATTAAATCGAGGTTATTAATATTGGTTGTTTGTAGTGTATTCAGCAATATTGCTTCTGCTCAACTCAACAATTTAGCCCTTAGCGACGAATGGTTATTTAACGAAAACGACACCGGTCGGTTTCAGCTTCACGTAAATCATTTAGGCTATTTAAGAAACACCGAATATTTTAATTCGTTTGAGTTGGGCAGAACCCTATTTGGACAGCAACTTCATCCTAGAATTGGATACGTGGCGGCAAAAGGAATTTTATTACAGGGCGGAGTGTTTTTAAGAAGCGATTTTGGCGCTATACCCAACATCAATCAAATTCAGCCAACCTTAACTATTAAGCTTTTAAATGAAAAGGCTGGAAGAAGTTTTTTGTTTGGAACAATTGAAGGTGCACTTGCACACCGTTTAATTGAGCCCTTGTTCGATATCAGTCAGGGAATAGAAAACCGCATAGAGAACGGTGCACAGTTTAAAATTAACAACAAAAAAATGTTTTTCGATACCTGGATTAATTGGCAACGTTACATCACGAAAGGTTCGCCATACCAGGAGCAATTTCAGGCCGGGCTTAACCTTTCGCCTGTTGTTTATGAGTCAAAATCACAATTGTCAATTACGCCGGTTTTACAAGCAACGGCCTTTCATCGCGGAGGGCAAATTGATGCAAGCGATAGTTCCCTGGTTATGATATTTAATTTGGCAGGAGGAGTAGCGTTTAAACAAATTTATACAACCTCGTTTGTTCGAGAGGTTAGCTTAAGCGGATTCTTTACCAAACTAGAAGAAACATCAAGTAACGGGTTGTTTTCAGTGAAGTCCGGTTTGGGATTTTATCAAAACTTTTTTGTTAAAAGCAAATCGTTAGGATTGATGTTGAGCTATTGGGAATCTAATAATTATAATAGTGTTTTAGGGGCACCGGTACTGATGTCACAATCAGCATCCTTTAGTAATGTTTTCAGTAAAAAAAGACAATTATTATTCGTTAGATTATTATATGAAAAATCGCTTAGCAGCAACTTTCAACTGGTTGCAAGAGTAGAGCCTTTATATGATTTTACGACACGTTTGTTAGATTATAGCATGTCGGTTTACCTGAGCTACAGGATTAATCGCTCATTTTAAATAAATCCCAATCCTTTTTTGTTTCTTTGCAAGATGAGTATCAGACAGGAAAAGCACGGAAAAATGTTACAGAAAGAACTTGCTGTAATATTTATGGAGAATCGCTCAGAAATGTTTAATAATGCATTTATTACCATAAGCGGGGTTCAAGTTTCACCAGACTTAAGTTATGCTAAAGTATACCTGAGTTTGTTTAATGAAAAAAACAAGGAAGAGCTTTTGCGCACTATTAATCTTCAACAAGTTTTGATAAGAAAGCTGTTGGCCGGAAGAATTAGAAAACAAGTAAGAGTTATTCCTGAACTACAATTTTTTATTGACGACAGCTTAGACTATGTGTTTAAGATGGAGAAGCTATTTAATGATATCAATAAAAAAGATAGCTAACACCCCTACCCTATTTTTTCCATCACTGTTCGAAATGCAATAAATTTGTCTTTAAACATTTTTAGCGCATCGGCTTGAAGTGATGGGGCAAATTCTTGTTGGTATTTTTCATAATGCTTCATGTCAGGCGCTGAATATTGAATAACGTAAGTTGTGCCTGTTTCATCATCCTGCCTGGTTAAAAGTTTATGAAAGGAATAAGAAATAAACATACCTGTTTTCATCACCTCAGGGATATGCTTATCCTTCATCCAGGTTTCCCATAATTGGCAAACCTCTTCTTCAACATTTACTGTTACATTATAAATTATCATATCAATTAAAATAGGCTACAAAATAAACAAAACAAATAAACATTATAACCAAACTGTTTGGATGTTTTGTAACCAAAAGAATAGATTATACCTTTGTTAAATAAAATAAGATTATTATGATTACAGTAACCGATAAAGCCGGTGTTCAAATCGAACGCCTAAAAGAGGAACAAGGCTTGTCTTCTGAACACTTTCTACGTGTTGGGGTTGACAGCGGAGGCTGTTCAGGGTTATCCTACAACTTAGACTTTGATACAGTTCTTAAGGAGGGCGATCAAGTATTTGAACATAATGGAGTAAAAGTAGTGTGCGATGTAAGAAGTATGTTATATTTATTTGGTACAGAGCTTGATTTTTCAGATGGATTAAATGGAAAAGGTTTTAGTTTCAACAATCCAAATGCCTCACGTACATGTAGTTGTGGCGAAAGTTTTGCAGTTTGAGGATAATTTTTATTGAAAACCTTGAAATTTAAAATAATGCGCTATATTTGCAGTCCTTTTTACAGAAAATAATAGAGCAATGGCTAATCATAAATCAGCAATAAAGCGCATTAGAGCAAATGCCACAAAACGTTTAAGAAATCGTTATCAGGCTAAAACTACGCGTACCCTAATTAAAGGTTTACGTACGAGCACAGACAAGGTTGAGGCGCAAGGAATGTATAATAAAATAGCTTCTTTGTTAGATAAGTTAGCTAAGAAAAACATAATTCATAAAAACAAAGCTTCAAACCAAAAAAGTAAATTAGCAAAAGTTGTTGCTAAAATTGGTACAGAAACTAAAAAAGTGGCTACAAAAAAGGCTTCTTCAAAAAAGAAATAAAATTTTATATATATGATTTTTAAAAGGCTTTCCGAAAGGAAAGCCTTTTTTGTTTGTGTTTGTAAGGTGTCTTGTTTATGTTTACACTCAACTAATAATTTGAACCATTGGAAAACTTTTGGGATATATTTAAGCCTAAAGTGCTTGTAGAATATGGCGGATTAGCGCTTGTGCTTGTAGTTATTTTTTTAGAGAATGGCGTTTTCTTTGGATTCTTTCTTCCGGGAGACTCTTTGTTGTTCACTGTTGGACTGCTCTGTTATTTAGGGGTGTTGGATGTTGAGTTAGGATCATTAATCATATATATCGGTTTAGCCGCTATTGCCGGATATTATGCCGGATATTACTTTGGATTTAAAACAGGTAACGCGTTATATAAGCGTGAAGACACCCTGTTTTTTAAAAAGAAGTATATTTTTACTGCTGAAGATTTTTATAAGAAATATGGAGGCCTAACATTAATTATGGGAAGGTTTTTACCCATTGTTAGAACTTTCGCCCCGATTTTAGCAGGAATAGTAAAGGTAAAACATAGCACGTTCTTCTTTTATAACGTTGTTGGTGCATTTTTATGGCCAGGAACCATTGTTACAGCCGGCTATTTCGTTGGTAGTGTTTTTCCAAATGCTCTTAACTATCTCGATTTTATTGTTATTGGTTTTATTGTGGTAACAACTATACCTATAATTAATAACCTACGTAAAAAGAAAAGTCAACAATAAAGTTATCCATTGTTCTTTGCCAACTTTTCTGCCTTTAGTGCGGGATACCAAGAGGTAATTACTCCTAAAACAACTACGGTTATAAAAACAATCAAAACGTCTGAAGCAATAACCTTTATAGGATAGGCACTAAAAAGTTCATTAATGCTGCCATCAATTGCTATAATGCCATAATGTTGTTGCACCAAACTTAAGACTAACCCTAAAATTATTCCAATGCCGCCACCAAAAACAGAAATCATAAGTCCTTCGAAAAGAAAAACGCGTCGGATAATTTCTGATGTCAACCCCATGCTTTTCATAATGGTTATATCTTTGGTTTTTTCGATTACCAAGATATACAACGAGCCAATGGTATTTGACGCGGCCACAAGCAAAATAAAAAGCAAAATCATGTAACTTACTGCCTTTTCCGACTTCATTACTTTAAAAAAGGTTTCTCGTTGTTCGTACCTATCTTTAATTAAACAGTTGGCGCCTAATAATTCGTTTAACTTGCTTTTTACGGCTGACAGTTTATTTATGTTTTCAACCTTTATGTCTATTGCAGAAACAACATTGTTTCGGTTCAATAATTCGGATGTAAATGTAAGTGGACAAACAATATATTTGTTATCCACTTCTTCTTGAACCGAAAAAACCCCACCCGGATAAACCAGTGCTTTATTAAACGCTCCTTCTGCAGAAATTACTGTTGAAACGTCTCTGTTTGGTACATAAATGCCTAATGGCTTAAACACATCATTTGGGTCAACGGATAGGCGATATGCTATTCCTTGTCCAACAACGGCGTATATACTATCATTTCGAATATCAACAAAGCCATTAATAATCGTGCTGTCAAATCGGGTAACTTCATCATAAAACTCATCAACACCTTTTATTGTAGCAATTGTTTGTTGATTATTATACCTCAATAATACGTTTTCTTCTAAAGTAGCAGAGGCGTATAAAACACCTTCAACGCTTCTTATAAGGTTTAGGTTTGCTTGGCTATTACTTATGATTTTACCCGATTTTGGAACAATTTTTATGTCAGGATCGAAATTGGTATACAACGATGAAAACAAGCTTTCAAAACCATTAAATACACTTAAAACAATAACCAGTGCAGCGGCGCCAACCAAATATCCCAAAAGAGAAATGCCGGAAATTATTGTTATCAAACCAAGTCCCCCGGTTTTCTTTCTAGAGAAAAAGTATCTGAATGCAATAAAAAAGGCTAACCTATTCAACTGGTTTGGAGTTAATCTTTATAGGCTTTTACAATTAAGCCGGTACCGGTTTTGTGCGTAGTGTAAGTATCAGCCCAATTTAACAAATAAGCAAACGGGTATGTTAATACATAATAAAAAGGAAGGATTATAAAAAAAGCCTTGCTTGCGTTCAGCATACTCATCGGGTATTTCATACTAAGTTTCCATGCTATTTTACCGGGAGCCCCATAAGAATACAATATTTCCATCTTATTAAATCCGGCTTTTTTAAGCTTCAAGCGCATTTCTTCTACAGGATAACCATCTCTAACATGCTCTCCGATAAAAGACTCTCCGTGCTCATCAGCATTACTGCCTCCTTGATCACTTGGAGTAGAAATAAGAAGCAAGGCCCCACTTTTCATTGAACGATTAAAGTGAGTAAACACATCAACATCCTCTAAAATATGTTCCATTACATCTACACAAAGCACCAAATCATATTCATTAGTTGCATGCGGTTTTGTTAAGTCGCCCACTTTGAATGTTACATTCTTATATCCGATTTGTTTAAAAAAGGCATTACAATCTTCTATTTGTTCTTCTTTTACATCAACTGCTTCAATAATACAATTCGGATTTTTTCCGGCAACATAAAAGCTATATTGACCGAAGCCGGAACCCGCATCCATCATTTTAAATGATTTCTTAAAGCCCGGCCAATTGCGTAATTCACGATGTATATGCCAAGTACGCAGCAACAATAAATCAAGTAATTTATAAAACAACTTACGAAGCGTTATCGAGCGGTTAAATACAATTCCTAGGTCTTTCTTTATCGGGTCGTATTCCATTTTTATAATTCAATATTTTTATTGCGGCAATATACATTAAACCATCAGAAAAATGAACACCTGTTGATTACATGGCCGGAGGATTTAACCATAAATTTGGGCAGACACATTTTGTTTTATACTTTTGATACGTGAAGCAAATCAAGGCCATTAGAAAATGGATACGTCAATATCCAATGTTGCACAAATTTTTGAAGTTTGGTTTTGTTGGCTGTGCCAGTACTGTTGCCAGCTTAATGGTGTTTTGGCTTATTGCAGTGCAGTTCCCCCAACTCAATTTACTATCCAAAGCAATTGGCTATATTATGGGGTTTTTTGTTGGATTCTCTTTAAATAAATTTTGGACATATGTTGACCAAACGGAAGATGGAGAAAAGTATTTGTTAAAATATATTGTGGTTTATGGCATCACCTTTTTTGTTTACTTATTGTTTAACTACGTGTGCGATCACTATATACATCCTGAACGTTTTATTGCGCCCGGTTTTAGTGCATTGGGATTGCCTGAGTGGGCAGATTGGTTGTTAAAAAACGGAACCTTCGTAAGTAATATATTATCAATTGGGGTGAATGTGGTGTTGAACTTTTTGGGTACAAACTTTTTGGTGTTTAGGGTACCTGAGCCAAAAGAATTGTTCGACGAAAACTAGTCTTTCTTCTTAAGCTTTTTCTTTTGTGCCGGCGACATACCATTGATGCGTTTGTAGTATCCTGTTTTTGATTGCTTAACCCAAATGGTAAGTTTTTGTCCGCTCTTTAGTTGGTTTGATTTAAGCTTATTCCAACTTTTTACCTCAAAAACAGTAACATCAAACCAGTCTGCCACATCACTCAATTTATCATTTTTCTTTACCACATAATACACCCTCTTTTTATCAAAAGTAGTTTGTTCATTAGGTTTAGTTTCGGAGGTGCCGGTTTTGGATGATTTTGAAGAATCAATGCCGGTTTTCTGTATAGCCACCGGAGTAAACTCACTAGGATTAGGCAGGGGTTTATATACGCTGTCTTTTAACAAATCAAACTGTTTGCCTTTTGATTTTGGTAACCTTATTATGTATCCATCCAAATTATAGGGTATAACATCCTTTTTAAATGTTGGATTAAGCCTTCTTAGTTGTTCAATAGGAATGTCTAAGGTTGATGAAATTTGCTGAAAGGAGAGCCACTTATTAACCAAAACACTATCTGTTTCTATCAATAAAGAAGGGGCTGAAGGCTTAACACCATGCTCACGATAAAAATTACATATATAAGCTGCCGCAATAAATTTAGGATACGCCTCTCTGGTTCCTTCCGGTAAAAAAGGATAAATATCCCAGTAGTTCATACTATTACCGGCCATTCGTATTGCTTTGTTTAGAACAACAGGAGAGTTTGCGTATGCCGCAATAACCAGGGGCCATTGACGATAAATACTATATAAATCTTTTAAGTGGGTTGCCGCTGTAAACGAAGATTTGGTTTGATCTTTTCGTTCGTCAACGTATGAGTTTACCTTTAACTTATACATTTTAGAAACTTGATACGACATCAACCAAATTCCGCTGGCGCCGGAGCTCGCTTGAACTAATGGGTCTAATTCAGAAAGTGCAACAGCTAAATATTTTAAATCGCCCGGAACACTTTTACCTCGTAAAACACGATCTAACATTGGGAAGTACATTTTACTTAAACCAACAATTTCTCTTGTCTTCTCCGGGTTAGCAAGATAGGCATCAATATGTTTGCGTACCTCTGGATGGTACGTAACGTCTACTTGAGCCTTTAATCCTGATAGTCGTTGGATATAAAGCTGCTCATTTACGGATTCCTTAGCGTTAACAATTAAAACACTTAACACTAATGAATAAACTATTGTTAATATTCTTTTCAATGTTTTCTTTTTTATATTAATGATGCCAAGCTCATTAAATTACCTTCTTCAAATGGCCTTCCCATTAACTGCACGCCCATAGGCATTTTATTTGAATGTTCTGCCATTGGCACAGATATAGCAGGATAACCGGTTATGTTAGCATGAACGGTAAATATATCGGCTAAATACATGGCAATTGGGTTATTTGCTTTTTCACCAAACTTAAAAGCCGGGGTAGGTGTAGTTGGCGATAATATGAAATCATAATCATTGAAAATTTCCAATGTTTTTTGCTGTACCAAGCGCCTAACCTTTTGTGCTTTGGTGTAATATGCGTCATAAGAACCGGCAGATAACACAAAGGTTCCAAGCATTATCCTTCGCTTTACCTCTGCTCCAAATCCTTCGCTTCTCGATTTTTTAAAAGTGGTTTCAAGATCTCCGGCCTCTTTACTTCTGTGGCCAAACATTAACCCACTGTAGCGAGAAAGATTAGAAGAGGCTTCGGCTGTAGTAAGCACATAATAAACAGGAACAAGGTAATCTAGATAGGGGAAACTAACCTCAACCACTTCATGTCCTAATTTTTTCAATTTATCTATTACAAGTAATGTGTTTGACTGAACCTCGCTGTCAATTCCCTCATGATAAACACACTCTTTTATATAAGCAATTTTAACCTTAGAAGGTGGCATTATTGAACTGTAAGCTGGCACCGGATTGGCAGAAGACGTTGCATCATTTTCATCTCTTCCTGATATCACCTCCATAACCAATTGCATATCTTGCATGCTTTTGGTTATTGGACCAATTTGATCGAATGAAGAAGCATAAGCTAATAGTCCATTTCTTGAAATTCTTCCATAAGTTGGCTTCAAACCAATAACTCCACAAAATGCCGCTGGCTGTCTTACAGAACCACCGGTATCGCTAGCAATAGCAACCTGGCACAAATCTGCTTGAACGGCAACTGCTGCTCCTCCCGACGAACCACCTGAAACCCTAGTTGTATCCGCAGCGTTTTTAACCGGACCATAATAAGAGGTCTCGTTAGAGGCGCCCATCGCAAACTCATCACAGTTTAATCTACCAATAATTATTGCATCTTCAGCAAGAAGCCTTTCAACAGCAGTGGCATGGAATAAAGATTCAAAGCCGCTTAACATTTTAGATGAAGCAGTAACTTGATGACCTTTGTAACAAATATTATCTTTTAATCCTATAACCATTCCGGCTAATTTACCGGCGGTACCTGCGTTTATCTTTTGTTGAATTTTATCCGCTTCTAAAAGTGCTTCTGTTTCAAAAACTTCAACGAAAGCATTTAGATGTTGGTGTGTGCTAATGTTATCTAAATAATGCAAAACAAGACCACGTAGGGTGATCTTGTTTTGTTTTATATCTTCTACAATATGGTTTAACGTACTGTAATTTTCCACTATTAAGCTTTTGTTTCTTCTTTTCTGTCTTTTTCTTTCATACCTTCTTCAATGTGAGATTTAACATTTTTCTTAGCATCGTTAAATTCTCTTATTCCTTGTCCAATGCCTCGCATTAATTCAGGAATTTTTTTACCCCCAAACAACAACACCACAACTAGAATGATAAAAATCCATTCTCCTCCTCCAAGGTTACCTATAAATAATAAAGAAGTGCTCATATTAATCTTTTTAATGAAGCGACAAAGTTAAATTTAATTTTATTAAAACCTATTATTTAAGCGACACCAACTTTTTGAGTTTTTTAAGCTCTTTATCCGTAAGGTGGCGCCACTCTCCCCTTTCCAAACCCTTTTTATCTAATGCGGCAAACTCAAGCCTATCAAGTTTGTCAACCAAATAGCCTAATGCCTCAAACGTGCGGTGAATAATTCTATTTTTACCGCTGTGTATTTGAATCATTACCTCTTTTTTGTCTTTTGGATTTGGCAATCCAACCATATCAGGAATAAACGGACCATCCTCCAGCTGAACACCGTTGTTAACCAAATCATGCATATCTTTTGCTTGCATAGCTTTATTCAAAACAGCCTTGTAAACTTTAGTAACATTATATTTTGGATGAGTAAGGCGCTGTGTTAACTCGCCATCATTGGTTAATAATATTACGCCCGTGGTGTTTCTATCCAACCTGCCAACCGGATAAACCTTAGGCAAGCGAGGGTCTTGAATCAAATCCATAATTATTTTACGCTTTTCAGGATCATCGCTGGTAGTTATAGTGTCCTTAGGCTTATTCATAATTAGATATGCCTTTTTCTCCCAGTTTAATTTTTCTTTGTTATACCTTACTTCATCACCAGGCTTAACCTTGTAACCCATTTCAGTGATTACAACTCCATTTACCTGAACCAAACCTGCGCCAATTAATGTATCGGCTTCACGTCTACTACAAATTCCTGCATTTGAAATAAATCGGTTTAACCTTACCTCTCCCTGAACTAAATTATTTAAACTTTCTTCACTTGCAGCAATAATGTCTCTTGCCTTCGCCCCTCTAACCATTTTGGTTGTTCCTCTTGCTTTTGATTCACGTACAGGCCTTCTATCATCACCTCTTCTTGCTGTACTATCATCCGATAATCTTTTACGTTTTGGAAACGAATCATCTTGAGATGGCCCGTTTTTTCTTAACGGTTTATCAAAGTTCCTTACGCCTCTTTTTGGCCTTTTATCCTCACTGTCGTTATCTGATCTGTTAAATGTTGATTGGTTTCGTTTTGGAAAATAATCATCTGAAGATCCGGATTTTCTGAACGGCTTATCAAAACTTCTTGTTCCCCTTTTTGGTCTTCTGTCATCGCTGTCTTTATCCGCTCGGTTAAATGCTGGTTTATTTCGTTTTGAAAAAGAATCATCTTCACTTGATTTTAACCTTGAGTATGGCTTGTCTGTGCTTCTCTTGAATCTTGAGTCTGCCGGCTTTCTGTCGTTAAATTTACCCGTAGATTTTTTTTCTCTAAAAGGTTTGTTATCATCATTTCTATATGTTGAGGAAGATGACGCTTTTTTAAAACCAGTTTTCTTTTTCCAACCACTGCTAGGCCTTTCGTCTCCCTTCTTATCGGCTGGTTTGCTACTTTTGTATGGTGTTGACCTGTATGGTTTATCCTCAGAGTTACTTTTTTTTCTTTCATCATCTCTGCTTGATTTAAACGGCTTGTTCTTTGAGAATCGCCCCTCTGTTGCTCTATTTTTATTGCCGAATGATGATTTTTTTTCGCCTTTGGATGAAGACTTTTTATCGTCGTTATAAGGTCTTTTTCTAAGTCCCATATTGAATAATTAAGATTGCAAAGGTATTGATTATCTTTGAATACCTGATTGAATAATGTTGAATTTATACGTTGTGGCTAAAAAGTGCATCAAACATCTGTTTTCATATTGCCTTCTACTTTTGTTGATATGCGGCGCTTTTTACTCATTTGCTCAAACAAATATTAACACAGAAAAACGGCCTAAAATTGGGTTAGCATTAAGCGGCGGCGGTGCTAAGGGTCTGTGTCATATTGGTGTACTACAGGTATTAGAAAAGGCCGGAATTAAGTTTGATTATATTGTTGGTACATCAATGGGTAGTATTATAGGGGCGCTTTATGCTTCAGGTTATTCAGCCGATAGTATAGCGGTATTGGCAAAAACCCAGGACTGGGATTATTTACTTGCCAATACACCAGAATTAAGGCAAATTTCAATCGAAGAAAAGGCTGACTTCGGTCGTTTTTTGTTTGAAATTCCGATCGAAAACAAAAAGATTCGGCTTCCAAGGGGGGTTATTGATGGTCAAGAGCTTTCGCTACGCTTATCTTACCTCTTTTCACCTGTATATCAAAACAAGTCATTCCTTACCCTCCCCATTCCATTTACTTGTATAGCAACAGATATTACTACAGGTGATATTGTGGTTTTAGACAGTGGTAATTTAGCCGAAGCTGTTAGAGCCAGCATGGCAATCCCATCCATTTTTACGCCGGTAGAATATGACAACCGTTTATTAGTTGATGGAGGTATAGTAAGAAACTTTCCGGTTTCACATGTTAAAGATATGGGCGCCGATTTTGTTATTGGTATCAACCTAAGTAAGGGTCTGCTTAGAAATGAAGAAATTAACAGCCTATTTGATATCATGAACCAATCAATGTTTTTAAGTGACGGAGAAGACACAAAAAAACAACGAGAATTATGCGATTTTTTAATTGAGCCTGACTTATCAGGTTACACAGCCGCAAGCTTTTATGCTGTTGATTCATTAATAAAAAGAGGATATGAGGCAGCACTTCAAGTTCTACCCGAACTACTACGGGTTTATTCATCAGGAATTAATGTTTCTGGTAAGCCTATACGAGATACAAAAGTGGATTCAGTTTTGATATCTGACATTGAACTTGTTGGTGTTAGCAGAGCAAACGAAGAGTTGGTTATTGACCGCCTTGGTATAGAACTCAATAATAAATATTCTCTTGCATCATTTCCCAATGCCATTCAACAAGTATTCGGAACACGTACTTTTAGAAAGTTAAGCTATCAATTAATCCCAAATCATCCGGATAAAGCACGTCTGCAAATACGAGCAATTGAAAACCCATTTACATTTTCTAATGTTTCCTTAAATTACAATTCATTTTCAAAAGCATCCTTTATATTAAACGTAACCACAAGAAACATCATTGGTAAAAATAATCGCCTAAGTGCTACCATAAACCTTGGAGATATGTTGAGGTTTAAATCCGATTTTTTCAAATATATAGGCAAGAAAAAAAATCATAGTTTTGGCATTAGTGTTTTATTCGACCGTTTAAGTTTTCCAGTTTTTAATAGCACTGAGCGAGTTGTTTTATATAATAAATTGTATGGTGGTGTTGATTTAAAGTATCAAATTGCAAATATGACAACCAGCTCTTATGGAGTTGGCCTAAGAAGGGAGTATATTGGGTTTGTACCTACATTAATTGGTGTAGGTAGAAGTTTAGAAGGTAGCATGTATCACGATAAGCTCTATTTATTTCACACCAGAAACACCTTAAACAGACATTATTTTCCTAAAAGCGGCGTAAGAATAAATGGAGAGTTAGCATACTTTCATCATTACCGTAATTCTTTTTCCAAGTTACGTTTGGCTGAGGGGTCTATTCAGAATAATAATAATGGACTTCCTCAAAATTTTTCTGATTCCACGGTGGGGGTTGGTTATCTGCAATTAAAGTTTATCGGAGAAAGGATTATTAAAGTTTCGAAATCTCTTTATGTAAAACATAATTGGGTTATTGCTTTATCTATTAACCCTGAACGGCCCAACCGGGCAATCGAAACCTCCTATAATAATTTTATTGCTGGTGGGTTAATTCCCCAATTTAATAATCAAGTGCCATTTGTTGGCCTAACTGATTTTCAGCTACGCACAAATAATTTATTAGCAACCGGCATCAATTTTCAGTATGAAGTAATAAAAAACATATTCATTACTCCAAAAGTAAATGGCATGATTTACGCTGAACTGATAGATGGCCTAACAGATCTTTATTCCATTCAAAAAACAAATAAATATGTTATTGGCTATGGTATAAGTTTGGGATATTTATCATTCCTGGGTCCAATTGAGTTTACTTTAATGCAAAACGTTCCATTAAAAAACTATAGTTTATATGTAAACATTGGACATACCTTTGTTTGGTAGAAAACTGCTTTTCAGTTAATTAATAAGTTTAACAATTTTGTTAGTTTTTAAATTGTTGATTATCAGACGTAAAAACCAGCCTTTTTAATTAGTGTCTAATAAAACATCTCGGTGTGGGTAAACACTTTATTCAACTTTCTAAAAAACGTCGTTTATAGCTAAGCTATGGCCTAATTTTGTTCTTTTTCCAATTAAAAAACCTCTTTTGTGATTACTTTTAATGATTTTACACTAAGCAATGGGCTTCAAGTTATTCATCATTTTGATGCCAGCTCAAGACTCTGCGTTTTAAATGTGTTGTATAAGGTTGGTTCGAAAAATGAAAATCCTGAAAAAACCGGATTTGCTCATTTATTCGAACATTTAATGTTCGGCGGTTCAAAGCATGTTCCTGACTTTGATACTGTATTGCAGCAGATAGGCGGTGATAATAACGCATTTACTAGTAACGACTTTACAAATTATTATATCACGGTTCCCTCTAACAACATTGAAACAGCCTTTTGGATTGAGAGCGATAGAATGTTAGCGCTAGATTTTAATCAAAAAAGTTTAGATGTTCAAAAATCAGTTGTAATAGAAGAGTTTAAAGAACGGTACCTTAATCAGCCTTATGGAGACGTTTGGCTCCAGCTATTGCCTTTAGCTTAT
>JACCDR010780490.1_pt1 | contig 16687 bp, 11 predicted proteins | sample 7446431 | NCBI WGS metagenome assembly JACCDR01 (sample SAMN15323443, study PRJNA562643) | freshwater metagenome | isolation source: river surface water | place: USA:Blue River Watershed | collected 2017-08-17 | reverse complement strand
GTCCGTAGAGACGAGAAACCAGGGCCTCAACAAAGGCTGGCTTGCCTGTTTTTCGAATGTATTCCATTTCTTCTTTCAAACACAAATAGCTCTCAACAGGATCATTGCCATTGATCACGCGGGCTCTGATCTGAAAGGCGCGAGCACGATCGGCAATAAATTTTTCGCCGTGCTGTCCGTCAAATGAAGTTGAAATTCCCCATTTGTTATTTTGAACAGTTAAAAGCAATGGCAGCTCTGCCCCTTTTCTTGAGGCTAAAATTAAGCTGCTGGCAAAATCACCTTCCGCAGTTCCTGCATCGCCGCCTGTGACAACGGTGAGACTGCCAAATCCAGCCCGTTTCTGAGCATGGGCCGTCCCGCAAGCGATGGGGTACTGAACCTCAATCGGTGATGTGACTGGAGCAATATTCCACTTTGGAAAACAATAGTGATTTGAAAAGTTTCTTCCACCTGTTGATGGATCCGTGGTTCGATTCATCATCAATCGAATGGAATCAATCATTGGCATACCCATGGCGATCAATGTCGGCGTGCAACGATAATGAAGGTGCAAAAAGTCATGCTGAAGCCCTTGGCCTTTGTTCACCAAAAGTCCCAATGGAACCCCAAAACCTTCTTCCCCGGGTCCACCAATCCAAAAAAAGGATTCACCGGCGCGGTAGATTTTAATGAGCCGTTCTTCGAGAACTCGGGACTTCACCATCAAGGAATGAATCTGAAGGACGGTTGATTTGTCGAGCCCTTGAAAAGCGCTCAAAGTTTGACGGCTCCCTTTTGCGGCAGATTTTCCGGCAACTTTTGTGGCGGCATTCTTTTTTGAGCTCTTTTGAAGAGTGAGGTTTCGCACCACACTCTTCTTTCCGGCATTTTTCTTAAGACGATTGGATTTTATCTCCACGGCTGGTTTTGTCATGGGCGCAAAAACTCCTCAGATAGGTTCACCTGTCAAACGAACTACTTAGCTGCCAATTTAGGATCAGCTAGGGTCATCAGGTCAAGCAAAACATTCTCGGCCTCATTGATATCGGGCCTTTTCATGTACTCTTTTTGCTTTTCTTCCTTGGACATGTTTTTGGCTTTGAGTTTTTTGTCTTTTTTCTCTTTATCGTTCTTCTCGTTCAGGATTTCTGAAACTTTGATCACGCGACCTTTTTCTTTTTGTTTCGTCATTTCCTCAGTAACTTTTTTAAATTCCTCATTGCTACTGACTCGAACCTGAGACTTTTCCTTTAATGTTTTAATCCAATTTGGCTGAATTTCTCGCCATGCCTCAGGACCTTCTTTGACATAAGCAGATTGAGACAGAAATGGTGCAATTTTTCGAGGCGGCAAAGAATAATCTGCATTCTTTTCACCCATCTCGTCATTGCTCAGGACTGACGGAAGAGTCACATCGGCGTTCACGCCACCATGCTGAGTTGAATAACCCCCAGGAATGAAGAACATGCCAATGGTGACTTTCAAGGCACCTCGGTCACCTGGCACAGGACGCACAGTTTGAATGGTTCCCTTACCCCAAGTATGATCCCCACCCACAATAACTGCTCGTTTGTAATCCTGAAGAGCCCCAGAAACAATTTCCGAAGCACTGGCAGAAACACGCGAAGTCAAAACAACCAGAGGTCCCGGCCAAACAACGCTTGGATCCGTATCAGCCAAGGTTCCTTCCTCACGCTCTTCGTATTTCGAAGACTGTTTCACCACATTTCCTGTTTTAAAAAACAGACCGGCAATTTCAACGGCATCAGTTAAGCTCCCGCCACCATTTGTGGACAAATCAAGAACGATTCCATCTGTGCCCTTTTGTTTGGCTTCAAGAAGGAGTTTTTTCACATCAGCTGAAGCTGTGCGTTTATCTTTTCCTGAGCGGTCATCGGCATAAAACGACGGCAAATTTAAAATCCCAAGTTTCTTTTTCTGACCATTGATTTCACGATCAACGTAGGTAATTTTCGCCGCCGAGTCTTCAAGCTTAATCTTGTCGCGAACAATCGTGATCTCAAAACGTTTTTTTCCATCCCCTTGTTTTCTCAAAATCGTCAAAGTGACTTTCGTTCCTTTTTTACCGCGAATCTTTGAAACGACATCTTTCAAATCCAAATCAACAACATTTTCAACTTTTCCATTTTCTTGACCAACAGAGATAATCATATCTTTGGGTTCAATCAGGCCTGAATTGAACGCAGGTCCGCCGGGAACCAAATCAGTGATGACTGTGAAACCTTCTTCCTGAGTCAGCGTTGCGCCAATTCCCTCAAGCTCCAGATTCATATCAATTCTGAAGTCTGCATAGGAACTCGGAGAGAAAAAATCTGAATGTGGATCCAGAGATCGCGAGAAACTATCAATGTAAGCCGCGATTTGATCTTGCTTGCTTGTTTCTTGAAAGCGTTTGAGAACACGCTCGTAGTTTTTGATCACATTGGCTTTGGCTTCATCCATTTTTGTGTCATTGGCGATGTAGTTTGCAATTTGAAATTGAATGTATTTTTTCAAATATTCTTCAACTTCTGACGTGGTCTTGGCGTAAACACGTTTGTCGGGGTCGAACAGAAATTCTGTTGCAGGATCAACTTTAAATTTTGGATCAGCAAGGTGGTTTTTTACGAACTGAACTCGCTCTTTCATTCGAGAAAGCACGAGGGCCTGCGCCTCGGTAATGAATTTGCAGTTTTTATTTGAGAGCTGCGAGAACAGATTTTTCATCATCTCTTTGACTTTTTCAACGTCGGTTTGCAGGAGATAAATCTTTGATGGGTCCAATGACTTGATGTACTGCTCAACCACACGGGGCTGAATCATGTCTTTGTCTTTGTTTGAAAATTTCACGTGATTTGCAAGGTAGACTTCTTGAATCGGGGTGACATATTCGCAAGTCAGTCCCTCATCACGCAACTGTGACTGAGATGTCACTGCGGCGAAGACAACAGTCAGAATCAAACAGATGGCCCAGGAACTGACGGAGTTCATTTTTTTCATTTTGCGTCGAACTTTCGCTGAATGTCTTTTAAGGTTACCAGAATTTCATCTGATGCAAAGATATGACTCGGAACAATGAGTCCCAAGATCAAGGAACCAAGACTGAAGGCCGGGAGAACTTTTTTACAGGACGAGACGGCAGGATCGATAGGGCGGGGTTTTGACTTGGAAACTCCATGCATAGTCCAAAACCGAGACCAAAAATTTCAGACGCAGGTCATTATAGCCTTGTCTTTGCGAGTCAACTGTTGCGATTTCTGGATGAAACTGGACACCAATGGCGCGCCCGTTTTCTGAAACTAAAGCTTCTACAATTTGATCGCCCAAAGAATATCCTCCAAGCATTGAATGACTCCCTGACACAAGTCGAACCGCTTGATGATGGAGGCTATTCACTTCCAACTGTTGACGCCCAAAAAGCTGAATCAACAGCGGGTGGGTGAATACAACTTGGTTCCACTTGCCTTCGTGGGAGTGAAAGTCTCCGTTGTTTGAATGGTCATTTGTTTTCCCGACTCCATCTTTGCTGATATCCTGATACATTCTGTCGCCACGAGCCACGGCGCCGATTTGGTGACCACGACAAATTCCAAAATAAAGTCCTTGAGAAAATGCATTATAGGCTCGAATCATCTGATACTCAGAATAATCCCGTGTATAACTCACCCGCCCCGAGTGGGTGATCCGTTCTCCATAAAGCCGCGGATGAACATCATCACCGCCCATGCCAATTCGCAAAAGAAAATTTCGAGCCACCTGCGCTCGATAAGAAATCTTTTCTGACCCACGAAGATGTAGATCCCCAGCCAATGGCAAAAGATAGCTCCCCTCCACCGCCGGATGCTGCAAAAAAGCTGTGTGCCGTAATACTCTCGGATTATCTTCTGCAAAATCAGTAAATTCATTGGCATGTAAAACAGCCCTGATCTTTGTTGAATTCAAAGACGGCTCAAAGGGAACTGCGCGATCAGGATTTAATTCTCTCTGCAACTGTTCAAAATTAGGCTCAAGAATCATAAGATCAGGGGTCTGACGAATGAGTTCTAAATACCGCTCAATCTGAGACGCCAGACTCTCTTGATCCGACACCGGAAAAAGCAAATGAGGCGCCGGTGGAGGGCGATGAAAAACATAAAGTTTAACGCCCGCCAAAACGCCCACGGACCATAAACAAATAACGATAGCAGCTGTCAAAAATCGTGACAATTTTAAGAACACAGCCCAGCCTCGCTTCCAAGTTTCATCATTCATCCATTGATGAGTGCAAGGCCAGAACCAGTCCGACTCCATTCTTTGAATTTCGAGAGTTCCAATAAAAAATGAGGAATCTGCCAATCTCACGATAAAAGAATGCGTGATTGTCTCGATTTAAGACATTTTAAAAGATTATCGAAAAAGATCTAACTGCGAGTGATGTTCGAAAACATCGGCTGACGTATCGTTGAATCCGACTTCGTGTTTTACAAAATTACCGGCGTGGGTTTCAATCATGAAAAATGACATTTCAGGATAATCGCGTTTGAGCCGGCGCATTTCTTCAAAGATAGATTGAATATTTTTAGGATCATCTTCGGACATTCCAAAACGATGATGGGGTGAATAACCATAAACCTGAATGGCCTTTTCAACACTTGATCTCATTGCCTTTTGCTTCAGAGCGGAGGTCGACATTTTCAATTCTTCATCACCCAAAGCCTGCCGCGTTGGAATGTGACTCACCGGAAGAATGCTTAAATAATTAGGCTGCATCGGAAGGTGACCACGTTCAACAAACTGCGAAATCCCGGCTTTAAATGTCTCGGGCTGATGCCCCCGAGCCGTGATCACTGCAATCGGTCGTTCATTGAAAACCGCGTGGTAAAAACAATCCCAAGAGGGACCTTTCCACAGAATATCTGGTTCCGCTAAAATCTTTTTCACATCCCGAACAAAGGATTGATCCGGAAAGTTTAATCGCTCAAGTTCTTCGCTACTTAAATCACGAAAGTGACGAAATGATCCATTGGGTTCTTCAAAGTGAATTTCATAATCTGCGTAGGGTCCAGACACACCAATGGTGGAATGAAACTGCGCCCACTCCCCACTGCTTATCAAAAACTCTTCACCGGATTTTTTATGAAACAACACCATCGGTGTTGTCAAAAATGCGATATTATCGTCAAAATCAAAAAAATAAAAACTGCGGCCACCGAGGTGATAATTTCGGTCTGCTTCTCGCAAACGAGTGTGACCGATTTCAAGCTGCCCTCGAAAGTCTTGCCGTGTATTCATGGAGCATGTTTTAGCACACTTCGCTCCATTTTTCCACGATGCCGGATTCCTTGCCAGATCAATAGATCAAATTTACATGGAGGTTGACGGCTAAGATGACATTCCCAAGATATCCCAGATGAAATCTAAAAAAACCTTTCTTTTTAACCTGTTGGCACCCTTGATCTTTGCCACCGCATGGACCATTTTCCTGCATTTAAGCCCACCCCAGGGATGATTCCAAAGAGCCTTTTCAGGGAAAATCCAACGCACGCGACTAGCCAGCTTTGGGTTTTCTTTTGATCACAATCTTTGGTGCAACAGCAGGCTCATCTTTCAGCGCCGGAGGACTTTGACGGGAGCTGCCTTTTTTGGGACTTTTTGCCGTTTTGATTTTTGCGGCCTTTGCCTCTTTTGGCTTTTTCTTTGATTTCACAGAGCTCATTTTTGGAGCCAAAATTTCAATAGCTTTTTCCATAGTGATCGACTTTTCATCTTCACCTTCAGGAAGCGATCCATTGACCTTGCCGCATTTCACATAGAGTCCATAGGGCCCGTTGAACAACTGAATCATATCCCCAGTTTGGGGATGGGCACCAAGATCTTTCAAGGCCGCAGCACGACCGCGTCCTTTTTTGGGTTGATTCAAAAGCTCCATGGCTTCAGGGAAAGTGATTGAAAACAAGGACAGCGTTTTTGGGATGGAACGAAAGTCTCCATCATGAACAATGTAAGGTCCGAATCGGCCAAGCCCCGCTTTGACTTCCTTTTGACTTGTTGGATGAGTTCCCAAAAGTTTCGGAAGGGAGAGCAGCTCCAAAGCCTGAGTCATCGTCACTTGTGCTGGATCAGTATTCGGTGGAAGCGAAGCCCGTTTTGGCTTGTCATTTTCATCACCTACTTCACCTAATTGAACATATGGACCATAACGCCCACTTAGAACATAGATAGACATCCCAGTTTTCGGATCTTTACCGAGGGCATCGGCACCATTAATTTTTTGTTCAACAATTTTTTCTGCCCTTTCCACGGTCAAATCACCAGGTGATTCTGAATCCGGCAGCGTCGCACTGATGTCTTGACCATCTTTTTTGGTGGTCAGATATGCACCATAACGACCGACATGAAAAGTATAGCCTTTTAAACCTTCAAATTGAACGGTTCTAGCCTCTTGAGGATCAATTTTTTCCTCTTGCTCTTGAACTTGAGAGCGAAGTCCTTGGGGCCCTGAATAAATACTTTTAAGATACTTTTCCCACTCCATTTCGCCTTCAGCGATGGTGTCTAAAGATTTTTCCATCGCGGAGGTAAAGCCCAAATCCACATATTGTGGGAAATAGTTCTTTAAGAGCTTGGTCACGACCATGGCTGTAAAAGTTGGAACAAGAGCTGTTCCATTCTTTCTGACATAACCTCGATCGATGATTGTTCCAATGACGGAAGCATAAGTCGACGGACGCCCAATCCCCTCTTTTTCCATGGTTTGAACAAGGGATGCCTCGGTGTATCTCGCCGGAGGCTTGGTCTCGTGGGATGTTGGTTCAATTTTTTCAACATTTAAAGCGTCTTTAGCCAACAATTTTGGAAGGCGAACTTCACGTTCAGCCAGCTCTGCATCTGGATCATCGCTGCCTTCAACATAGGCCCGTAAGAATCCCGGAAACTCAATGGTCATTCCAGTTGAGCTAAAAATCGCATCATCAGCTTTTATTTTTGCAGAAACTTGTTTTTGCTGAGCATCGGTCATTTGACATGCAACGGTTCTTTTCCAAATCAAGTCATACAACTTAAGCTGAGTCCCCGACAAACCAGTCTCATCGGGATCAACAAAAACTTGCCCCGCAGGACGAATTGCTTCATGGGCCTCTTGAGCACCCTTGGCTTTTTTCCCATCATAAACTCGCGGAGAAGACGGAAGATAATCCTTCCCATACTTTTTTTGAATGCAATCACGAGCAGCCTGAATGGCTTCTGTGGACAGAAAGGTCGAATCAGTTCTCATGTAGGTGATAAAACCCTGCTCGTAGAGCTTTTGTGCAACTTGCATTGTTTCACGAGAACTTAAACCGAGCTTTCGATTCGATTCCTGCTGCAGGGTTGATGTGATAAAGGGAGCCGCAGGCCGACGTGAAACAGGTCTCTCGTCCACTTCCTGCACAACGAACTGCTTTTGATGAATGAGGCTTTTAACTTCATTCGCCTTTTTTTCATCAAGTAAAATAAAATTGCTTGAAGTCAAAAGCCCGGTGTAAGGATCAAAATCTTTTCCTGTGGCAACTCTTTGGCCTTTGTAACTATGAAGCTTTCCTTCAAACTGAACTTTGTCTTTTTCAAAATCTGCTGAAATTCCCCAGTAGCCCGATTTTTTAAATTTCAACCGTTCATTTTCTCGCTCAACAATAAGCCGGACTGCGACGCTTTGAACTCTTCCCGCAGACAGCCCATAGGAAACTTTTTTCCAGAGAAGTGGTGAAATTGTATATCCGACCAAACGATCCAAAACCCTTCTGGCTTCTTGGGCTTTGACTAAATTGAAATCAATTTCTCGGGTGTCTTTGAGAGATTTTTGAATGGCTTCCTTGGTGATTTCATTAAAAACCATTCGCTTTGTTTTAACCTTTGGCTTTAGGACTTCAACCAAATGCCAACTGATGCTCTCTCCCTCTCGATCCTCGTCCGTTGCGAGGTAAAGCTCAGTAACTTCTTCCAATTTGTCTTTCAAATTTTTGACAACTTTTGTTTTATCTTTGGGAATACAATAGATCGGCTCAAAGTTACTCTCGACATTCACACCGAGCTGGGCCCATTTTTCTTTTTTAAATTTTTCAGGAATGTCTTTTGAAGACTGTGGCAAATCACGAATGTGTCCCATGCAGGATTCAACTATATAATCTTTGCCCAGAAACTTGCGGATGGTTTTTGCTTTCGTCGGCGACTCTACAATGACTAGCTTCATGATACTGGGTGTGTCCTTATTGCAAAAATTGACTCTCTTTTAACATGAAGAGAATTTAATCATTGCGCAAGCGGCATTTTTGACTTTACGCCCCCAAATAAAATGCTGATGATAAAATCACCATGAAATCCATCTCCGCGGTCACAACTCAAGACATTGCTCATTTAAAGTTTATTTTTACCGACATCGACGACACCCTCACAAATGAAGGCAAACTCACCGATACCGCCTATGCGACCATGTGGGAGCTTGCAAATCGAGGCTTTCATTTGATCCCCATCACCGGACGCCCGGCCGGCTGGTGTGAGCTGATCGCAAGACAGTGGCCCGTCGACGGTGTTGTTGGCGAAAATGGCGCTTTCTACTTTCGATATAACGAAAAAACCAAAACGATGAAACGTCATTTTTTCTTAGATCAGAAAACTCGCACAGAAAACCAACACAAATTGGATCAAATCAAACAAGAAATTTTGATGACTGTCCCGCGGGCCCAAGTCGCCGGAGATCAGTTCTCAAGGCTATTTGATCTGGCCATCGATTTTGCCGAAGACCTACCAAGGCTCACTGATGATGAAATCCAAAAAATTGTGCAAGTTTTTGAAAGACATGGAGCCATGGCAAAAGTGAGCTCCATTCATGTGAACGGCTGGTTTGGCCAGTATGATAAGCTGACGATGACTTTGCGTTTACTCAAAAGTGAATTCGGTCTTGATAAGGCCCAAGCAAAAATGCAGAGTTGTTTTTTTGGCGACTCTCCCAATGACGAACCGATGTTTCAGTTTTTCCCACTGAGTTTTGGAGTGGCCAATTTGGCTGAATTTCAAAAGCGGCTTCAATTCCTGCCGAAATTCATTTGCTCTAAAAACGGCGGCTTCGGTTTTGCCGAAGCCGCACAAATGATTTTGAAACTAAAACAAAATTAAAGATTTAGCGAGGGCAGATCCGCGCGCGTTCGGCATCAGTGATCTCTAACGAGGAAATTTTCTGAAAATTACGGATCCGATTTTGTATTGATTTGTAATTTCCTAAATTTCCGTGATCGCCAATATTTTCACCCCAGTAGCGAGCTGCTTCATCTCCGGACATATTGCAAAACTGTCGTAAGGCATAAGCTGAAATTTCACCGGATGCATGCCAACCATTCCAGCAATGTAAAAACATGGGACCTTGTGGAGTTGCCGTGCTTTGTGACTTAATGATGTTATAGATCGATCGCAAAGTTTGCTCTGCTCCCGCAGCTCGAAATCCAACAACTCGGTAGTCAAGGGTGTGAGTTCCGCAATTCACCTGAGTGGGTCCATTGAAGTTATCTGGGTATAGATATCCCGCTGATGAGAAACCATTTTGACAAAGTGCTTGAAGCTGTGGAGGTTTCAATGAAACTTTTCCGCCCGGTCCACCTCCACGGTAGAGGACTCGTTCAAGAACAGGCTTAAATGATCGCAAGCCCGAGAAATTTCCACCTTGTGCGTCTGCCATCACTTGATTCAACTGGGATCGCTGCAGAATCTGTGCAAACGCGGGAGTTGCAAGAACCATAAGTCCGATCATCATCCAAATTTTTTTCATCATCATCTCCTGTGAAAAATGATTTAATTTTTATTCTCGAAATCCATTGCCCGATTCACGAATCAGACCTTCAGTGACCCGATTTACAACTCGCATGAGCACATCTCGAAAATCTCTCTGCTGCGTTACAACGGCAGAAATATATGGCAAACTCACGTCTCGTCCCTGACTGCCGTGAAACAAACCCATGAAGTAGGCATTAAACACTGCAAGCTCTTCTTCCTGTCTTCGAGAATATTCAATGTCATCTCCGCCTTTTACTCGCACCAAAAAGCTTGATGCACCAAAAGTAGTGACGGCAGAGAGAGGCCCGACTTCGTCGGATGTAATGTGCATCGCTAAAGAGTATCGGTCTGCGGCAGATTGCAAAGGACTGTCGATCGTCGCTTCCCAGCCAGCTCGTTCAGTATTTTGTTTGAATTCAACAACTAAACGGCGCTTTTGCTCACCGGTTGTGACTTCAACTGAAACCAAAAATCTTTGCATATTAGCGCTCCCGCCCGTATCACGGAATGGGATAGCAATATCCAAAATTTCGATGCGGTTACCGAGGGATGCCTTGAGAGCATCGCTCATCATTCTTTCGAGAGTTTCCTTAAAAGCTTTTCGATCGCCATTTTTACGATCAAAATTAACGAGATTCAAAAACTCTGGCTTCATATTGATGGTTTTGAACTCCATCAATTCCTCTTTTTCATAAAGACTCTTTTTGAACTTTCCTTGACCATTTAATCGATTTTCAGCATACCTGGTGATTTTTTCTAGGACCTGCTCAGGAGTGCGCTCCAAGTTGCGCCGAATAAACTCTGGGATCTCTCGTTGTGTTTCCCTTCGCAAACCGCTGATGTAGGCTTGAACCAAATCTGCTTCGAATCTCTCGCCCAAATTTCCATGAGGCATGTTGGCCTTGATATAAATCACATATCTTGCAAAATCCAAAAGCATGATCCCCACGCTGACTTCATCCAAATCGACAACACGGTAAGTGTTCTTTCCGCGGCGCCGACTGAACGGTTCTGCCTGAGTGTTTAAATTCCCATTGTGTGGATCCCCCACGACAATGCCGAGCTGCTGAAATTTCTCAATTCCCGAAACATTTCGAAGGAGCTCAGCCACCATCATCCGAACCGTTGAGGGTGTCTGTGACCGAATATATTTATCGAGAGTTTCCGCTGTTGAATCCTTGATTCGGTGATTGAATCCAGGAATCAGTTCAGGCTGTGGTTTAATTCTTGAGTTTTTGACCAATTGGCTCACGAAATTGATCACTTCTGGACTTTGATTAAATACCATGATGCCGTCTGGAATTCGGCCATGAACATTAAGAATAGCACCTTGGCTATTTAAAACGTCTTCACATTTTTCTGCAGCAGCATAAAGTCCCGATGACCAAATGAGACCGATCGCAAGAATCAAATGTCGAAAGAACTTTGAGCGAGAGTTTTCCCAGTCCATTCAATACTGATTATCAAAAACAAGACCATTGTGCTCAGTTCGAATAAATCAGCCGCCATCACTATCGCTCTGAAATCGATGTGCAAAATGAGCACAACTCAAGTTAAACATCTTCTAAGAGCAACAACTGTCAAACAAATAACGTCGCTGGTTGAGGCTATCGATATCAGTTTACAGGGCCACTTGACATCGATTTTCAATTGCAAGCTTGATTCGCTCACGAATCGACTTAAATTTGGATCTGCCCGGCCGGTTAAAATAGATCGGTTCGGCAATACCTTTTTGTCTATCCATGAGCAGCGCGCTGATCCGGCCACCTTTTGCCTCGGAGATTCCTGTATCAATACTAATGACCCTTGGCCCCAGCTCGGGATGACCGATCTGGATTCTCTCATCGGGAGTCATGTTGTGACCTTTGATCAGATAATCAGCCCCAAGATAATTCATCAAATATTCGAATTGATTCTGCTGGATCGCACGACGTGGGCGCTGATTTAATCTAAAATCTTGCAGATGAGCAGGACCATCTTCTTCATGAAAAATCCAGCGCGTCTCGCGCGGTGGTCTTTCCGCTCGCCGTTTATCTCGATCCGCTGACCAGTGTCTTTGCCAAGCTCGCCATGTCGAGTTAATTGCCCCGGGAAGATTTCGATTGATCATCAACCAACCTTGAATTCCCGCATGTACAAACAAGGCACCATTCACTTTAATCATCATCTGAAACTGCGAAAGAAATTTTGTGTACCGATTTGGACTTCGAAAGACATCTTCGATTTGCTCAAAACTCTCACCATCGATGGGATGCTCAGTAAATTCTCGCTGATCTCGTTGTGGCATTTTATCTTCATCACCTTTGCTCACTTCAATTTCATGATTTCCAACCAGTAAATGAAGATAGCCTCCACTGGCATGAATTTCATTTTGCAGCTGCATCAGATAAGTGAGCAATGATCGCGACTGCCCAGCTCCGTTGATTAAGTCTCCGACAAGAACCAGATTCATCGCAGCACCCTTCCACCGCCCGGTCTCGGAATCGATCAAATCCATCTGACTTAGAACCTGCAAAAATGCATTCAGGTCCCCGTGAAGATCGCCAAGAGCCAGAGTGGTGAGTTGATTTTCAAAAGTCCAAGGCTGCCCGTCATCTAGAACTGTCTGCATTTCAGCGTAGCGGTTCACCCAGCGGTCAAGACCAGCTATTTGGCCACGTCCTTGAGCAAATGATTCCACTGATAAGAGGATAACAACCGTTGAGAATATTTTTTGAACGATTGAAAATATTCTCATAGAAACTATTCCACGTTAAGATTTGACCCTGTATTTTGGAAAAGCTGATACACAGACCGATATGTTTGCGGCGCATTTGTTTGCGGAATTTCAACAAAAACCGGCGCCACAAGTTGCACACCACCACCAGATTGTTGTTGATAAAGGATGGTTAAATAAATTCTGCCGCTTTCTCTGTCGAGGACCCAAATATCATTTCCCTGAGTTGTTCGAATTTCAGTGTTTCGTCCAGTGCCAATCGGTGAATTCACGATTCGTGATGAGTTTGAATTGTTTCTCAGAGCAGCTTCAAAGACGGCAGCTTTCTCAGCGCTGGCAATCATATTGTTGCTGCCAATGATCGTTGCAATATCTCCTTGAGCTGACTGGGCAAGTTGCGCTGCAATCACTGTTTGCTGAGTCTCATGGACGGGAATGGGCCTTGAGTTCATGGCTGGAGAAGACACCGCCGTGATCACTCCAAACATTGCACCCCATTCCATCGCTTTCCATAATATTTTCTTTGGAAGAAATTTAAGGACAAACTCCATAAATCGTCTTTTCTGTCCCAGGATATTGAGCCGCTGATACTCTCTTTCACCAATTTTAATCGAAGCAAGTTCATTCGGTTTTAACTGCTCGATCCAGTTTTCAGTGCGCTGGAACAAACTCATCAGTGGCCCATGAATAACAGCCGGGAAAACGATATCTGTCCGAGCGGCGAGAGAATCCCCGCCCAAAGCTTCCTGAATCTTATCAACAGCCTTATTCGTTAGACGAAGGGAATTCACTTCTAACGGTTTAGAATCAAGCTTTTCACGTTCAGCGGCATGATCCATGACACTGACTTCGGTGAGCTTAAATGTGAGAGCAGCACGGCTATCTGCCTGATAAGAAAGGATCAGGGTTCGCCCGTCACTCAAAGGAATTCCCATTTCCAGCTCACCTTTTTCAAAAATGTCTTTTCGAGAAACACTCGGCTGACTGTTATGGCCAAGCATCATGAGCATCAAATTTCGCTGATCTTTCTCGCTGATTTCATCCCAACGCAGCTGAAGTGTGTCCTGGATTCGAGGGTTCCCATTCAGAATATCAGAACAATTCATCGCAAGTGCACTGCTCCCGGTAACCACAGAGAAAAATAAACTGAATATATAAATGAAATTCCGCATGTTCTAAAAGTATTCAAGAACCGGGCCTGCCATCTTTTAGAGCCCTCATTTCAATTGATGAACTATTCACTTTAAAAAACTCGACCAGGATTGTTGTAAACAAACCCTATTCAAAGCTCATCAAGTTACAAAATGGAAACTGTCGAACAAAACTTGTCACTGTTTCAAATTTAAACACTCAAATCTTTTCCTATTCACACTCAACTCAATCGCTCCGGGCATAGGAAGTGCATCATTATGAAACATGCAGACCCTTCTGACGTTTTTGATTTTCATTTGGACATCATTCTCCATCGCAACGGCGCAGATGGCACCGATGACCGTTGCTCCAAGTTCAGAAGCCCAGCCAGAATTGAAGGTTCAAGCTTTCGTTGACGGATCAACAATCGCAATCATTGAATCCACAAATGAATCTGGTCAAAAATTGATCCAGATTGTTCGTGGCGGTGTCATCCTAGAAACAGTTCTTCTTCCAACAAATTCGTCAGAGGAAATACTTTCCGAAGCATCTCAGGAACAAGAGTTCAAAAAAATTCGGCAAGACCTGTTATTGACAACCTATAAAGCTCTTCAAGCAACAAACGCACAAACTGCCATCGTCTCTGCTGACGCGACCACGACCGTGACGGCAGAAATTGCAATGCAAGATGAAACGATCAAGGCCACCAAAAACTCTTTCTTGCAAAGAGCAAAACAAAAAATATTTGGACCCTTGGTTGAATCCTTTTACCGAATGAAATCGGACCAAAAGAAAGTGATTCTCAATAATCACGAATATGGCTTATCGCTGAATGCTCAATTGAGTCCAGCCTTTGTCATCAATCGGTTTGGGTTTGGTATTCTCTTTGGATTGGGACTTGATATTGGATACAACCGAGAATTGAAAAAGGTCATGATTAGCTTCTACGAAATTCATGGTCGCTCAAGTGGAGGATTTTCAATTGATGCTGCCGCAGGAGCGGGACTTGGCGTTTACTTTCGAGCCAATGTAGGAAATCACGGGATTTCCAGGCTGACGGAAGCCAAGAGTTTTATTGGACGCAGTTTAGGAATTGTTTCTGGCCGAGAGCAACGAAAAGGCCAATATGCAAACATCGGGCTTTATGTTTTATCATCAGTTCACGAATCGACACCGGACTACGCCAGCATTCAGGGACAACTGGGGTTTAGTATCAACCCCATCCCCGGCGCCCTTGAAATCAAATCTACAGTAAATGCGTGGAGCTTCGGTTTCTCTCACCCGGCAATTCTGTTCCAACAACTTGGATCGTCGGTCCTTCGAATCAAAGACTGGATCGAAGCACTTTGGATTCGCGCTGCCGCCAGCTCGGGAACATCACTTCCACGAACACAGCCCATACTCGAAGATCCTCTGATCCTCAGATGTTCAATGGTCTTGTAAGCATCTAATGCAAATAAACAACACCGAGACCGCTAGCTACATCTCTTTAACTATCGCTTTTTCTTTTTAGTCTTTAAGCGAGGGTTGTGGCTTTTGTTTTTCTTTTTCTTTCGCGCAACTCGTTTAGCGTGATGGCGAGCACCTTTTGAACGATTAATTTTTGGCATATCAAACTCCTTATTTCTTTTGTGTCGTATCAACTTTCAGCAATGCTGCAAAGGGATTATTGAACGGCTGATTGGATGGCTGCACTCCTGGTCGTGGACCAGCTCCTTGATTTCCACTCCCACCCTGTCTTCTTGGTTCACCGGTCTGTGGCCGTGGTTGAAAACCTGAATTTGCTGGTCCTGATGGATCACGTTTTTCAGGTCCACGCGGCAAATCTCCAAAACGATTTGGCCGAGAACGATTATCTTTCCCAGAGAGCGCATCTTTATACTTTTTCTCAGCCAAAACATCTTTGCCAGTCTTAAACATTCCATGTTTAGGAGCTGGCGGAGGAGGTGGAGGCGGCGGCGCCGCTTGTTGCCGAGGCGGTCTCTCCGGACGAGGCCCACGTGGCGGTCGATTTTCAGATCCTTCTGTCGGTTTCCCGCTATGTCGTCGACCTTGAGAAGCATTATTGTGCCGCGGAGGTCTTGAATCTCGATCTCCTTCTGCCCGGGGCGCACGTTCCGTGCGTTTTTCCATTTTCATCGAAAGTGCAATTTGATTTCGATCTAAATCAATTTTGATAACTTTGACTTTCACCTGATCGCCAGGACTGACAACTTTTTTGGGATCATCGACAAATTGATGAGAAAGTTCAGAAATATGAACCAATCCATCTTGATGAACACCGATATCGACAAAGGCACCAAAGTTGGTGACGTTTGTGACAATCCCGGGACAAATCATGTCTTCTTTAAGGTCTTTCACTTCGAAAATATCATCACGAAATGAGAAAGCTTTGAATGGATCACGCGGATCGCGGCCGGGCTTTTCCAGTTCTCGGACGATGTCATCAAAGGTAAATTCTCCGACCAACTTGGCCCACTTTGTTCGGTGCTCAAGAAGTTTTTTTGCCCCTTCACCCAACAGATCCGAAATTGAAACACCCAAATCTTGAGCCATATCACGAACGGCTGGATAGCGCTCCGGATGAATTCCCGTGGTATCCAAAATCAATTTTCCATTTTGAATTCGCAAAAATCCTGCGGCTTGCTCAAAAGCCTTAGCACCAAACTTAGGAACCTTCATCAATTCAGAACGATCTGTAAAGAGTCCGTGTTCTTTGCGATACTGAATGATTCCATCGGCAAGGGACGGACCAATTCCAGAAACAAACGAAAGAAGGGATTTCGAAGACGTATTCAGATCAACACCCACCTGATTCACGCAGCTCTCAACGACACCATCCAGAGATTTTTTTAACTGAGTTTGTGGAACATCGTGCTGGTATTGGCCAACACCAATTGATTTTGGATCCACTTTCACGAGCTCTGCCAAAGGATCCTGCAAACGACGAGCAATTGAAATCGCTCCACGGACCGTGACATCCAATTCTGGAAATTCTTCTCGGGCTACTTCCGAGGCCGAGTAAACAGATGCACCGGACTCATTGACCATAATGACTGGAACTTCGCGCCCCAGATC
>JACCDR010227902.1_pt1 | contig 16687 bp, 19 predicted proteins | sample 7446431 | NCBI WGS metagenome assembly JACCDR01 (sample SAMN15323443, study PRJNA562643) | freshwater metagenome | isolation source: river surface water | place: USA:Blue River Watershed | collected 2017-08-17 | reverse complement strand
CGAGAAGTTCGGGAAGCCACCAAGCGTACGTGTCACGTACCAGTGCGGCTTAAAGCTGTTCACAGAGTACTTTTGCCTTGAGCATGACGGATACGCAAAGCGCATGGCTAATCAATGGTGGCGCGCCAGGTCCAGTGATGAGATGCCAAAGACAACTGACGAAGCTCTTAACATCTTGCACAGCGTCCGAGTGCCGAAGAAAATTGTTGTGTGGGTTAACCAGAAATATCCGCGCGTTATGAGCGCACATTTTGAAGAGGTCGCAAATGGAACTCCCGAAAAGATTACAAGCTAAAAAAGACGCCTTGCTAGCAGCGAAAACTGCACTGAAAGCAAAAGAAGCTGCACTCGATGTTGCTATCGAGCAATGGAGAGAAGACATCCGCGAAACGCGCAACGAGATTACAAAACCAAAGAAGGGCACGGCAAGCAGAGAGGTTTGGGATTGGTGCGACACGTACCCGGACCTGGCGAAGAACGTCTCAGAGGTGGTCAACCGTTTTCAGCAAATCCCTCGCAACAGCGTGCATGTCTATGTGCACAAGTGGAGGAAATTCAATGCGCCAAGCTCTTGAATTCGTAAGTAAAGCGGTCGGAAAGACTGCGCCTTCTAGCTTTATCGCCTTGACACCTAGCGGATTGCTTGCATGGGACGGTGAATTGGCGGCCGGGCACCCGTTCGTGGCCGGCGTCGAGTGTCAACCTTCTTTTCATAAACTTTTTGCAGCAGTGAAACACAACGAAGGCGCTTTTAGCCTGAGTGTTAATTCATCCGGCAAATTGGTTTACAAAGCTGGAAAAGTGCGGGCAACTATAGATTGTTTGTCTGGAGTGACTCATTTTCCTGCACTAGAAGGCACCCCTTCAGCTATTGACGGTGCGCGCTTTGTGCATGCTTTAAAAGAGGTACTGCCCTTTGCAGCGGCGAAGGATAACGCGAGACACTATCTGCACGCAGTAAAGGCGGCTGCAGGCGTGCTGTACGCGACGGATGGCAGGGTCGCTGTCATGACTAAGGAACGCTTTAGCGGTGTTCCAGACTGCGTGCTGCCGTTGACCGCTGTGCATGCTCTCGTCCACGACAAAAAAGTGCCGACGCACTGTTTCTCAGATCCTAACAACGCTTTCGTTTGTTTCGGCTACGAAGACGGGGCGTGGCTTCGAACACAGCTGTACCAGGACGAATGGCCTAATGTGTCGCACGTCATTGAGAAGGCGGGGGGTATCGCAGAGGAAGTGTCCCAGGAAGCAAGGGAGGCGTTGACTAAACTGCTGCAAATGGGCGCTAAAGACCGCGTGCTCTTGACCCACGAGGGCTGTGAAGCTGAAGGGTTTTTTGTGGGTGGCGTTGCAGGTAAGGGCGCGTATTCGTTAACTACTCTGCGCAACGTGTTGAACGCGGCGGATGTTTTCGCGTGGGGATCTTATCCTTCGCCGGCGTTTTTCGAAGGGCCGTTGCTTAAGGGCGTCGTAGTGGGGTACGTGCAATAATGGGACTCTTTTGGGACGATTCAGCTCCCCCGCCAAGAAAAACGACTAGCCCCCATAAGCGAGTCATGCCCGTGCCTGCGGGGTTGTCTTGGCAGAAAACCACCGAGCTTCCAAACTTGAGCGACGCTAAAGCGATCGGCCTGGACTTGGAAACGTTTGACCCGGAACTAATAGACCACGGACCTGGCTGGGCGAGAGGAAAGGGCCACATCGTGGGTATTTCAGTATCAGTACCGGAAGGCCGCGCTTGGTACTTGCCCATGCGCCATGAACTGGAAGGCCATGACAACCTGCCGGCTGAGAACGTGTTGCGTTGGGCAAAGGACCAATTCGCTAACAAGAAACAGCCAAAGGTAGGGGCCAACATTCTTTATGACGTGGGTTGGCTGGCACACGAAGGGGTCAATGTCGCCGGTATTTGCTACGACGTGCAATACGCCGAGGCGCTTTTGCACAGCGAAGACGCGCAAGTAGCCTTAGAGGCGCTTGGCCAAAAGTACGTCGGGAGCGGTAAAGACAGCGCCGCGATGTATGCGTGGTCCGCTCAGAGTTATGGCGGTAAGGCTGACGACAAGCAGCGCGCAAACATCTACCGTATGCCACCGCGCCTTGTGGGCAGCTACGCAGAGTCCGACGCTGTGTTGCCGCTTCAAATTCTGCGCGCGCAGTGGCCGAAGCTGAAAGAACTAGGCTTGTTGCCTGTGTTCGACATGGAGTGCCGTCTCACACCTCTGCTGGTGGCTATGCGCCGCAGGGGTGTTCGTATTGATGTGGATAAAGCACAGGAGGTACGCGCGCAGCTGATAGCACGGCAGGAACAAGAACAGGCTCAGCTTCGCGACTTCATTGGTTTTGACGTCAACGTGCACGCCTCGGCGTCAGTCGCTAAAGCATTCGACAAACTTGGACTTGCATATCCGCGCACAGAAGCAGGAAGTCCATCGTTTGTTGCGACCTGGCTTGAGCAACAAGACACCGAGATCGCTAAGCGCATAGTTTCTATCCGAAAATACTCGAAAATTGTCGGGACATTTATTGACGGGCACTTGTTAGGATCGCAGGTTAACGGCCGTGTGCATTGCAGCTTTCACCCCTTGCGAGGTAAAGATAACGGCGCGCGCAGCGGCCGCTTCTCAAGCTCAAGCCCCAACCTTCAGAACATTCCTTCCCGCGACGAGGCCATCGCACCGCTGCTGCGCAGTATTTTCATACCTGACGAGGGCTATCCAAAATGGCGCCGGTACGACTACTCACAAATCGAATACCGCAAGTTGATGCATTACGCTGTCGGGCGCAGTGGCGAGAACATTCGGGCGTTCTTCAACGCACACCCTGAAACTGACTACCACGACTTCGTACTTGACATGGTGGCACCCGTAGCAGGGTGGAACGTCGCAGAAGCTAGCCAGCGCAAGGCACGCCGAAAGCCGCTCAAGACCATCAATTTCGGATTGATCTATGGGATGGGGAAAAAGAAGCTCGGACGCAATCTCGGATTGGACGACGCTGCGACAGAAAAGCTTTTTGAAGCCTATCACCAGGCGATCCCCTACGCAGCCGAAACAATGGCGTGGGCGGCCGAAGAAGCTACAAACACAGGCATGATTCGAACTATTCTCGGGCGCATCAGCCGATTCGATACGTGGGAACCGCGCTACAAGACGAAGAACGAGGAGCACCATCCTCTGCCATACCACCAAGCACAGCAGCTGTGGGGCAACAACATCGTGCGCGCGGGCTTGCACAAAGCGCTCAACCGCAAGCTGCAAGGGAGTGCTGCCGACATGATGAAGCAGGCGATGCTCCAATGTTGGGACGCAGGCATCTTCGACAGTGTAGGTGTTCCGCATCTGACTATTCACGACGAGCTGGACCTGTCTGACGATGGCCAGCACGAAGAAGCCTTCGCAGAGATGCAGCACATCCTTGAGAACGCAATCCCCCTATCGGTACCTGTGCGCGCTGATTGCGAAATAGGCACCAATTGGGGCAACTGCAAATAGCCTTTATTTTGCGCCTGTTTGCTTGGGGGGCCTCGTGCCGAACCACCAGACCACCGCTACGGTGGCCAAGTACATGATGGTTTGAACGACTTGAAGCACAAGATCGGTCGTGACGGTCGCAGGCAGATCAAGGCTGCGCAGCACCACCTGCGCGTACAGGTCACGGTAGACCTCCCACGTCATCCAGGTAAGTGCCAGTGTCAAACCAGGACGCATGACGCCGCGCAGGGCATCGACACATGCCAGCATGACGCGGATAAACGTTGCAGCTCGCCCCTTTCCCAGCTTCAGCCCAGCTGTAAGATAGGTGGCTTTGTCAGCGGAGTAACTAGCTACTTGAGTGCGAGCTTGTGCAATATTCTCTGACGCTGTCATTTCGGCCTCAGCGTCCGCCTTGGCGATTTTCTCTCTTGATTCCCATTCGAAGGCTGTACGCTCTGATTCTATGCGCGCCATTGCTTGCTCGTGAGCATGGTTCGCAGCTAGGATTTGTAAATCTTGGGATTTGTTTTTAGCGTCGAAGTACCGTTGTACTAACACGCCAAGTAGTCCAGTCGCGCCGCCGCCTAATACAGTGCCAAGAAGCGCCAATATTGAAGAGAGCATGATTAGCCTTGAATAAGGTAAGCTAAAGCCTTATTGTAGATCGCTTGCCGTTCTAGAAGGCCGTTGTAACCACCATTGATTTTCCGTGTAATATCGCGGAATCTAAGTTCATCCGCAAGCTTGTTTAATCCTTTATCCGACCAGAAATGCGCCGCAGAAATGGCAGCCAAGTCAGGGCGCTCTAGAAGTTCCGGGTTTTTAACCAGGTTTATGCCGAGCTGTTTCGACATTGCCGCGTAGTTGGCGCGACCGGTTACCTGTATTAGGCCGCGGCGCAGTAAGCGCTTACCGTCGCCTGGCTGTGTGTTTCCCAGATCTTTGCGGCCTTCATAGCGCTGTTGTGCTGGTGTTGGTCCCCATATCTCGCGCACATAGCGCAAATAACCTGACTCGTGCAGAATCTGACCGAGAAAGGCGGAAAGTCTGTAGGGACTCTCGATATCGTAGAGCGCGGTGGCTGCCTTAACAGGTTCGAGCCACAACGCGGCTCTAGACTCTTTGACGCCCAGCTGGCGCAAAAGCTCAAAGTCTAGACGCGTCACGTTTTATCAGCTGCTTAATCTCTTGCAGCTCATGGTATAAGTCAGGCCACGCTACGTATGACTCTGCTAACTTGACACGGAATTCCGTCAAGTCTTTGGCTTGCTGTGCTGCAAGTTTACGCAAAGCGTCCAGCTCACTGAAAATGATTTTCATAAGCCAGCCGCCCAAACATGAAACGATACCGAGTGCGATGGTCAAGATAGTTGGGTCAGCTTGCATGCGAGCACCTGCTAAACAAGAATGCTCGCATTATAGCAAAACACTTAAGCACGCAAGCAAAGCGCGACCGCGTAACCTTTAGATGCGTTGAACGGTTGGCGAATTTCCATGCAACGCATGCGCGTAGGCTCACTGGCTTTGCGCCCCAACCCAGGAATAGTCGAGGGCTCAACATAATCGTCTACGTCAACGTCCGCAGAAACGCGCACATGCACCTCACCTACTAAACACACTGGTGTCCATTCGGCACGGCGCTCGCTTCGAGGCAGATTCTCAGCAGAAGGGTCGTACTCTTCGTTCTCGACAGGCATCAGAATGTGTTCCCCGGCGTCTTCGTCCCATTGTTCTGCAAGCACAGTCTCACCAAACTCCCCTGTTACATAGCGCCCCGACCACGTGAACGTGCTATCTCCCAACAGCACCGCGGGGGTTCGAGTGTGCGCTGATACTTCTCGATCACCTTCTTGCGCTAAGCGCACTTTGCGCCCTTCCCACGTCACCATGGCGCCGACAGGGATCTCGCCGTACGTCGCGTTTTCGAACATTTTCGCTACGTCTGTAAAGGTGGCTGATTGTGTCAACGTGCCGGCGATCTGGATGTTGCCAGTATCTGAGAAGATGTGCCACTTGCGGTTAGCCGTGCTTGCAGGACCTGACGCGCCGTTACCGCCAGCCATGCTACGCGTAACAGCGTTGGAGACGCGGCGTGAAGCGACCACCGCGGCGCCTGTTACGCCTGTCGGTATTCCGCTAATCCAGGAGGCTTGCACGACGTTCAGGCTACCGGCTATTGTGGTGTCCTGTGTTGCGATAGCCGCGCAATTGTCGCCGGATACCTGAATGTTACCGAACACAGCGGACAAGGTACCGGATGCGATTACCGCGCTGCTCTGCCCTGACACAGACCCGCCGCGTGATGAATACACGCCGGCACCGAAGCCCACAGCCTCCGACACTTCACAGGCGACAACTGCGCTGACGTTGCCTCTGGCGATGACGTTCCGGCTTGCGGCTGTGAACATGCATTGCTCGGAGACTTGAGCGATCGCGTCCACGTTAGCGGAATAGCCAGAGCCAGGGTTTGTCACAGTGACGCCGGTGATGACGCCGCCTGTCACGGTTAGCGTAGCTGCTGCACCAGACCCAGCGCCGGACCGGTCGTAAAAGTTAAGCGTCGGCAGAATATACGATGCACCACCATTAACGATAGTCACACCGGTAACTTGGCCGCCGCTAATCGTTACCGTGAATAAAGCTCCTTGACCGGCCCCGCACATCGCGTCGCGGCTGGCAACGTTTGCGGAGCATTCCAAGTTATTCGTGTAAGCCCGGCGCGAAGAAATGTTTGCGCCCATCAACCCTTCAGTTCGCGAGAAGACCGACGAAATATTAACCGATCGCGTTCCCCAGCCCTCGCATTCTTCTGATGCTAGCGCGGCGCTCTGAGGCACTAGCGCCGAGGTCTGCCGCGAGCTATAAACACCTGACACGTTGCCTTTTGCGTACGAATAGATCGAGCCCACAACCACAGCTCGCGCAGGACCCGCCGCGCGCGAGTTTTGGCTCGCGATTAGCGCCCACAGATCCGCGGTTGATCTGCCTGATATGGAAAGGGTGTTTTGAATGCCTCCAGAATAGGCTGTTTCAATCCCTAGGGTGTCACCTGTGTTGGTGCTGATGATGGTTCTGTTCTGAGCAGCGGGGTAGGTCACACCGCTGATGACAAAATTACCATTGGTGTACACGTTACCCGTCGGGTAGCTGTTTACAACAAAAGACCTGCCGCCCAAATCAACCAAGCGCCCACTGAAAGAACTTTGGAAGGTTGTAAAAACGCCATTGTCGTTAGTAGTACCGTTGCCAGCAGCGTTGAAAGGCGCGTCCAAAGGCGACGGGCGTTGCTGTAGTTTGGCTTCAACACTCCCACTCGTCGCGGCACGTGTGGCCGAAAACCCGACGCGATTAGCGCCTTCGCCCGCCAGCGTTGTGCTCGCTAGTCCTGTGCGTAGTCCTGTGTCAGCAAACAAAGAATAGGTCAGCTTCTTCTCAACCCCAGCTTGCCGAATGATCGTCACATCACTTGGGTTGACAACAGTGGCGGCTGGTAAGTCATCGAGCGTGACTTTAGGCGCTGCCAACTTGGAGATGATGTTAGGTTCTGAGTTTGCTAGATTCAGCAGCTCAGAGAGCTTCGCGAGTAAATCGCGGACTTGATCTTCTTCAGTGGTAGATAGTGCCATGGTTGCTCAGACGCCGAAAAGAACAATGCTAAATGTGTAGGGGTCCACAGGAGTGTTGGTACCGTCTGTGGTCGTGAAGCTAATGTCTACTGAGGTAAGCGTTTCGTTGTTGACGCGCCAGCTGCAAGGCACGGGGGAGTCGCAGGTTACAACCGGCGTTATGGCGCCAGGCGACGAGAAAGTGTCGCTAGCGAACGTCACGCGGAAAGCTCCTACGGGGCTAGGAGGGTTGAGCCTGACGACGCTACCTAGGTTCTCCGCTTGAATAGTGGCCATGTCTGACATACGGAATTTACCACGCGCCTTGGCCATTAAGTTGCGAGTCGAAAAGCCATCCAACACAAGGTCACCTGCTTCTGTTCCGGGATAACCTGCGCTCAACCGCACAGCGAGTTTGGTTGTGTCGCTCGACCAGCCATAGCACCCAACGAGCATCGGGCGTGAGTCGGTACCGTTCGACTGGCACTTTATCGTGTAGGTTGAGCTGTGAGTAGGCGTAGGGCAGTCGTAGAACCTGACCTGCGTGTGGATAAGTTCTACAGGTTCTTTGTTGTTGTTGGGGTGTGTCACCATTCGTGCACCGTGCACAGACCAAACTCCGCCGCCCGTGAATAGCATTTCGCGATAAGACAGGTTCTCACCGGCCGGATTGTTTAGCTGACAATTGAACTCGAAATAAGGACGCATTAATACGCCGTCACCGCCGAGTTTCAGACCACCACCGTTGTTAGCTTCACAATCTATTTGAAGCGCCCAATTTCCAGTCCCACCGGCGATAGCCAAGCACCACCCTTGGTTGTACTGGAACAAAAGACGCTCGAAGTGGCCTTCAAAGCATTGATCAAACTGAACAGCGCCACCTGTGCTGCCACCGTGGTAATAGCTAAACGTGCAGTCGGAGATGTGCACATGCACAACGTGTGCTAAGTCTTTGATCGCTACAGATAAGGCGCTTACGGTCGGCGACGTCGAAGGTCCAATAAAATCTATACCTTTGATTTGATAAAAAGCAGTGTTTGACGACGCCGGACGGAAAAAAGCAGGACCATTGTTGTATGTGCGAAGCGCCACACTACCTGTGTCTCCTAACGCATCCGCCGATCTGAAATTGCGGCTCAATCCTAGCAGCGTGGACATGTTACCGTCGGCAATGGTCACTTGACCGTTTACGCGATAGGTGCCGGGTTTGAGCATCCAGCGTTTGCTGTTGGTCCCCGTCTCCGAAAACAACGACTGAAACACAGCTGTGTTGTCTACCACGCCGCCTGATACGGCAGTCAGCAGGTACTGGCCGCCCATGAAGTAGGCAAAATCCTGAAGGGCTTTTTCGACAGAATCTGCGACAGCAGTGCGTGACGGGGACCACTTGACTAGGTTAGCCCCTTTACCGGCTGTCGTTGTGTTTGCCAGGTCGTCGCGCAGGACACGCCCCGGCAGCAAGGACGTCGGCACCTTCTTGTCCACACCGCCTTGGCGCATCAACAACAAGTCGGGGTCGTTGACAACTGTCGCCGAGATAAGATCAGGCAAATGCACTTTGTCAGCTGCCAGCTTTGAGGTAATCGCCGGCTCTTCGTTGGCGAGGGTAAGAAGGGCTATTTGCTTAGCCAACAGGTCCCGGACTTGTGCTTCTTCGGTGCTTGTCAACGCCATTTTAAAGATCCCCGATCTGACGTGACATACCTGTCACTACGACGTCGGCGCCGCCAGTGATAGTCACGTTGCCGCTTGTTGTGATGCTTCCTATAGCCAACGTCTGGCTGTCTACCACACGCAGCACAGGTGCCGTCCCGTCTGCTCCCTTGTAGCCAACGGCAAAAAGGAATTTGTTAGCGTCAGCTCTGTCTACGGCGTACAGCTGCAAGGTGGCGTTTGCAGTGGTGAAGAGCCCGACACCTGCCGCGGTCGTCGTAACATCGCGATTCAGTAAGCGAAAGATTAGGCGAAACAACCAATTCAACCACTGTGCAGGCAAGGGCATCCCAGGGTTGCTAACTGTACGTGGTGTGAAGCCATTCAAAAGAATGGCGTCCGACGGCTGGTTTACGTTTTGTTGCCCGTCGGCGTAGCTAACTGTGTTTTCGGCAAAACTAACGCTCATGGAATACCCCGGCAAGAACAGTGTCGCCTGTGACAATGGCAGTGTTTGGATTGTACACCGAAAGGTAACCGCCTCCGATGTCTAAGTAGGCGCCAGTCGATAACGCCAGCTCGCCAGGCACAACCCCTCCAAGACCTGTATCTCGCAAATCCTCGTATAGCGTCGGGGTGCTGATGCCAAGCTCGAAGTCGTTGACGAGAAGCACGTCGTCGTTAACGTACATGTCTGCCGACATACCGCTTGTACCAAGCCGAAACGGCTTGTCGCCGTAGGAAACAGCAACGTTCAGATTTTCAACTGCCACCGGCAACAACTGCCCAAGATCCTGTGCGATAGTAGTCGGTACAGTTTCTCCATTTGTGAAGAGTAGCACGCTGGCTGGGTATTGCTCGATAAGCTGCGCGTCAGTTGGTTGCGTAAGGAACTTTAGTCCTCGAAGCAGGCTCGTAGGCGTACCGTCAGCGCGCAGAACTATCTGCCGGAACCGCAGCGCGCTGCGGTATACCTCGTCCGTGCGTCCTGAGCGAGGAACACCTAGCACAGCTCCGATGTAGTCGAGTAGCGCGCCGTAGGCGTTGTCGATTGAGCGTGCGGCCGCCAGCGCCTCGATGTCAGCGTCAACCGCGTTCAATCCACGCACAAGCTCGCGCACCAGCGCCCGGACATTCGGGGCATCCTGGAATTGACTGGTAAGACGGCTTAGAGCCTCGCCTTCGTAATCGTAAGCCATCAGACCCCCAGCACGGTTACGCGTGTGGCGTCAAACAGCACACGCATTCCGCGAGACACTGTTATCGGTGCTGTGCTGTACACAGGGGGCTCTGACCCTGTTGTCAGCGCAAGCTCAATGTTCACGCTACCAATGCCTTGCGTCGAACCAAACACAGCGCCATAAAACCGCTGAGGATAAAGGTCGTCACCGACGTTTAAGCTGTTCCCATAGGCTGCGATAGCGCTACGAAGCACTTCAGCCGCCGCTGGCGTAAGTTGCTCTTCAGGGTTGAGAGCCGTTACCGTCACGCGTACCCAAGCGTACACATTCACGGGCCGCGAGAATCGAATGTAGACCGTGTCGTCGTTCTCGTCGGTTATCTGCACTGCGACTGTGCCGAAGGTTTCGATACCTGCCGGCTTGTTTTCGTAAATAACGCGCGCGATAGACGTAGCAGCACCGCCGTCCACAATAGCTTCGAAGCTGTGAGGCGGCTGGCCGTCTACCACAAACGCACTGCGATTCTCATAGACGCGTGCGTAGCTGACGCCTGAAATGCTCAGTAGCCTGGCTTGAATGCTTTGTCGCGTGCCGGTACCGGTAGCGTACACAGTAGTGTAGAAGCGCGCACGATAGTTCTCGTCTGACTCTACAAGGCGCCCGTTGGTTCCTACAACGAAGTTCGTGACTCCAGATACACCAGGGAGCGGCGCACTTAGCTGTGCCAAGCTGCCAATAGGAAGGTCAGTGTCACCGTTGGCCTCAGCACGAAAACTAACAGGTGTGGCCAGGCTTGTTAGTGTTAGCTTTGGATCATAAGTGATGGCGAAAGGACTGACACCGTCCGCCGACCGAATGGTCAAAACGCCGCTTGCAGCGCTGGCTTGATAAAACTCGGCGTTTAGCACGCCGGCAAGTTGTGCGGCAATACTTTGGTTAGTTGGGCTCACACTCGACGTGACAGTGTAGCTGGCGCCGTCAAGCACAAGCTGGTAGCTCGTGCTTGCGGTCACAGTGGTTACGCTTAGCTTGACCTCCAGCGCATTAGAGCGGCTGATGGTCACGCTGGCGTCAGAGGTGTAGACGTTACCCTGGGAGTCCGTAACTTGCGTGCCTTGAGGAAGTAAAGTGCCTTCGTCTCCATACACAGCGCCGACAACGGTCGTAGGAGAAGCGGTCAAACGCGGGATGCCGACAATGCTGCCCAAATAGTCTAAGAACACACCAGACGCGCTATCTGGGCTCATTGAGGCGACGTAGAACTCGACAGCCTGCCAAACGGCATCTAGTTGTTCCGCAACAATGCCTGTGACTTGCCCGAGCACACTGTCCGGACCAGTATTCACAGGTCCAAGGGCGTCAGTCAGTCGCTGGTCGATGGCTAGCTTTAGCTCAGCCAGTTTTGGCCGCGTCAAACCTGCGCTTGTGATGCTCATGTCATAACCTTGATTATGCCGTAGCGGCTACGTGCGGTGAAATTACAGCCGAAAACGCGGGTGCTGTTGTCGTAAGTGTATTCGAAGGACTCAATCGCCACCACGTCTTGAACCTCAAGGATGCTTTGACGCAGAGCAGCAACCACCCCGCTAAGGGTTAACTGTTTACCAAGTATGTCGGTTAGATAAGGCGTTCCGAAGTCATCATCCAAGAACCACTCGCCACGCCAAAGCTTGAGCTTAATCTTAAGCTGCTGCGCTACTTGCTCGGCGCCGTCCAACAGCATAACGTCTGGTTCGATGACCAGATCATGACTTGCTGTGTCTAACGCCAGATCTCTCATTGCGGTGGCCCAGTGAACCCGCCGTGCGGATCGGGATGAATGTGCGTAGCGCCGATGTTAACACCGTCTGAGGTTATTGCGCCACCTGTGTGTGTTAAGTTACCGCTAACAACAGCGCCGGCGCCACCACTAATTGCTAAACCAGCAGCACCTGTCAAGAGACCCGTCACGGTTTCGGTGCCATTGACGGTCAGTTGCGTTGTCATGAGTGTTGTTGCCGCTGTGACTTGCGCTTCAGACGCTGTCAACGTAAAACCGCCTGGAGCGTTAACGGTGACCTTCCCGTCCGCGCTCAGCTTGACAAAAGCCTCGCCGTAGTAGACCTGCATCGAGCCGTTGTCAGAGGCTTGACCGCGCACATTGCCTAAGTCGCACGGAATAACGAAACAGTCGTTCAGGTCGCTATGACGCAAGTCATCCGAGCCATCCAAGGCGTGTTGCGCGAAGACCAGAAGGCATGGGTCACCGGCAAGCACAGGTCCTTTGACCCCAGCGGAACCCCCGGCGAACGACGGCCAAACAACGCGCGCCGAGTAAATCGTTGGGTATGGTAAAGCTGTGCCGTCGGCGTAGCGCTTTGTCAGGGTGGGCTTTACGGTGGCTCGGCCATCGCTATAGTTAACAATCGTGCCAGGCAAGCACACGTTCATCTCAAGCAGCTGGGCCTGGACAAGAGACAGCAGCGCGTCAACAGGTGAAGTAGTGCCGTCAGCCATTTTTCAAGAACCTCAATAGTGTGTCTGTGTGCCAGTCGTCACCATGGGTGTCTCCGACGTGTGTTAGCTCCTCGACGCGGAAAAATTCATCCTTGACGTCATGGCTGGACAGCTGGACGTAGCTTCCAGGATAAATCGACGGTAGCAACAAAGATTTTATCTTGTACCCGAACACTTGCAGGACTTCTTTTGTTTCGCCGACACGGTTAGTACGTGTTGACCTCTGAACACCCGCCTGGCCGAGAGCGTAACCCTCTTTCGCGGCGGCTTTGTCAGTCAGCGTGCGCTGCTCACGCGCCGGACTACCAATCAAACCGCTAGAAGGGCTTATGCGATGCACAAGCCTGTTCAAGGTTTGCCCTTTTACCACAACCTGAACAACGCGGTTCTGTATGGACCACTCAAGCCCGGCTTTTGCGGCGACCTTATCGACAGCATCGCGCAAACGACCGACAAAGCTAAAACCATCAGGGTACGCCCCTATAACTTGTGGCAAAGGAGCAACAGCTAGCCCGAAGCGTGGGAGCAAATCGTTGAGAACTGCTTTAGCTGAAGTCCCGGGGCTATACGCTAGACTGACGCTTGTATCTCGAAATTCCAGATGCCCATCACGCAGTTCTAGTTCTGTCACCCAATCAGCGCCATCGCGCACAGTCAAGGCGCGCGTGACGTTACCGCTGAAAATTGTCTGCGGCCCGGCCTCTAACTCGTAACCTGCCTTAAGAATTACGACAGCACCTATGACCTCGACCTTAGCCCGGCTCTCAGGTCTTAGGTTCCAGATTTTCACAACACAATCGTTAGGTGTTTTGGTCGCTGTTTTGCGTATGCTGAACGCAACGCGTAGGGCGCTCACATCAACGCCTTCCCCGTTTGCACCGACCACCAGCGACACTACACGCTTGAACTGCATGTCACAGCTCCTGCACGATAGGATTCACATCAATCGTGAACGCCAGCGTCGAGTCTGCTTCGTAGGGTACATAGTACAGCTGAAAATCTTTACCGAGAGAGCCATAAGTAGGGTACTCCGCGTCACCGGCCTCACGCACAAGCACAAGTGCCCCTGTTGGAAGGCTGCTGCTTACGACGCTAGCGTTAAGAGGGTAGTTAGCTACAACGGCGCGGCCGCTGATAAGTTCTGTTCCGTCTGTGAGTCCGATAAACCACACGTAAAGCCCGAACCGACTGTTCCACGCAAACCGAAGCACGTACGGCGTGCCGTCTAACTCAACCGTTACCTGCTGGTCGCCCACGTCAGCTAACAGTGGGATACGCTGCACCATCACTGCCCCCCTAAAGCTTTACTTATTCCGCCATTCTTGATGAACTCAAGTGTCCTTTTCAACGCGCTGGATTGTTTTTCTTCGGTTACTTCCGTCGCCTGTTGCTTACCTGCGTCCTTCTTTGGTTCGGTTTTCTTTGAAACTTTATTTTTGGTCCCTACACCCTTAGGCAACTCCACAAGCTGTGTGCTAACAAGACGTACCTTGACGAATTCCATCGTGAATTCTAAAGCCTCGCCAACTTCAGGGCTACGCGGAATATCCACGGATTTAATGGCCATATCAGTATAAATACGGTACTTTGTGTACACAGTAACCAGCTCGCGGGCTTCCATTAACCGGCGAAGAAGTTCGAAGACAGCTTGCGTTCTGTTACCTACAGCTCCGCCGTTTACCACCCCTGCGACCGTCGCACTGGCCACCAGTGGCGAATCTGAGACAAAGCCGCGCACAGTGAGTCGTTCAGGCTGCATCTGGATGCTATCAGTGATGTCCGAGCCTTTCTCAACAGGGCTGGTAGTCACCGTCGCTTCCCAGCTGTGCCCTTCGTCGAGCACAGCATCGAGCTCCAAGTTACCGACAGTGCTCTCAATGCCTGAAGTAAAAAACCGGCCGCCAAAGTAAAGACCGAGCATGGTAGTTCCTTACGGCGTGTAAGTTGACAGGTCCCGGGCCAACTTATCTGGCACGCGGGTGAAAACTTGCTCCGCACTGCGCTGTAAGAAAGCCCCTTGCTCTTGCGATGTGCCGGGAGGGACTGTCAGGTAAACGTTAGTGTTGCTGGTGAAAGGGTTTTGCGCCTTTTCTTTGCCTGGTACCCAGTTACTGGCGTTGCCGCCTTTGAACAGTGTGTCTGGCGTGACGTTTTGGAGTCGCGCGGCCTGCTCTGGGGACAAGCTACTCTCAGGAGAGCCAAGCGTTCCCGACAAACCTTGCAAGACAGCGCCGTAGGCTTGTTTTGCAGCCTCCATGATCCCTTTGAAACCTTCTTTAGTCAGTGCCCAGTCACCGGTGAATATACCTGCCATTACAGCACCGATGGCACCGATATACTTACCAATGGAATCTAAGTACTTCAACAAAGAACTGTCGCGCTTGAAGTCCTCCCACTTACCCAGCCATTCACCAAGCACAGAATCGCCACCGTTGATCCAGACATACAAGTCTTCTATAGCCGCCGCCACAAGCAAAACACCGGCCGCCCAAGCCGCATAAGGAAGCACCGCCGCCCACGATAGGTTACGGATGGCGTAGAGATACTTGACCAGCTGAACACCAAGGATTGAAGCCGCCAAGGCACCAAACATGCGAAGGGTGTTGTTCCAACCGTCGTTGGCGTCCACCACACCGGTGATAGCGCTTTCAATGCGATCCACCCAACCGACGATAGCGCGCGCCGTCTTACCGATAAAGTCGGTTTTACGGTTTATGCGATCTATCATTAGCTCCCATTTGTTGGCGACGATAGTGGTAGCTCTGCTGACTGTCATGGGCAGCTTGCTGAACATGGCTTCGAAAGTCGGAGCCACTGCCAACGTTGCCTTAAGCACGCGGTCAGCAGTTAGCTTGCCTTCCGAGGCGGTCTTCTTTAGCAGCTCACGCGGCACACCCATGGCGGACGACAGCGCGTCCAAAAACAAAGGGTTGTTTTCCGCTAGCGATCTAAACTCGTCCCCGCTTAACTGCTTCGAGCCGATCGCTTGGGAGAATTGTAGCGATGTCGCAGCTGCTTCTGACGTAGTCGCACCATTTATCAACAAGGACTTGTTGAGGGTATCCACCACCTTCGCGACGTCTTCTCGATTTGGCAGCAAATCTTTTGCTGCCATGCCAATGCGCGCGAACGTCCGACCGTAGCTGTCAAGTGACACACCAATTTCATTGGCACGCTGCGCAATGAATTCAAAGTCCGCTGCGGCGTCACCTGTGCTCTGCGGCAGTAAGGCAAGTCGTGAACGCAAATTCTGCCCTTCATCGCCCGCGCGGAAGGTCTCTCGAATTGCGTTAATTCCTTGCACAGCGCCAAAAGCGCGCAATGCAAAAAGCTGAATGCCCTTGTGTATATCGCCAGCCGGATCACGACTAGCTCCGGCATTGCCACCGCGGCCGCCCAACACACCGCCAAGGCTAATGTTCTGTCGTTTCAGACGCTGAATGCGAGCCTCGATGCGGTCGAAGGCTCTGTCCGCGCTACGGGTCCAAGCGTCTAGTGCACGAAAGTCGTTGCTAAACGACAGGCGGGTTACAAGCTCACGAACGATCATTTCGTTGGCGCTCCAATTCGACCGCTTCAATATCGGCCTGCATATCAAGCAAGCCGTTGAGCTTCATTATATCTTCAGCTGACACGCGGCCGTCTATAACAGCTTCTAGTGCCACTTTGCCAAGCACAACAGGCCGCCAAATCCAAAGCTCATCGTCAACGTCCTGGCGCAGCTTACCAGGCACGCTGTTTAGTTCTGCGCGATAGCGCCTTGATTCCCAAACAGGTTGATGAGCTTGTCGAAAAAAGGGCCTAGCTGAAACTTCAGAACATGAAAGGCCAACACGTACATGTCAAAGAGCGTTTCGACGTTGAAGCACACGTCAATATCAGCCGCGGTCTTGATAACACGCTTGTTCTCCACCAGCATCACGCGCGACTCTTCGAACATCGGAAGTAGGACTGTGTTGATCATGTCCTCGTCTAAGTGCTCGGATAACTTCGACGCTGCTTGCAGAATGTCCATTTCCATCAAGCTTTGGTCACCGCGCAGCGAGGCTAGCACAGGAAGCAAGATCTTCTGTACGCGAAGGAACAACTTATTAGCCGCAAAGGCGTTCATGCGCACACAAGTAAACTCGCGTCCACCAACTACGAAAGTCTCAGTTGCTTGCATCAGCGGCTACCTCCGATGAAGACACGCAAGTCTGCCGCTGTAAACACCCAAACGCGTTCGCCCAGCTCTTTGCCGAAGGTCATTTCAGGGCGCTGCTTGATCCAGCACTGG
>JACCDR010813206.1_pt1 | contig 16688 bp, 13 predicted proteins | sample 7446431 | NCBI WGS metagenome assembly JACCDR01 (sample SAMN15323443, study PRJNA562643) | freshwater metagenome | isolation source: river surface water | place: USA:Blue River Watershed | collected 2017-08-17 | reverse complement strand
GTAGCTGCATAGGTGTTTTATTTAGTTTGTCGATTCCAGTGAGCAGTTTTATGTCGGCCACATCAACCCTAGGTTTTCCTCCCAATTGCAAGAAGCGCTCAACGTTGAGTGGCAAACTCGCATCTATATGAACCTTCTGAGGCATATAGCCAATCCGTAAATTGGGTAGGCGCTCGATGCTGCCGCTGTTAATGGTCATCAAACCTAACACACTGCGCACTAAGGTGGTTTTGCCTGCACCATTAGGCCCAATGAGAGTGACAATTTTTCCGGCATCGACAGTGAGATCTGCATTTTTCAGCAGCTCTCGACCATTGCGCACAACGCCAACGCCGAGTGCTTGTATAAGCGGTTGATTCATATCTGATTTTCTATGCGGCTGAATGAGGTATTCATGGACGACCCAGAGGATTTGGAAGCGGTATGTTACACTAAACCATTCGTATCGCAGAGGCTTCTCATGGGCCTTTAGTCAGCTAATGAGTTAAGAGAATATGGCAAGATCATTTGTTTGGATATTGATGGGCTATTGTGCTTTCTTGGGAGCCTCCCACGTTAGCGCTAAGCCCTTAGTGCTAAGTAGCTTAAAACCCTTGACGCTCATTGCGCAGGAAATCACGGGAACAACTGCAGACATAGACACACTAATACCAACCACAGCTTCTCACCATGATTATCCGCTCAAGACATCCGATTATACGCGTATGCAAAAGGCGGATATTGTTTTGTGGATAGGGCCAGAGTTAGAAAGCTTCTTGCAAAAACCCACGGCGAATTTGCCTGCTGCCAAGTTGATTACGGCATATAGGCTCGAAGGGATGAACTGGCCCGCTGAACATTATTCTGCCCAAGCTCACAATCACTCTCACGAGCATGATCCTCACCTTTGGTTAGACCCTCGCAATGCCATAATTATCGCCAAGGCGCTAACGACAAAACTGAGTGAAATAGATAAAGCTGAGGAGCTGCAGTACGCAGCTAATTTACGTGGATTCTCTTCTAGAATGACGGCTTTAGACAGTGAGCTACAGAAGTCTATGAAGCCGCTCACCGGTCGTGGTTTTGCGGTCTACCACGAAGGCTTCGCGCATTTTGTGAGCCACTATGGTTTGCGTCAATTAGACTTTGTAGCCCTAACGCCCGAGCAAAAGCCAGGCGCAAAACATCTGCTCAAATTGCGAGAATTGCTAGCAAAAGAAGGGCATTGTTTATTTTTGGAGCCCTACAACGATATGCGACCTACACAATCCTTAGCGCTTGAGCTGCATCTTAAAATAGGAGAGTTAGATGCATTAGGCGTACGCAACCCGTCTTCCTATGCACAACTTTTAGAGCGCTTAGCCGAGGATTTTTCAGCTTGCTTGACGGGCAGTCGCAGGGGTGGCGAGGCCGGCCTGTAAAGGCACTCTAAGCTTGATGCCGCGCTGGGCTAGATCATCTATTTGGCGCTTGTTGAGCTCCATCACAAAGGCATCGTAAGCCATGCGGACATTACTATCAGAGAGAATTGCGCTATCCCTCAGCAAATCTAGAATTCCGCTTTCATTAGCAAGCTTATGGCGCTCACCGGTAGAGTGATAGTACTGGCTGCCTAATTGCTGCAAACGGAAGATTGCTGTTTGCGAAAAAATTAGCTTATCCATAGAAAGGCTCCTTTAATAATTGAGCTTAGTATCAGAGTTGATAGCAGTAGATTACCTAGAAATCAATCAAGGCAAGCAGAGTCTAGGACAGCACAAAAAACGGGTGTTTTTTTTGGCGACAATAAATTGGGACTTGTACTACTTTGTGATGGAGTTAAAAAAAGGACCCTGTGTTTTAATAACGAAAAAGCATTAAAAATTCACAGGGTCTATGCAGGGTCAAACACGAGGAGAAAAAAGCAAGCAAGAAGCGCAAGAGGCGCCAAACATACACGAAACGATAATTAATCAATACAGCGACGCCCTTGAGAATTTCAAATTCGCCCTGTACTTCACAAATTTGCCATGCAAAAGACATTAATACCGGCAATAAGTGGCGCAATTCAATGACATTGGCTGCCACATGGTGCTTTGGCTCACAGCATGCTCTGTAGCTTCTGTTGCTTTGCGAGATGTGGAAGTGTCTTTCGCTTTAATGGCGTCAGCAAACACGACACCCGTGAGAAATATTGCAGTCAGCGCTATTGATAAAGATTTCATGGGGTTTCCTATTTGGCGTTGTTACCAAGGCAATAATTTTGTTACTTGATGTTACACATGGTAACACAAACTCTAGCTTTTGCTACTCTTTTTTTGTGACTTTCGTAGCAATTACATAAATACATGTTATTTTTCAATTGGATGGAATTTTATTTCGGTTTTTTGATATTTGTGATTTTGTGCACATAGGTAACACAATTAGTGTAACCCCAACGTGCTAGTTAAAATCGAAAATCAACCAAAATTATCAGTGCCTGCTTGGTCTGCCTGCTTTTGGTGTATTCTGCGGGCCATTTCAACTGAATAAGACCGCAGATTATGACACCTCAATCCTCTCTATTGATGGCCACACTTCCTTTGGTACTTGTTGATGGTTCTTCCTATCTCTATCGCGCTTACCATGCACTACCGCCGTTAACAAACTCCAAAGGTCAACCAACGGGTGCAATTAAAGGCGTGGTCAACATGATTCGTCGATTAATGAAGGATTATCCGCAAAGTCAAATCGCTGTAATTTTTGATGCCAAAGGCAAAACCTTTCGCGACGATATGTTTGCCGAATACAAGGCCAATCGCCCGCCGATGCCAGAGGATTTGCGCCCACAGGTACAACCTATTCTCGATATAGTTTCCGCCATGGGGTTGCCCTTACTGGTGGTTGAAGGTGTAGAGGCTGATGATGTCATAGGAACACTCGCACTCCAAGCAACCGCTCAAAAGCGGGATGTGGTTATCTCTACCGGTGATAAAGACATGGCTCAGCTGGTTAACGAGCATGTGACCTTGGTTAATACCATGACTGAAACTGTATTAGATATCGCAGGCGTGACGGAAAAGTACGGTTTTGGCCCTGAGTTGATGATTGACTATTTGGCCTTGATGGGCGACAAGGTCGATAACATTCCCGGTGTGCCTGGAGTAGGAGAAAAAACGGCGCAAGGGCTAATTCAGGGAATCGGTGGTTTGGATGCTATTTATGCGAACCTAGAGGCTGTGCGCGCGCTCCCGTTTCGAGGCGCCAAAACTATGCCAGAGAAGCTTATTGCACATCGCGAGATGGCTTATCTTTCTTACCAGCTCGCTACGATTAAAACGGATGTGGAATTGTCAGTGAGCCCAGAAACCATTCGTAATACAACACCCAACAATGCGCAATTACGCGAGCTATTTGAACACTTAGAGTTTAAAAGCTGGGTGAAAGAGTTAAGTGAAAATGGCGCAAAAATGGCGCTTGGTGATACTGCGTCATCAACTATAACTGAGCCGCAAGCTGCTGCTCCGATCCTGCCATCTGCGCCCCTTGAAACTCAATACGATATCATCACAGATAAAAATGTATTTGCGGGTTGGTTGTCTCACTTGCAGAACGCAAAACTATTTTCGTTTGACACGGAAACAACTGCTTTGGAAATTATGGACGCGAAAATTGTTGGAGTGAGTTTTGCGGTTGACGCGGGGAAAGCGGCCTATGTTCCTTGCGGTCATGATTATATGGGGGCCCCCGAACAGTTATCTATTGACTGGGTTTTGGAATCGTTAAAGCCAATATTAGAAGATGAAAAGAAAATTAAAATTGGACAAAACTTAAAATACGACCGCAGTGTGTTACTCAACTATGGAGTGGAATTGCGTGGTATTGCGTTTGATACTATGTTGGAATCCTACGTGTGGAATTCCATTGGCAGCCGTCATAATATGGATGATCTCGCCGAAAATTATCTGCAATACAAAACGGTGACCTTTTCAGAGTTGGCCGGCAAAGGCGCCAAACAATTATCTTTTAATCAATTGAAAATAGAAGAAGCAGGCCATTACGCAGCGGAAGATGCGGATATCACCTTGCGGTTACATCAATATTTTTGGCCGCAGCTTGAAAAAGTTGCTTCGCTGAAATCCGTTTTTCAAACTATTGAAATGCCCCTGGTTGCAGTGCTTTCTCATATTGAACGCAATGGTGCTTTAGTCGATGCGAAATTGTTGGGGCAACAAAGTATTGAATTGGGCGATCGTTTAACGCAGCTAGAACGCAAAGCCTATGAAATCGCGGGGCAAGAATTTAATTTGAGTTCACCAAAACAATTGGGCGTGATTTTATTTGAGCAGCAAAAATTGCCGGTCCTAAAAAAAACGCCTACAGGTACTCCTTCCACAGCTGAAGAAGTGTTGCAGGAATTGGCATTGGATTATCCTTTGCCCAAAGTACTGATGGAATATCGTGGCCTCGCAAAATTAAAATCCACCTATACGGATAAATTACCTTTAGTGATCAATAAGCGCACTGGCCGAATTCATACGAGTTATCACCAAGCAGTTGCTGCAACAGGGCGCTTATCCTCGCAAGATCCAAATTTACAAAACATTCCCATTAAAACGGAAGAAGGGCGACGAATTCGCCAAGCTTTTGTTGCGCCTAAAGGGTACAAACTGGTTGCAGCGGATTATTCGCAAATTGAATTGCGCATCATGGCGCACTTATCTGGCGATGCGGGTTTACTCACCGCATTTGCCCAAGGCTTAGATGTTCACCGTGCGACAGCGGCAGAAGTTTTTGGTGTGAATTTGGATTCAGTAACATCGGAAATGCGTCGCAGTGCAAAAGCAATCAACTTCGGCTTAATTTATGGAATGTCAGCCTTCGGTTTAGCAAAACAATTGCATATAGGTCGCAACGAAGCGCAGCAATATATCGATAAATATTTTGAACGCTATCCCGGCGTGCAAGGTTATATGAATAATATTCGCGCATTGGCACACGAACAAGGCTTTGTTGAAACCTTATTTGGACGCCGTTTATATTTGCCGGATATCAACGCGAAAAATAAAAATTTACAAATGGCCGCAGAGCGCACCGCCATTAACGCACCTATGCAAGGTACAGCGGCAGATATTATTAAATTGGCCATGATCAGTGTTGATAATTGGTTGTTGACCTCTAACCTAGACGCCAAAATCATTATGCAAGTACACGACGAATTGGTGCTTGAGGTGGCGGAAGCAGACATCGATCTGCTTTGTGAAGGTTTAGTTTCACGCATGTCCCAAGCGGCGCAGCTAAAAGTGCCCTTGCTGGTTGAAGCGGGTGTGGGAAACAACTGGGACGAAGCACATTAACCTTCACGATTTTTGCGCAGCGTTGCACATTCTGTGAATTGCTAAGAAGAATGGGGGCGAAGATAACTTATTGATTTGTATGCGGCTTTTTTAACGCCTACGTTATTTAATGTCTTTGCGTAAAATATTTTTACATTCCGCTGAACTTACCTATAAGTGCTGAGTCTCAGTTATGTGTGTTTTACGTTCATGAGTAACTCCTCTCCTAATGGCAATTTGCCAGCTGCGCGGATCCGTAAATGCAAAGCTACCCGACCCTTGGTCGGGTTTTTTTTAACTTTCTTGGGCTATTTGAGGCGCGCCCACTGTTAGCCAGCCTTGCAGAGTTTTTTTCAAATCATCAACCCCCGAACCGTTATGAGAAGAAAAGGTTTGGACCGTTATGTGGTCGTTCAAACCACCGAGTTTCAATTCTTTTCGAACTGACAACAAAGTACTCCCTGCTTGACCTCGGCTTAATTTATCGGCTTTTGTGAGCAGAATGTGCACAGGCATTTTTGCCTTGGTTGCCCAGTTGAGCATAGTCGTGTCAAAATCCTGCAGCGGATGACGTATATCCATCAACAAAATAAGGCCTTTCAAGCAACGTCGTTCCTGTAGATATTCGGACAAATATCGCTGCCACTGCTCCTTGAGTTCTCGAGAAACTTTAGCGTAACCGTAACCCGGCAAGTCGACTAATCGCTGATTGCTGCTAAGCTCAAAAAAGTTAATGAGCTGTGTTCGCCCTGGCGTTTTACTCACGCGCGCGAGTTTGTGGTTATTTGTGAGTGTATTGATCGCGCTCGATTTGCCTGCGTTTGATCGCCCTGCAAACGCAACTTCAGCGCCATCCTCGGGAGGACACTCGCGAATACTGGGCGCGCTGTGAATAAACGTGGCCTTGTGGAAATTAATCTCACTGGTCATAGAAACCCTTCGTATTGGTGTGTTATTAGTGCGATGGTATATAATGCAGCAAGCCATAAGGGGACTATTGCCTGCCGGGTAATGCATGACCTGAAACACTTGGTCATCTACCTAGATGAGTGCGTTAACGCTCGATGGGCGGTATTGTAGCCTGATGCCTACCCCTAAGCGAATCAAATGATCCGGCGCAATGAAAAGCTGACAACATAATTGAGATGACAAGGTTTGCCAATGAAACATATCGTACAAAAAATCGCATTTTTTTCGCTGAGTTTGGTAGTTCTTACGGAAGCAACTTGGGCTGCAGGTGACGCCAAAGCAGGCCAAGCGAAAGCCGCTGTCTGTGGTGCTTGTCATGGGGCCGACGGCAACAGTGCGGTAGGAAATTTCCCGAAACTTGCAGGTCAGGGCGAGCGCTACTTAGTCAAACAAATTCTCGATATAAAAGCTTGGGACGCTGAAACAAACCCAACAAAAAAGGCAAGCACCGGCCGGGCTGTCATTGAGATGACAGGTATATTATCGGCCTTAAGTGCACAAGATATCGCTGATATTGCAGCCTATTTCTCAAGCCAAAACACACAACTATCAGGCTCTCAAAAAGTTGAAGTGCAAGTTAACTCAGGGTTGAAGGTTGACGCTTTGGAGTTGGGAGCAAAAACCTATCGTACTGGCAATTTAACCAATGGCGTTGCTGCTTGCACTGCGTGCCACGGCCCTGAAGGAAAAGGTAACGGACCTGCTGGTTTCCCGCGTTTGAGTGGGCAACACCCAGAGTACATTGAAAAGCAATTAATTAACTTTCGTGCTGGCAACCGCACCAATGATGGTGACACCTCTCCAATGCGTACAATTGCTGATAAATTAAGCGATGCCGAAATTAAAGCCTTAGCAAACTACATTGCGGGCTTGAATTAATTTCAAGAAGTGCGTAAAAAAGGCGGCCTAGGTCGCCTTTTTTGTTGGTTGATAATTTCATAATAAACCTTTGAGCCTTTTCTTGGTCATAATTGCCATAACCCTCACCAAATACGGAGTAGATGTATGCGTATTTTTGCAGCTTTAGTCGGCGTTTTATTTTCTTTTGCAGTTTTTGCCGCCAACACATCGTCAACATCAATTGTTTCTAAGGCGCCAGAAGTCCGAGCGAATTATTTAGAAGGCAAGGATTACACCCTGTTGGATGAACCAGTGCGCCCCCTCGACCCAAACAAAATTGAAGTTGCCGAGGTATTTGCCTATACCTGCCCACACTGTTTTCATTTTGAGCCGATGATTGAAGCTTGGATGAAAACACAAAAATCTGATGTTGTATTGGTGCAAACTCATACGCAGTGGGCAGCTGCAATGGAGCCCTACCAACGCGGTTTTTACACGGCTGTAGTGCTAAAAATTAAAGATAAGGTACAGCTGCCAGTATTTAAAGCGGTACATGAGGAACGCAAAGTGCTGGGTGATGCGCAAGCATGGGCAGATTTATTTGCAAATTATGGTGTCACTAAAGAAGCAGTGCTTTCAACCTACGACTCTTTTGTGGTGACTGGTATGATTGCACAAGCAGAAACACGTGTTCGTGGCTATAAAGTCTCGGGAACTCCTGAACTGGTTGTCGATGGCAAGTACCGGATTAGTTCTCGCTTGGAGGGCGGCCATCAAGAAATGCTAAAAGTTGCCCAGTTTTTGGTAAATAAAGTGCGTACCGAGCGTGCTGCAAAACAGTAGTGCAAAGTTCTGACAGGTCATTATGGGCTGAAATGCCATTCAGGATCTTGTAGCGTTTTAATCAAGTGAGTTTTGGGAGTGCTTTATGCGTATGTTTGTCGCCCTGATGGGGCTAATGTTGAGTGTTTTTTCGTTTGCTGCTGAGCCTACGCCCACGGCAAGTGTAAAAGAAGGAATAGATTATATTGTTTTGGGCGAACCGGTTCGCCCAACTGACCCTACGAAAATCGAAGTGTCAGAAATTTTTTCATACGCCTGTTCTCACTGCGCTAAATTCGAGCCTTTGTTAAGTAGTTGGGCGAAGAAGCAACAGCCAGATGTAGCCCTCGTGCAGACTCACGCGTCCTTTAACCCGAGTTGGTCGATCTATCAACGTGGTTATTACACTGTCTTAGCGTTAGGGGTTAAAGATAAAGTTCAGCAACCCATTTTCGACACGGTTCACGTTGTTCGCAAAGAATTAAACAATGCGCAAGCTTGGGCTGATTTCCTTTCCCTTCAGGGTGTGGACAAACAAAAGACCTTGAGCGTATTTAATTCTTTTGGTGTGAGCAGTCAAATGAAACAAGCGGATACGCGAGTAAAAAATTTTCAGGTAACCAGTACGCCGCAGGTTATTGTTGATGGTCGTTTCCGCGTAAATGCAAATAGCTTTGAGGACACACTGCGAATTACGCAGTATTTAGTCGACAAGGTGCGTGCCGATCGCGCTACGGTTAAGCGCTAAGCCATCAAATCTGCCCTTGTCCTTATCGACGGGGGCTAGTTGTTTTAACAAGCTTCTTTTCCTCCCTACATAGTCAACAACACTGTCTATACTCCTATGCATAGTTCATCGTGTGTAAAGAGAGATGTATGGCGAATCAATCGGATGACAAGTCGGCCAGCTGGCGCGAAAAATATCTTAATGCCTTGGACAAGCATGAACAGTTAGAGAAAGGCTTTTCCCAACAGCAAGAGTTGCTGAGGCGCACCTTAGTGCGCGTGAGTGTTGCAGCTGATGGACAGGATGAAGCTTTAGATTCTATTTTAGGGCAGCTACGTGAGCGCATGCGCGGCTCTATATCGAGTGATATCGAAGGCTTATTGTCTCGCCTTGATCAGGTAGCTCTAAAATTCGAACAACATCGAGAGGAAAGCTCCCTCCTTGTTCGTCAGTCACTTATCGAAACCGTCAAACCTCTACAGGGTTTCGATTTGCCTCGCAGCGTTAAAAAAAATATCAGCAAGTACCTTGAGCAATTGCCGGAACAAAGTAAAAAAGTAAGGCTCTACCCAGCGCTGCTAAAACAGTTAGCACATATTCAACAGCAAGCTTTAAAGGAGATCGAGCAACCTAAAACAAGTTTGCTACAAAAACTCTTGGGAAGCAAAACTGAAGCTTCAAAAGCAGATGGCAAGTCGCCGCTAGATTTTGACGAAAACTCTGCCAAGCGGGTCGCAGTACAACACAATGAAAACTACGGAGAATCAACATTCACTGACTCGGTGCAAGGAGAGCCGCACGCAAATCTGCCTACAAATCTGCACGGAAAAATCTTACCGCAGGCGAATTTGCGTAGACCTATTCATGGAGAATTACCGCTCGAATTTATTGTGCAAATTAAACAAATTATTCATCAGTTTTTAGTAGGGCTTGAAAAGGAAGCCGCTCTCGTAAAAAAAGTTCACGCTATCCGCGAGTTGCTCAATTCCACCATGGCAGCAGATGCATTCATTAAAGCACTGGAAACTCTGCGCGATTTGATGATGCAGGCTTATCTGCAAGCAAACCAATCCTTTGCCAGTTATTTGAAAACAGTAAATCAGGAACTCACAGAAATCTACACCATTGTTGGTGGGGCAACCACTGCGGAAGTTTCTCGCCGTGAGGCAACTGATATTTTGCAAAATTCAATAGAAAAGGAAATGGCGAGTTTAGAATCACAGGCAGAGTTAGCCACAGATTTAGGACAATTAAAGGGACAAGTGAAGTCGCAAATAAACAATATTCGTCAGGCGCTCGACCGTTACCAACAAGCAGAACAAGAGCAGCAAATTTTGGCCACTCAGCTAACACTTCTAGCGAGTAAAATAAAAACAATGGAGACAGACGCAGAGAAAAATCGGGTAGTGTTGGAAAAGCAACGCTTTAAAGCCTTACACGATCCTTTAACGGAATTACCCAATCGCGAGTTCTACAATGAGCGCGTCAATTACGAATATCAGCGTTGGCAAAGATACAAACGGCCTTTGACCTTAGCTGTGTTTGATATCGATTTCTTCAAAAAAATCAATGATGGCTTTGGTCATCAAGCCGGTGACAAAGTGCTAAAAGTGATTGGAACTTCAATTGCGAAGCGATTGCGAGAAGTGGATTTTTTCTGTCGTTTCGGTGGAGAAGAATTTGTTGGTCTTCTGCCGGAAACCAACTTAGAAGACTCAATGCCTCTTTTGGATACTATACGTGCAGCAATTGCCAACGCATCCTTCAACTACAAAGAGCAACCCATTGCAATTACCCTATCTATAGGCGCAACTGAGTTCAGAGCAGGTGATGATGTCGAAACTGCATTTGCGCGCGCCGACGAGGCTCTCTATGCAGCAAAATCAAGCGGAAGAAACTGTTTAAAAACGCTTTAATCTCTACTCAGTTGGCCAGAGGTGAAAATTCTAATAGCAAACGCCCTCAGAAATTTATTACACTCCAGTCTTGATATTGACTCGGGCAGGCTATGAATAAATTAATTCCTACCAACATTATTACCGGCTTTCTTGGCGTTGGGAAAACTACCGCAATTATGCATTTGCTAAAAAATAAGCCAACAGATGAAGTCTGGTCTGTGTTGGTGAATGAATTTGGCGAGATCGGCATTGACGGTTCAATGTTGAAAAGTGTGAATGCCCATGTACGTGAAGTTGCCGGCGGTTGTATCTGTTGTGTGGCGGGGCTGCCGATGAAAATGGCATTGAATATGATGATCGCCACCACAAAACCTGATCGCATTATAATTGAGCCAACTGGTTTGGGGCATCCCGAAGAAATTATTAATAGTTTGACAGGAGAGTATTACGATAGGGTTTTGGATCTACGGGCAACAGTGACCTTGGTGGACCCGCGGAAATTAAGTGAAAGCCGCTATCTTGAGAATGCCAACTTTCAAGATCAAATCGCGGTAGCTGATGTTTTGGTTGCAAACAAATTAGATCTGTGCACGGATACGGAGCTAACCACATTTAATCAATTTGTTGCGGCTCTAAATTCACCGAAGCAGGCAGTTTTTAAGGTGGCTCATGGACACCTGAATCGCGAATGGCTGGATTATCCTCGAACTCATCACCTCGTAAATCATCCTCAGCATCATCAATCAAATCGATTAAACCCGCGGCGTGAACTTTATAATTCCGCTATTCGTCTACCTGAAGGTCAACCCTTTTTGCGCAGAGCTCAAGATGCCAACGGCTTTTACACCTGCGGTTGGTTATTTCAACCCAGCATAGAGTTTAATTTTAATGAACTGTTTGGTTTGCTATCCGGCGCCCTGTGTTTACGCGCCAAGGCGGTCATGCAAACCAATGAAGGTGTATTTATGTTTAATGCCGAGGAAGGTGTATTAAGCGTCAACTCGTTGCCATTATCTCCAGAGGACAAACTGCTCGATAGCCGCTTGGAAATAATTGATGATAAGCCAATCGATGCTAACGAAATAGAGCGTCTGCTGCTAAGTTTTCAACTCAATCGCAATCTTCTTGAATAGCAGCGTTTGCCTCCTTAATTTTTTGCGCTTGTTCGTCAGGTGTTAAGAAGCGAAATTCACCGTCATCGCCTTTCACTCGTATGCGAGTGTAAGTTTTTAAAGTTTCAAGATTTCTTCGCGCGGATTCGCAACGAGCTCTATCTTTTGCTGGGGCCGCTTTTTCGCCTTCTACATTAGCCGCTTTGGTGGCTTCATTTTCAGGTTTGGAATAGCTCACGGGGTCACTGTGACCGGTTTGAGGCTTGATCACCTCCGCCGGTGTTTGGTAAGGTGGACGTTGGTCATAGTGCCAAATACCTTTTTCATCTTTCCATTTATAGATTTTCTCTGCAGCAGCCTGTGCAATTGAAGCGCTCATAAAAACAGCGACGCTGATAATCAAGGTTGAAAATTTCATAGCCATAACTCATATGTACCCACAAGATGGTAGAACTATAGCGCTAATAACGCCTGAGTGAAACAATCCCAATATGTGAGCCTAGTTAAATGAGGACTCAAACGCAAAAATAATGACAAACGGGATATTTTTATTGATCAATGACATTGAGGTAGAAGCGCCAAGTATTGGTTGGTATCGAAAGAAATTTATAATACAGGTGATGTGAATTGCCTCGTGTTTTGGTGCTCCCGGTACACTGCCGACAAGAAATCTATAAAACGAAGGTATTTGGCACGAAAATTTTCATTTTGTTGCCCCTAGTGTTGATTTAATCGAGGCTGCACCATTTCGATTTATCAAGCTTTACTAAGCTTCTAATTTAGCCTGTGCCGACATTTTATAATAACCGTTCAAGAGTCGTGGATATTGACCTATCAAATTTCTAAAAAGGCGGTGAGTTGGATAAAAGCTCTTGCGAGGAGGCTGGAGAAGTTGCGGGTACTTTTTTTATTTCTCTGCTTAGGTCTATGCCCTCCAACCCTCGTAGCGCAAGAGCTTCACATAGCCTACGCCTATGGTGTACCCGATCATTTGCTGGGTGCGCAATTGTTGCGAGAAATTTATTCCAAAGCGGGCTTAAAACTTATTATGGTTGCACGACCCAATAAAAGAGCGCTGCTTGAGAGTAATCACGGAATTTTGGACGGCGAGTTACAGCGCATAGCGGGCCTTGAATCTTTCTATCCAAATTTAGTACCTGTACCGACCTCTTTTAATTTTGCTGAAATTGTGGCATTTACAAAAAACAATAGACGCTTCTCTATTCAGAGCTATAGATCCCTAGAAGGAAAGCGCGTTGGTACTGTCAGAGGAATGAAGTTTGCGGAGCGTGGGCTAGCGGGCAATCCCACTGTCATTGAAGCGAATGATGAAGAGCAATTATTTAGTATGCTGATGGTAGACAGAATTGACGTGCTCATCACCGAAAAATTCAGTGGAAATTACCTTATTGCCAAATACAACTATCAAAATATAGGCTATTTGGAACCAGTAATTGAACGACTTGAGCTGTTTCACTATGTTCATATGTCTAACCAAAAACATATTGCTGCTCTCAATAAAGCGACAATAGAGTTAGCAAAGGATCATGGCCTGATAAATATGCGAGATATCTACGCAAAAGAAATGATCGCGCAGGAAAATAAGAATGCGAATTTGCGGACGCTGCAGGAAAATCTTATAAAATAACAGCGCTTAGGGCATCCTTGCCTCAAAAGGTTGCGAATTAAACGTTATCCTTTATCCTTCCCGTTAGTAAACCCCCATAATGGTTATTGCAATCTTTTGGATTCGAAACACAATTTTTCACCTTTCAATGTGCCGTGAATAATTGATCCCGGCATAAATTTTCCGGACAATATATCCTGTGCAAGAGGGTTTTCAACTAACTGTTGTATCGCACGTTTCAAAGGTCTCGCGCCATAAACAGGGTCGAAGCCAACAGTTGCTAATTTATTCATTACAGCATCGTCCAATTCCAATCCTAAATCGCGTTCGGCAAGACGTTTACGCAATAGCTCCAATTGAATATCTGCAATGCCGCGAATTTGCTCACGCCCTAAGGGATGAAACACCACAACTTCATCTATACGATTGATAAATTCTGGGCGAAAGTGATTACCAACGACTTCCATCACCGCTTCTTTTATGGCGTTGTAACGGTTCTCGTTATTGAGAGAATTATTCATGTCACTGCTGACTACAGAATCGAAACTGATGCTATCGAATGATTTATCTTCCGCTAATTCTTGAATGCGATCTGATCCCAAATTGGAGGTCATCACAATAACCGTATTGCGAAAATCAACAGTGCGACCTTGGCCATCCGTGAGGCGACCATCTTCCAACACTTGCAATAAAATATTAAACACATCAGGATGCGCTTTTTCGACTTCATCAAGCAATAGCACTGAGTAAGGTTTGCGGCGCACGGCCTCTGTTAAATAGCCACCTTCTTCATAGCCAACGTAACCGGGTGGTGCACCAATTAAACGTGCAACAGAATGCTTTTCCATAAATTCAGACATATCAATGCGCACCATCGCATCGCTCGAATCAAACAAGAATTCTGCAAGCGATTTACACAATTCCGTTTTCCCCACGCCTGTTGGACCTAAAAATAGAAAAGATCCATTGGGGCGATTGGCATCACTCAAACCCGCGCGGGAACGGCGCACAGCGTTGGCAACAGCCACTACCGCCTCGTGTTGGCCAATAACACGCTTGTGTAATGCCTCTTCCATACGCAATAATTTTTCGCGTTCACCTTCCAGCATTTTTGAAACAGGAATGCCTGTCCATTTGGAAACCACTTCCGCAATTTCCTCATCTGTCACTTTATTACGGAGTAATTTCATCTCCATCATTTCTGCCTGACCGGCCATATCCAATTGCTTTTCCAGTTGAGGAATAATACAGTATTGCAATTCGCTCATGCGTGTTAAATCACCTTTACGGCGTTTTTCTTCCAGCTCAAGCCGAGCCTGCTCCAATTGACTTTTAATTTCTTGAGAGCCTTGCAGTGCGGCCTTTTCGGCGCGCCAAATTTCTTCTAAATCATTTAATTCCCGTTCAAATTTATCGATATCCTGACTTATTTTTGCGAGGCGCTTTTTGCTGGCTTCATCCTCATCTTTTTTAACTGCTTCACGTTCAATTTTGAGTTGAATTAAGCGGCGTTCTAAGCGATCCATTTCTTCTGGTTTGGAATCAATTTCCATACGAATGCGACTCGCCGCCTCATCAATTAAATCGATGGCTTTATCTGGTAACTGACGATCAGTAATGTAGCGTTGCGATAATTTTGCTGCGGCAATAATGGCGGAGTCGGTAATATCTACGCCATGATGCACTTCATAGCGCTCTTTTAATCCACGCAAAATAGCAATGGTGTCAGACTCATTGGGCTCATCCACTTGTACTTTTTGAAAGCGCCGCTCAAGTGCTGCATCTTTCTCAATATATTTTCGGTACTCATCTAACGTAGTTGCTCCCACGCAATGTAATTCTCCGCGAGCGAGCGCGGGCTTCAGCATATTACCGGCGTCCATTGAGCCTTCTGCTTTTCCCGCACCTACCATGGTATGAATCTCGTCGATAAATAAAATCACGCGGCCTTCTTGTTTACCTAATTCATTGATGACCGCTTTTAAGCGTTCTTCAAAATCACCGCGAAATTTCGCGCCGGCTAAGAGCGCACCTAAATCTAAGGACAATAATCTTTTATTTTTTAATCCTTCAGGGACTTCGCCATTAACAATGCGCTGTGCCAAGCCTTCGACAATCGCCGTTTTGCCTACGCCGGGTTCACCAATTAGTACTGGATTATTTTTAGTGCGGCGTTGCAGCACTTGAATGGTGCGACGAATTTCGTCATCACGACCAATGACAGGATCTAATTTTCCTGATTCTGCACGCGCGGTTAAATCGATGGTATATTTTTCTAAGGCTTGGCGATTGCCTTCGGAATCGGCGTCCTCCACTTTTTCGCCACCACGCACTTTTTCAATCGCTTGTTGCAGGCGTTGCTCGTTACCACTTTGTTTTAGCAATTCATATAAGCTGGATTGGGAATCTTTCATGGCAACCAATAAAACTGTATCGCTAGACACAAATTTGTCGCCAATTTTTTGCGCGTATCTATCCGCCAAATTTAGCAAGCGTCCCATTTCAGGAGACATACCCACTTCCCCTGTTGGGTTTTTTATCCTAGGAAGTGCATCAATTTTTTTTGAAAGAAGGTCGCGCAATCCGGCGACATCAAAACCCGCTTGATTTAATAAAAGCTTAACGCTGCCCCCTCCTTTTTGTTCGAGCATAGCCCACAACATGTGCAGGGGCTCAAGTTGGCTGTGATCCTTGCCTACTGCGAGTGATTGGGCGTCAGAAAGTACCAGTTGCAACTGATTGGTCAAACGATCTATGCGCATTAAAAAAACCTCAATTGATGTATTTGCAGTTGATACAGACGTGGGGGCGTGTTAACCGCAATTCAAGCAAAAATACAAACTGCTTGAGGACGACTTGAGATAAATCAAAGTTGAAAATAGTGATGATTAATCAGACCTCTGTCATTGACTTGTTGGGTTAATTGTTTGAAAGCACATCGACTACGTTAAGAAGTTAAGTTTTTAAGCGCCCTCCACAATCCGACTGCGTAAGGTTTGCGGAGTTTAGATTTCCAATCTATGGAGATTTTCTTTGATAGACAGCGCTGTGACTGGCAGGTACGCTGTTGCAGAATCTCTAGCTTTCTTTCACATGAGTATCAAGTTATGAGTATCTGCCAAGCACTGACCCTGTGGCGCTGGGCGCGCCGGTTTTGCGTGGTTCTAGCCTGTTGTTTATCGCTGAGTGCGGGGGCAGAAGAGATACGTATCGCGGCTGCATCCGACCTAAAATTTGCGCTGGATGCCATCGTCGCCGACTTTAAGGCCGCTCATTCTGCGGAGAAGATAAACCTGGTTTATGGCTCTTCAGGCAAGTTTTTTAACCAAATTCAACAAAGCGCCCCTTTCGATATGTTCTTTTCCGCCGACATTGATCTGGTGCGAGAGTTGGAGAAGAAAGGCTTCGCAGGCTCGGCTG
>JACCDR011619573.1_pt1 | contig 16695 bp, 26 predicted proteins | sample 7446431 | NCBI WGS metagenome assembly JACCDR01 (sample SAMN15323443, study PRJNA562643) | freshwater metagenome | isolation source: river surface water | place: USA:Blue River Watershed | collected 2017-08-17 | reverse complement strand
GCCGCCGCTGCACTGATCCATCTCGACGAGGCGGAGCTGGACAGGTTGAAGGCCGGCGTGGTCAAGCAGGCATGGAAGGTGGCGCGCAACCGAGGTATCACGTGCACTACCCGGGCAGACAGGGGTGTGCTGCAGGCGGAGAGCGACATCATCGCTGCGGCGGCGTTCGAGGCGTTGCTGACTTTGCTCGACGAACACGCTGTGCAGGTGGAACGGATGGGTCGGTAGCCTGCGTTCACCACACCGGCCCGCCTCCCCGTCGCCTTCGCTCGTTCGGTGCGTAGCGACGGCAAAGCACCTCCGCGCCTGCTGCGGGCAGGTGAGGATGAGGTATCGCGGAGCGGGATTGGCTGCTCCCAACAGCGGGTCCCGCGGTGAACGTCGCTACGCGCTCCCGACGATAGCCCGATGGTTCGGGCGGGTGGGGTCGAACACGCGAGGGAGTTTCAGCCTGTGGTGATGCCGAAGCTGCCGAAGGGGTGGCGGCCACCGATGCCGTTCATGTTGCGGGTGCCGTCGGTTCGGGCCCGGTTCCTGTCCGACGAGTTGTGGATCGCACCGTACCTGGTGAACGCCGACGGCGTGGTGGTCACCTATCTGGCTGCGGGGCCGGCCGGGCGGCCGGTGGGGCTGATCGGGAAGGCGAGCGTCACCGCAGTGCCGTACGGTGCGAGCGTGCAGTTGGTCACCCGGTCGGACGCGTACGGTGGACACGTGTACGCGCCGGTTAGCCACACGGCGAACTGACGGGCCAGAATAAGCCTCGTGCGGAATCCTGACTTGGTGGCGTGCTGGAAGTTGCTGTCGGCGTTGCGAGTGGTCGTGTTCCGGCACCAACTCAACACGAACACTCGCCCGGAATCGGTTGTGGCGCTGGTCGGTGATCGGCTGCATCAAGCGCTGACTGTCACTGACACTGATCGGCTGTCCATGTGGTCCTTCGACAGCGCGACGGCGCAGCTGACCTCCCCGGTGTGCCCACCGGTGACCGTCGCGAAGTTGGCGACGATGGAACCGTGGGCCTACCGGTTGGTCGTCGGGATCGAGAACGCCGGTGTGGCGGGTGAGGTCGTCCTCGGGAAACCCGGATGACCGGCGTGGACCTTCAGCCGGGCGGCATTGTCGCCTCGGCCGGCGAAGGGTTGCACCAGGTCAGGACTGCGCATGTGCCAGCCCGCGGCGCAGCAGCGCCGCGTACGCGTTCTTGGTGATGCCCAGCATGGCGCCTAGCTCACGCATGGACGCTTCGGGGTGGTCGGTGCGCAGCTGCAAGGCGCGCCGGTACTTCGGTGGGCAGCTACCGCCCGCGAGGACCTGGCGGGCGGCAGCTGCGGTTTTGGCTGCGGCCGTGACCGCGCGGGTGCGGTTGCTTGTGTCGAGACCATGCACAGCTCTGGCAGTGGAAGGGGCGGTGGAAGGGATCGGTGTCCGGTCGAGCGTGGCCTGTTTCCAGGCGGGCAGCTGGGCATGATGAAGTCGTTGACCGGCCAGCCACTTGCGGTCAACGGCCGTGAGGGTTCCAGCGGTGATGTCGTTAGTGATGGCTTCCCTCCGGGTCCGCCACTTCTCATCGGCGGTGGCGGCGAACCCGCCGCAGCGGACCTCGTCGACCAGCCGGCGTGCGGCCGGAGGCAGGTTCGTGCGGGCCGCTTGGTCCCGGAACCACTGCCGTTCTCGCCAGTCTCCGTCCTTGCCGAGTCGGCTCTTCTTGTCCTGGTAGGCGTTCATCCAATACCAGGGGGGCAGGTTCATCATTCGTGTGATGGCGGCCTGTAGCTGGGCTCGGTGCTCGGCGCTCAGCAGCGGGTCCTGGCAGCTGTTGGCCACCCATCGCGATAGGTAGTGCTTGCTGGGTGGCCGGCAGCCGTGCGCGTCAAGGTAGTCGCCAAGATCTAGCAGCCGACTTGTCCAGTCGAGGAAGTGAGCAGGCCATGGCCACAGGGGCGTCTGGGACAGGACCTCGGCGACGGCGACGGGTAGTTTCCCTTCTTGCCGGAGCCCGGCGAATTCGCTCGCCGCGCGGCGCAGCACCGGGTCCTGCTCGGCGGTGGGCAGCCGCCGGTGCTTCTGCGCCCAGGACACGAGGGCGACGCTGACAGCGTGGAGACGGGCGTTGCCGTGACCGTAATTCGTTGTCCGGCGGTTGCGGCGGCGCCACTGCCAGTGCGGTACCGCTTCAAGTTGAGCACGTCGATGCGGCGGGTGACGGTCGCGGTCGGAGCGGGCGTTGGCGGTGAAGGCGCTTAGTCTGCGGCCATCAGGCATCCGCTCGTGTTGGGACGGGTAAGTGTTGCCGTGGTGTACGGCGTAAGCGGTCAGTGCAGCGATCGCCGCGTCCCAGCGGGATTCGGAACTCATGCCGACAGATTTTAGGTGCTAGGCCGTCGGGTTACCGAGGGGGACACGCCGGTAGCTGCAGGCCGTCGCGGAGCTTCGGCAGCCGAGACGGCGACCAGTTGCTCACCTCGTCGGGCCGGCCGCCGGCGGGGTCCAGCGACGGCGGTAGCCGCCCCGCACGAACGCCCAGATGATGATTCCGGCCATCAGGGCGGGGACTGCCGGGACGGTGAGTTGCATCATCGCCCAGGCGACGAACCAGCCGGTGACGATCGCTGCGATCTGTTCGTTCGGCTCGACCGGGCCGGGGAGTTTGGCTGCCACGCGCCCAGTATCGCCCAACCGGGGAAAAGACACCAGCGTCGGTATGCCCATTGCACGCCGTCTTGGGATATCGTGAATTCAGTCTGCTCGGAAGTTCTGTTTGGCGGAACCCTCGGCTCTGGCTACCGGGAGGTCACCGGTTCAAATCCGGTTCGGGCGGGCGCTGCGATTCCGGACGGGGTGCTGCGTGAAGCGGTACCCCGTCCGTTTCCGTTTACGAGGGGGGCAACCGCTGTGCACGACGCGACGACCTGGCTGCACCGCAGCCTCGACCAGCGGCACAGACCTGAGGCCGTGGCCCGGGTCATCGCCGTGACGCTGTCCGGGAAGCTGACCGCCACGGAGAAACGGATCCTGATCCGCGCCGCCGGCAGCCCCGCCGTGGACTACTCCTCGATGAGCGACGACTTCGACCGGCCGGTGCCCGCCGAGCACAAGGTCCGCCGGCTGCTCGCCCTGTTCGAACTAGAGCAGCCGGAGGAGAAGGTAGCCGCGATGGCAGCCGACCCGTTCGTGCTGAAAGGGAACCTCGCCGTCCTGTGCGGGTTCCTCGGCTGGGCGCCGGGCATCGGCCCGGAGCTCATGTCGCGGCTCAACCGCGAAGCCCGCGATCAGATCGGCGTGCAGTACTCGGCGCGGCGGTACCGCAAGATGGTGCGGCAGATGAAGAGGACCGCGGTGCGCGCGCAGCGGCTGATCGACCAGATAGTGCTGCTGCAGATGCAGTTGGTCGGCCGATCCGGGATGGCGTACACCATCACCGAGCAGGAGATGCGCGCCGACCCGTTCGCCGCGGCGTTCGTCGCCTACTGGACGGCGCAGCGTAACCGGCGTCGCGCGTTCACGCTGCAGGGGCGTGACAACCCGTTCGACACGGTCGCGGCGATGCTGCTGAGCCGTTGTGAGATGCGAGGCGACGCCACCGACTGGTGGATGATCGCCCGCGTGTATCCGGCGCCGCAGGTCCTGGCCCGCCTCGACCAGCTCCGCCTCGGTGAGCTGCTGGGTTACTGGTACGGGTACATGCGCATGGCCGGTGACCGGCTCGCCGTGCTCGCGCAGGACGCGGACGGCCTCGTCGACTGGGACACGATGATCGTGCAGCGGGGTGTGGACTCGTCGACCTGGAACACGGTCGCCGGCGCCTACAACCAGGCCCGCACGTCGTGGATCGGCTGCCTGGACGCGGCCGGCGCGTTGCGGCTGCTGAACGTGGCCTGCCCCGGCAAGGCGATGCGGATGATCGCCGCCGACCTGGCGGCGTGGCACCGTAGCTGCGGCGGTGACGTGGACAAGCAGACCCGGGTGTGGGCGGACCTGCCCCGGCCGTGGGATGTCCTCAACGGCAGGGTGTCGTGCACCGCCCGGGCGGTGACGCTGGTGTGTGTGGCCCACGGCGTGGAACCCCGCGAGCAGGGCTGGACGGCGCCGCGCCACAACGCAGGCGTGGTCGCCGACTGGAAGCCGACCCCCGAGCTGGTGCACGGTGTCGAGGTCACGGACCCGGTATGGGCTGGGCTGTTGCGCTCGGCCGGGTGGTTCTCCGGCAAGCCGGAGAAGCCGGGCCAGAACCGGGTTGAGCTGGCGGTCGCCTACTACGCGGACGACAAGAAATCGCCGCAGCCGTGACCGTGCAGATCGATAGTTTGACCTGGACCTGCATGGTTTGCGGGGACTGGCGAAACGACAGCGAGATCTCCGTAGCGCACCAGAAGGCGCGCGGTTTCGAGGACTACGAGGGAGCCCGGGCCAACGTGCGCTACTGCAATGACCGGCTGGCCTGCACCACGGTCGCGCACACTGTCACGGTGTGGCCGCGGCGGCAGGTGGTGCTGCAAGGCGAATACGAACTTGCCGTCACCGCGGCGGCGATCGCCGACCGGGTATGGCACACCCGCGATATGGGGGCGCCGGCGAACTGGGTGCTGGACCAGTTGCGTGCCGGCCCGGCCCGGCTGGACGCCCTTGTCGAGGCACGACGATTCGGGTCACCCGACGTGTTCGACGCCGTGCGGGAACTGGTGTCGGCAGGGCTGGCCGAGGTGGTCCGATGAGCCGGAAACTGACGCCGTTACAGGTGGCTGCGCTGATGGCCGCACAGTTCGCCAGAGTGCCGGAGGTGGAGGCGGAGGCGTCGCGCGCGGTGCATCCGGGACCGCCGGACGGGTGGACAGAGATCACCCCCGAGGTCATCTCCAACTATGACGGCGCCATCGACGAGCTGGTCGCGGAACAGCTGCGGGAAGGGGGCCGGTTCGCCCGGCACGCCGCCTGGAACTTCAACGGCCTGGTGTGGTTTGAACAGGGCCGCTGGCACGAGGTGGTGTGCGTCTACGGCCAGCGGCGAGCCACCTACAGCGACGACACACTCGACGGGCTCCGCCGCACGGCCAACGACAACTTCGGGTGGGAGTGACCTCCAGCGTGCAGGAAGGGCACTGCGGGGCGGATACCATTCCCGACGTGTTGACCTTGCCTTTCGTGTGCCCCTCATGCTGTGACGGCCAGCATCACCAGTGCCGCGGCGGGACCTGGTGCGACTGCCAGCACCAGCCCGCGAAGCCCACCGAGCCAGCCCGGTGACAAAAGACGCGGTGCAGCCGGTGAAACAGATCCGGTCGCTCGTGTGCGTGGCGGCGGCGGGCGCCAGCTTCACGGCGTCACTCGCGGTGGCGTTGACCGGCGGATCACGCTGGATCAGCGCCGCCGCGGCGTTGGCCGCCCTGACCGTGGTGAACACCAGCGCCTGGCCCCTCAGCCGCCCGGATCGAGGCGCACGTCGTCGCGGTGAGCGAACCGGTCCTGGAACGCCCGGATGACCCACCGTTCATGGGTCTGCCCGCACTCCGGACAGCCGAGACCGGTTTCGAGCACGATGATGAGCGCGTTGTCGGGGTCGATCGTCAGAGACCGGATCCGTGCTCCTGGGCACGGGCTCGGCGCTGGCGTGGCGCCGTTCATGTCGCTCACCGTACGCCTGGCGGCGCCGACGGCGAGGACCCGCCGTGTGCCTGATTCGGTGACGGCCCGCAGCTTCGGGGCGTGTCATGCCGCCGCCGGCGCTGACGGCATGGCATAGTGAGCGAGTCGCTTGGCATGGTGACGGACGCCCTTTGTACTGAAGATTTTCTGGCTGACAACATAGATGGCCTTCCCGTTCTGGAGCGGGAAGGCCATCGCCGTCTCAGCGGCTCGGGTGGATGACGGCGCGCCGATTCAGCCAGCGCGGTAGGTGACGTGAGCGTCGCCGTCGTCGTCGAGCATCTCGTCGAGGTCGTCCAGGGTGATGCGGAACCGGCCGTTGTCGCCGAAGTCCGGCCCCCACCAGCAGAGGGCCTCGAACGCGCGGTAGCGGGGTTCCCATCCGGTGATGGTCCACTGGTGGCCGCCGACCTTCGGCCCGGTCGGGCGGACCAGTAAGGTCTCCGGGTCGGGCTTCATCATGTCCTTGTGCCACCAGGTGCCGACGCCGACGCACCGGCCGGGGGTGCCGGGCTTACCGACGAGGGCGGCCAGGATCTGCCGGGCGCCGGAGAACACCCACTCGTAGCGCACGATGTAGCCCAACTGCTTGGCGGCCTTGCACGCGGCCAGGCCCGACGATCCGGTGTCCTCGGGTGGCCACGAGCCGGGCCACGGGTCGAGCCGGGAGGCCTGGGAGTAGACCCGTTCGGCTTCGGCCATGCCGAGGATCGCACCGGGGATGCGGTTTCCTTCTGCGTTGCACTTGACCATCTGGTCAACGCCGGTACAGCAGCCGATGCGCTGCCGGGGTGTGGTCCGAGGGCCGTGGATGCGGTGCCTCACGGGCTCGGTGGGCAGTTCGGGCAGAGCTGCCAGCCGCAGCGGGAAGTTCTTCGACTGCGGATCGTGGACGACCTGCCGGCCGAGCCGCGGATCCTGCTGGGCGATCGTGACGACGTGCATATCAGCGTTCATGTGCTGATCATGACGTTTGGCTGGCCGCTGCCGCGCCGGATCCGGGCTACTGCTGGCCGGCTGCAGCGTCTCCCCCAACGGTGGCGACCAGGGCGACTCAGAAAACCCGCGCCCGACCGGCTAGCGCGCTCGCCCTGGTACTTGTTCCGCCCTCGCTCGCAACCGAGGGCGGTCCCCAGCCGTGGGGGCCACTGCGGCACAGAATAGCGGCCGAGGGGAGAACGGCGGGGAACGCGGTCCCTCAGCTGCCGTCGGCGTCGGCCACCATCTTCTCGATGTCGGCGACGGTGACCGCTCCGGATTCACGGGCTCGGCGCTGGGAGATCGGGGTGGTCTCGGCGCGCTGTGACTTCAGCAGCTGCTGGACCTCGGATTCGCGGAACCGGTGGTGCCCGCCAGGGGTCAGCACGAAGTTCAGCCGTCCGGCGGCTGACCACCGGGTCACGGTCTTGGGGTCCACGCGGAACAACTCGGCCACCTCGTGGGGCTTGAGGAGCCGTTCGGCGGCGGGCTCGGTCCCGGGTGTGTGTGCAGTCGTCATAAGGTTTACCCCCTGACGCCGAAGGTAGATCACCAACCGCCGCGATGTGACAAATTGCGATGGTTTACGTTGGTCGCTTTCGGGCGGCGAGTTTCGCCTCCAGCTCCGCGCGCAGATGTTCGGGCATCCGCCCGGATCGGGTGGGCTGCGCCGCGGTGGTGCCGCGTGATGCGCGGGCCACGCGGCTGCGCGCCGGCCTCGGCGCCGGATCCGGCTCGGGCATCCCCGGCAACGGAGCCTGGCCGGGCTCTTTCGCCGGCGGCACCGGCACCCCGTCGTCCTCGACCAGCTCGCAGCCGCGCCGGCCACCCCAGCTGATCCAGGTCCGCATCGGCACGGGCGTGTGCGGCTTGTAGAAGAACGCGATCGGCCAGCCGGTGTACGCGGCCAGCAGCCGCACCTGCTCGCCGGTGGGCAGACGCGGGTCGTCGACGTCCTCCCAGGCGTCGACGTCCCCGGCCGGGTCACCTTCCCGCGTGCCGCACGCCAGGTCCACGGCGGGTCCGTACGCCTTGTCCTTGGGCAGCGAGTCGAGAGCGATCGTGATCCGGGCGGGGACCGGCGTGCCGTGCTCGAGCAGCCGTTGCTCTTGCTGCCGGGCCACCGCCTTCTGGTGAGCGTCACGCTGCGGGCCGTTCTGCTCGGCGGCCAGGTCCCGTGCACCTTTCACAGCGCGCCGCGCCGACGGGTGCAACCTGCGGTCCGGTGCGGGTGCGCGGCGCCGGCCGAACGGCACCACCGTGTCGTCGTCGTTCACCGGCCGCCTCCGCGCCGTGCCCGCAGGTGAGCGGTGGCGGCCTGCGCGATCTCACGCTCGACGTCGGCGGCGCAAGCACCGGCTTGCAGCGCGGAGAACGCGGCGAGGCGGACCTTGGTCAGGGCCTGCTCGACAGGTGTGAGGTCGCGATCCTCCGGATCCTGCTGCACCACGCGCATGCTCGCCCCCCCCCGTTCCGGATCTAGCTAGCCGTTGACGCCGAGGATGACCCGGGACCGGCCCTCGCGCAGGCTGCGCAGGTAGCGGACCTGGATCGGGTACGCGGCGAGCGCTTTCTCGGTTTCCAGCAGCACGTTCAGCCGCTGGTAGTAGCCGATCTCCGACATGCCGAGCTGCCGGATCCGGTTGCGCATCTGCCCCGCGCCGAGGCCGTCCTCGAAGGCGAGTTCCAGGACGGCCCGGTCGGCGCCGGACAGTTCACCGCCGGTGTCGCTCACGCCCGGCTCAGCAGCGCCGGGTCCTGCACGACGTTCCACGACTGGCCGGCCGGGACATGCCGCAACGCCGAGCTGATCGCCAGGATCAACGCGCCGTACGAAAACGGGCTGTCCGGGTGCCCACAGGAGCACTGCCAGCTCAAGCTGCCTTCAGGGGCGCCGGACATCGGCGACGGGACCACCCTGATCGTGTGGCCAGTTGCCAGGGCCAGCCCTTCGTCGGTGAGGTGCCGCTCCCACCAGGCGAAGACGGCTTCCCGGTTCGACGGGCGCACCTTCTCGGCGGCGCCGCACCCGCACCGGGCGACCAGGAAGGCCAGATCGGTGCGGTCCGTCTCGAAGGTGGGCCAGTGGCCGGTGCCCTGGTGCTCAGGGCACAGCAGCACCGCCATGTTCCGGTACTGTTTCCAGCCACCGCCTTCCGGTCCTGAGGAGGCGTCGAACGAGGCGAAGCAGCCCGGCCAGGAGCACCACCGCAGCAGTCGGGGGTCCACCCCGGCGGCGCGGATCCGCCCCAGTTCAGCGGCCAGGCTGTCAGCGCGCTGCGCAGCCTCCTGCTGTAGCTGGTGCGGGGTCTTCCCGCCCGGGCGGACGACGATAACCACGTACTGCTGCCCGGTTTCGCGGGACTCGAAGTGCTGCTCGATGTAGTTGATCGCAGCCGGGTTGGCGTCGAGCAGATCCTTGAACGACCCCAGCATCGTCATGGTCAGTTCCAGCCCCAGCGCGATACGCAGCCGGACTCCATGGTCAGGTAGTGCTTCCATGCTGACAAGACCGGTCGCGGCGACCATCCGTTCAGCGGCGGCTTCCTGATCCGCGTCGACGACGCCGGCGGCCGCGTCGAGCGCTTCGACGACCAGGTGCCGGGGCGGGGCCATCAGCCGCAGGTCACGGTCGAAGATGGCCATCGCCGCAGCGATCGCCTTTTCGCGGACGGCCGCGTACTCAGGGTTCTCCGTGGCAGGGGTGGCTTCAGTCACGTCGGGCTTTCCTCTCGTCGCGTTCCGTCCGGTTGTCGATGGCGCGGCTGCACGCGGCCCAGCCGGCGCACAGCAGCCCGACGCGGCCGTTCGCCTGGTATGGGCGGCCCTGCGGGTCGAAGGTGGGCCGGTAGTCGCCGGCGGCACCGGGCACGGTCCGCCCGTCGGGGTGGTCCCACCGCGCCACTCGGCGCATTCCCTCGTGGCAGAAGAAGGTGCGGCCCTTCAGCGGCAGGGACCGCAGGGTTTCGGCGTCGAGCGCGTTGCTCATCTCCGGCGAGTCCGGCCGGTACGCGCAGTCACCGCACAGGGTGTCGCGGGGGCGGATCTCGCCGTCGCCGGGCGGGATCGGCGGCGCCTGTTCCTGGTCGTACACCGGCACCCAGCAGATGCAGTAGCGGGCACCCTTGATCATTTCGCCGTCGCAGCAGCCGTAGAACTGGGGATCATCGGGATGCAGGCGGTCCCACTGGACGGCGCCGCCGTTGTAGGTGTGCCCGTCGGCGTACTCACGCATGAAGTCAGGAACCTGGTCTCCGCAGCCGATCCGGTCGGCTGCGGCAACCAGGTCCTGGATCGTCAGGCGCTCGATCGAAAAGTCATCCACGGCCCACCGCCTTGAGTTGGATGGCGACTTGCGGCCAGACGCCATCGTCGACCTGCCACAGCCCCTGGCTGCCGGGATGCTCGACCGGTTCGGGGAACAACCGGGGGTTACGCCACTGCCAGTGGCACTGTCCCATCATCGCCCAGGGCCCGCAGCGGCACGGCGAGTCGGAACGTTGCAGCGTGCACACGCCGGCCAGGGTGACCACACCGACGATGCCGGCCGGGTGGTCGCTGGTGTTCTGGCCGGCATCGTCGGCGAGCTGCGGGTCGATCGCTCGGACGTAGTTGAGGACGTACGGGCCGTCCCAGCGTTTCCCGGCGGAGATGAGGACGTCACCGCGGTAGGTGACGGACCAGCTGCGGTTCTCGATTCTCTTCCACAGGTCGCCGCCGCAGAAGATGAAGTACGGCCACGGCCGCCACACGGTGAGCGCTGGCGGTCTACGCATCGTCGTATTTGTCGCCGAACAGGGCCCGGAAGTGGGGGGTCTCCTGCAGCACGCCGCCCTCGCACAGGATCGCCGCGAGGATCTTCACGTCGGCGACGTCCGTCTTGTGCCTCTCGGCCAGCTGGCGGGGGATGTCGGCGAACGTCTTACCGTCGTCGAGGATCTCGACTCGGGTGTAGGCGTAGCTGTGATCCTCACTGCGCAACCGGTAGGTCATCGAGTAACGCTCGGCGTGAGGGGTTCGGTTCTGCGGTTCCGTCACGATGACGTGCCTTTCTGCAGGGCGGTTTGCAGCTCTCTGAGGATGGAGATCTCGCGGTCGCCGGCGGCTTTCTCGATGGCGGGCGGGCCGCCACCCCACAGGAAGTCGCGTCGGCCGAAGCGGTTGTACCAGTTGCGGTTCAACCAGGGCCCGTGGTGGTCGATGCGGACACCGCCGCACGGGCAGCGTTCGACCATCGCGAACGGGCCGATCGAACCCCAGCTCTGTGCCCAGCATCGGTGCAGCACCCATGGGCGCTTCACCCGGTTCCAGGGTTTCCCGTCGAGGTGCACCGGCGCGGCCCGGCCGGCGGCGTGGTCCATATGGTGCCTGGCCTGATCGAGCAGGTAGCGCCACGACGGGCGTGGCCGGTCACCGGCTGCCGTGGGCACGGCGGCGCTTCCGGCGCTGGTCGTTGAGGCTGACGGTGAGCTTGACGCCCTCGAGGAACCCATCGACCTCGTCACGGTGGGCGGCGACGTCGGTGGCGACACGCCCGCACTCGGTCATGCGTGACTCGCGCCACGGCAGGTCCGGCCTGTTGATGTGTTTGAGCGGCTCATCGGGCACGGTTCGGTCTCCAATAGGTCTTCGATCCATCGGTCACGATAGTCGGATATGACACCCGGGTCCAGAAAGGATCTGTCACCGTGCTGCTGTTTTTCCGGAAAATGGACCCCCTATCGCACACCCGTGGGCAGAATGCGGGGTGCACACCTGAATGCCCGGGTTCCCGTACCCGGACGGCCGGCCAACTGGCGACCGGACGGACGAGGCCAGCGCCAGGCGTGCAGGCCCACAGGGAAGACGCGTGAGAGCCCCGGGCCGACACTGGAGGTCGTCACGACCCGCAACGCCTCGCGCGCCGCGCTCGCCTGTGTGACCGCGCTGACCCTGGTAGCAAGCGGAACCGACAACCCGGCTCCCCCGACAACCACCACGCCCGCCGCACCGAAGGCGATGACGCACGCCTTACTCGAGGTGCGTGACGACCGGCTCCGCCAGCCCGTCGCCACGCGAGCGCACCGCCAGATCACCGTGCGCCGCAGCGTGATCCCCCGCGCCACCGACGCGGCAGCCGCCGTGCGCCACCTGGAACGCGTCCGCCGCCGACCAACGGCCGCGGCGCCGGCGTCCGGGCGTACGGTTGCCCGTCACGCCGCCGCTCCCCCACCGCGGGCCACCGGCCTCGCTCGCCGCGCAGCCATACGCCCGGCCTCACTTGCGCGGCGGGCGGCGGCACCGGCCCGGCGCGGCATCGCCCGGGCCGCGGCGCGCATTCAGCGTGTCGTCGCGTTCGCCCGCCAGCAGATCGGAGACCCGTACGTGTTCAGCGCGTCCGGGCCTCGCGCCTGGGACTGCTCCGGACTGACGAAAGGCGCCTACGCGCGGGCCGGCCTGCGGCTGCCCCGGCAGGCCTCAGCGCAGTCGGCACGCGGTGCGTCGGTGAGCCGGGCGCGGGCCCGCGCCGGAGACCTGGTGCTGTGGGGCGGAGTCGGCCGCGCCTATCACGTCGGCATCTACCTCGGCCGCGGCTGGGTGCTGCACTCGCCCCGGACAGGGCAGCGGGTACGCGTGGCGAAACTGTGGGGCAGACCCCAGTTCCGCCGGCTGCTGTAGACACAGCGGCGGCGGCCGGAACCCTCTCTTTGGTGAGGTCCCGACCGCCGCCGTCGTTGTTTCCGCTGCGTTACCCAGATCCGGGTGCCGGGCCACGCCCCCCTTGAACCGGCGTGGCCTGGCACCTAGGAAGGGAACCATACACGGCGCAGGAGGCAACGTGCCAGACGTCCCGTCACACCACTACTGCCCACCTTCGGGGCGTCCGCCGGGGACCGGGCCACGCTCGGGCGCGGGCGGCCGGCCTGTAACTCACTGCTCCATCCGCCGGAACAGGCAGGTCGAAGCGTGGAAACACACCTTGGCCCAGGGGGTCAGCAGGTCGTAGACCGGCGAGTCGTAGATGGTGGGCATCCGCTTCTGCAGATAGTCGATGCGGACCAGTTCGCTGGTGGCCTCGGCCGGCGGGTAGATGTGCCCGCACGCCGGGCACTGCTGGCCGCCCTGTTCCAGGGTCACCTCGACTCTGGCGCCGTCCTCGAGGATGCGGGCGTTGGTCACCGTCCCGGACACCAACGGAATGTCCGCCATGCCGACCGTCAGTTCGTGACCGAGCAGCGCCTCGGCGTCCTCGTCGATCAGCGGCCGGCCGGTCTCGTTGCGCCAGTACAGCGTCGAGCGGCGGTACTCGGCGGTTGCGCTCACGGGTACACCCCCCGGATCGTGTAGCCCGTGCGGGCGCGGCAGGTCAGGGTTCGGCGCGGTGACGGCCACGTGGGGCCCCTCCAGGCGTGGGCGGGTGGGTCGGGGTGCTGGTGGCCGGGGTGCACGGCGGGCGTTTCGCTGGCGGGGCGCTGCGCCGCGCCAGGAGTCGGCGGAACCATTTGGCAGGGTTGAGCGATCTCACTGGTCTTTCCGCCATTCCTTGAATTCGGCGAGTTGGCGGGAGGACACCGCGACGGTCTGCAGCGGAACGCGGGCCATGCCCCAGACGGCGCCGACGTGCGCGGCTTCGGCCCACACCCGGGTCGCGTACTCGGTGGCTGTGCGCCGGTCGCACCGGGCGCTCAGCAGCGGATCGCCAGCGGTCGGCTTGCTGCGGAGCAGGCCCAGCATCAGCTGGATGACGTGCTCGGGCGGGCTGGTCAGCTGTTCGTAGCCTCGCATCACGCTGGCCGAGCTGTCTCCGACGGCGGGTGGTGCTTCCATGCCGCCCACCGTATGCCGCTTACCGACCGAACGTCATAACGGCGCGCGAATCAGCCCATTTCAACCAGGGTTGCCGATACCCTGCGTGCAGGTGAGACAGCGGAACGCCACCAGCTCAACACCGCACACAACCCGCGCGCGCACCGACCCCACACCGGAGGCCGCCATGACCGACCAGCCTGACCTCGTCCTCGGATTCGACGGCACCGACGACCTGTCCGTCGTCGTGATGGCCCGCAGCGATGACGGCGCCTGGCGAGTCGAGAGCGAACACGGCCCGGACGCCGGCCAGTTCGCCGCCGAACTCATCGCGGCGCTCCCAACGCCACCACCGCCACCGCAGACGATCGGTGAACTGGTGCACACCTGGCTGGAGAACTTCGCCGCGGACAGGCCCACGTTCGAGTTGACGCCCTGGCAGCGGCAGGTCATCACGAAGCAGTACGTAGACGCGATCAGGGCAGGACGCCTCGCCCACCCCGCGGTAACGCTCAGACGCCACCGCTGACCTGGCGGCGGCAGCGGGCCCGACCGCCCGCTGCCACCCGAGCCTCCGCCGAGCCTTGCACCCATTGGTGGCACCTTCCCCCAGCCTAAGCCCACACCAGGGGAAGGAAGAGCTCACCCATGCCCGACGTCTGCGCGGTATGCCGCCACAAGCCCGGCCCGGTCTGCCACGGCTGCCTCGCCGACATGGACCAGCAACTGCAGGACCTGCCCAGCCGGTTCGCCCGGATCCCCGGCGAACTTCAGCCGCGGCAGGGCGGCCCCGCCGAACGCGGCTCCGCCCGCGTGCACGCCGCCCTTCCCGCCAGCGAGGCAGCACTGTCACTGGTCGGGCCCGGCGCCGACGTCCCGACGATCCTGCACCCGAAGGTCCGGCACTGGTCGGTCAAGCGCAAGGTGCTGGTCACCACCCACATCGTCGGCCACGCCCGCACCGTCGCGGTCGAGGTGACCGACTGGTTCCACGAGCTGGTCACCGACCCCGACGGCAAACCCGTCATGGTCCCCGACGACGACCAGATCGGCGTCATCCCACCCCGCGAATGGCTCGACCTGTACGCCCGCCGGGTCCGCGCCTTCTTCGGCCACCAGGTCCCCCGACGCAGCCACCACGACGTGTCCCGCCCGTACGTTCCCGCCGGCTTCTACACGCTGCTGCCACTACCGGCCGGCCCCCAACTCATCGGCTTCCTCGCCGCCACCCACCGCGCCGACGGCGCCATCCAGCGCCTCGCCGAACGCGGCCTACTCGCCCGCCGCGACATCCTCGCCGACATCGAGCAACGCCGCGACCAACCACCGCCCAGCATCAGATGGGACGTCAAATACCTACGAACCTGGCTGGATAAGGCGTGCGCGGAGAACGCCTTCGACGTCGCCACGTTCGCCGCGCAGCTGCGGGCACTGCACGCCGAGATCGGCCGGGTTCTGAAGGACTCCCCCGACACCGTCTGGGTCGGCCGCTGCCCCGCGTTCGTCGCGGACCTCGGCCCCGACGGCGAGCCCACCGGCCGCAACAAGCCGTGCGGCGCAGGCCTCTGGCAGGAGAACGACGCCCACCTGTCCGCGCAGGTCCAATGCCCTCGCTGCCACAGCACCTGGGAAACCCGCGGCCACGCCGGCGCCGGAACCGCCCGCGAGATCCGCCGCGTCTGGCCGGTGGACCGCCGCAGGCGCTACACCGCCGCCCAGGCCGACGAGCTGCGCCGCCCGGCGTGCCCCGGCTGCAACCGCCGGGTAGAGATCCAGTGGAAGGAAGTCACCGGCACCCGCGACCCGCAGCGCACCTGGCAACCCACCGGTGCGCGCTGCCCGAACGGCTGCAACGAGGCGAGGAGCACAGTATGAGGCGGGGACAGCTCAAGGGACAGCAACTCAACCCGATCGCCCGCTGGGAAACCACCTGCGACGGGGAAATCCTGCTGATGGACACCTTGGCCATGACCATGCACCTGCACATCGGAGAACGCACTGTCCGCCGGTACCCGCCGGTCGCCTGCGACCTGGACACCCGAGCACCGCTGTGGGACGCGCTCGCCGTCGGCGCCGCCCGGCAGAACGTCAAAACCCGGGCGCCGCGTACGGCACCCGGGTGGCGACTGGCCTGCTGAATCAGTTCGCCAGCCACACAGGCGATCCACGTCCAGCGGTCAGGCAGTGTCTTCCCCAGCAGGGGCGGGAATGTCCGCGCCCGGAGGCGGCGGCGTGCTGTCCCCCGCCGGATCAGCCTCGGTGTGGCCGAAGATACGCGTCATGACGTCCTTGCGTCGCCTATCCAACTCTCCGCCGGCGATCCTTTCCCCCGTCATGGTGGCGACCAGTTCGATCGAGTCAGCAAGCTCGTTGAGCAAGTCGTCGTGCGTCCGGCCCAGCTCGGCGATCGCCGCAGCGATCAACCGGTCGGCTGCCTCTGTGTCGATCTTCTCGACGTAACCGCCGCTGTCGAACGAACCGGCAACGAGGCCGGCCCGGATCAGCGGCTTGTAGAGGTCGTACTCCCAGTCGGAGTTACCGAACGCCTGATCCCCCCTGAAATATCCGGGGTCCTTCCACAGCTCTTGCAGCAGCGCTACCAGGTAGCCGCGCACGTCGGTGGCGTCAGCGCCGTTGCCCTCGTCCAGGGTCAGGGCCAGGACCCGGCGAGCGGTCTCGCGCGGGATCACGGGATCGGTGTCGCCGGGCATGGTGTTACTCCTAACAGTGTCGGCTGATGTGCGATCGCAGGACGGATGCAGGCAATGGGCGATTCCGCCGCGCCACTCCACCGTCGGGCTACCCGGCTCCGAGCCGTGTGCGCGCCGGCGCGGACAGAACCAGACCCTGATCTTGGCGTTCAAAAGCTCCTCGGGCCACTCTTCAAAATCAAGCAACAGGCTTCTCCTCCAAGACCGTGAAGTCGTCGTGCACGGGCCGCGGAACCCACGGCGTCCGCGGCCACCGCCCTGACCTGGCTACCGAAGTCCAGACCCTCGGCAGTAGCACCTCGAGCTCCCCGCGCCGCTTCGCCCGCACACGCAACCGGCGCGCGTACGCGGCGACCGCCTCATGCCACGTGTCGAAGACCTGCGGCGACCACACCATCGGATGCGCGGACCGACGCAGCACCGAGTATCGAGCGTCAAACTCCGCCCACTTCCAGCCCTGCCGGGTCACATAGACGTAGCCCTCGAACTGCACCCGATAGCACACCTCGTAGCGATCCCGGTAGGCGTTCCCATGCCGCCACTCCACGGACCAGCCCTGGCTCGCCCACTGCGGATC